>Ga0209395_1004228_pt1 | contig 17064 bp, 19 predicted proteins | sample GOMGulsemesocosm_3_FD_184635 | JGI IMG/M metagenome (GOLD analysis project Ga0209395, IMG submission 184635) | Methane-oxidizing microbial communities from mesocosms in the Gulf of Mexico - GOM9D Gulf of Mexico (SPAdes) (version 2) | ecosystem: Environmental > Aquatic > Marine > Cold seeps... | reverse complement strand
CTCAAAGTGATGATACAGTTAAATGTAGTGAAATGAGATGTACTATTACCATGAATTCTGATTGGGACTCGAACTCTGAAATACTAAAATTTTCAGTATCACCAAGTAAGATCATTCCGTATATTGAAAAGTAAAGCCATTAAATTGGCGACAATTCATTGTTGCCAATTTAAAAATTAGCCATTAACTGGGCAACCATTCGATACTCTGCAAAATTTATTATTCCAGCTATAATTCTAATAACTATAAATTTTTTCAAGATAAATATGCTTAACAAGTCATCATTATCAACAATGAATGCATTTTTAGCTAGCGGTATATGCACAAGTGATTTTACCCTTAATCAAATGCTAGGTGCCATGACGAGTTTTATTTCTTGTCCTGAATATATAGAAGAAGCAAATTTAGAAGAGTTAATTGCAGGTAATACAGATGCAGGTTTCAACACTATTTTTGAACCTGGCCCAGTACATCATGCTTGGATTGATATTTTTAATCAAATTGATACTGCCTTAACAAGTGAACGGTTTTCTTTAAGTAAACATTATGGCTTAAGTGAACATGATTTAAAGCCTCCAGAGGCATTGTCGCAATGGTGCCAAGGCTATTTGAAAGGAACTGAGCTCACTCAAAGTATTTGGCAAGAAGACTTTAATTTATTAGATACCATTCCAAATTTTCAAAAAGGGAAAAATTTAACGTTAGAATGTGATGCGAGTTTAAACCTGATAGCAATGTTTGCAGACTGGGAAAAAGCATTAGGGGCTAATAACGACCCTGAACTTTTAAAATCACAGGTATTAAAACTTTGTAATTCGATAGAGCAGGGTATTGTTTTATTTTATCAATTAGGGATTGCACTAAACGAAATTAAGATAGAATCAACAGATATTGACTTGTTGGCAATAGATTCTGAAGTTGAAAGTTGGATTAAACTGGATATTTAAAAAATAGAAATGGTGCTCGCTACTGGACTTGAACCAGTGACCTACGCCATGTCATGGCGGCACTCTACCAACTGAGTTAAGCGAGCATATAATGCTGTTTATGAGATATACTTTGGTTATATTTAAAATGGTGCTCGCTACTGGACTTGAACCAGTGACCTACGCCATGTCATGGCGGCACTCTACCAACTGAGTTAAGCGAGCAATTTATTTTAAGGTAATGACCTCTCAACAAGCCGCTAATATATAGCGACTTTTAGTTGGGATCAAGTAACATTTGAGTTAAATAGTTTGTTTGCTGTTTTTTTATTCATTGAATATGGTATTCAGCTAATATTTAAACAAATATGACCTTTTGTCCTTATTTTATTCATATTTAATTAAATGGTGTAATTGAAAGTCGTTTCTTAACAGTAAATAACATCAAAAAAGAAGCAACAGTCAAACCAATTATAATCCCCAACCAAAAGCCTTGAGCTCCCATTGGCTGTACAATAAAATCGGTTTTTGCCAAAATATAACCAATACTAAAACCAATTAACCAATAAGAGATAAAAGTGATATATGAAATTGGGGTAGTATATTTTAGGCCTCTTAATACACCATTTGCTGCGACCTGCAGTGCATCAGGTAATTGATAAAAGCATGCAAGTACTAAAATAGCTGAAGCTAAAGTAATGACCTCTGGTACATCTGAATACAAATCACTGATCCAATTTCGGCCTATAAAGGTAATTGATGCAACGATACACGCGATGGCTATGGCTAATAAGAAACTTGTTAAAATCGTGTTTTTTAACTTTTCATACTGTGCTTGACCATACAGGTTACCAACTCGAATACAGATGGCCATGGAAAGGCTTAATGGCATCATAAATAGCACTGTAGATACACTCGCAGCTACTTGATGACCTGATACTACAACTGCACCTAAGTTAGCAATAAACAGTGGTATACACGCAAAAAGTGTTACTTCAAAAAAGGTGGCGAGTGATATTGGGATCCCCATTTTAAAAATACTGTACATTTGTGCTATATTTGGCGGGCTAAACTTACTGAGTAGGAACTTACCATTGAGCTTTTTACTGTAATAAGTATAAGTTACTTGGCTTATCGCCATACACCAAAAAACAATGGCTGTTGCAATGCCACAACCGGCACCACCTAAGGCAGGCATGCCAAATTTCCCATGTATAAATATATAATTAGCTGGAATGTTTACTGCTAAACCAATAATGCTGATATATAGTGCAGGTTTTGTCAGTGTCATGCCCTCAGATACATTTCGAAAAGTACAATAAATTAAAAATGCAGGTAACCCCCATTTTACGAAATCCAAATAACCTAACGTTAATACCGATACTTGAGACTCCATTTTTATATAATCGACTGCAAAATGTAGTTGATTTATCAAAACTAAACCAATGATTGATAATATCAGTGATAAATAAAAAGCCTGATGTAACTGAGTTCTTATCTCAATTTTTTTATTGGCACCATAATGATGTGCGACAATTCCTGTAAGTGCTAATAGAATGCCCTGTAAACTCAGTAATATAGGATTCCATAATCCAGATGCAATTGATAAAGCTGCTAAATCATATTGGCTAATTTGGCCTGCCATTATAGTATCAACAACGCCCATAAGAACGAGTATTACCTGTGCAAAAAAAACGGGGATAGCGAGTCGAAGCAAATACTTTGCTTCCCACATACAAAACTTCATGCTTGCCTAAAAGGTCAAAAATAAGGAGAATCGGATTATATTCTAATTTCAGGTATATTAGGGAAATAAAATGTTTACGGGTATTGTTCAAACACAAGCAACTGTAATTTCAGTTAGTGAAGTCGAAGGCATTAAAAGGCTGGTGCTATCAGTTCCAGGTCAATACCTTCAACGTTTAGACTTAGGGGCCAGTATTTCTATTAATGGCTGTTGCTTAACGGTTGTTCATTTTGAATTGGGAATACGAGATGTCGTTGGACAAGTTTACTTTGATGTTATTGATGAAACTTTACGATTAACCAATTTAGGTGACTTGGTTCAGGGTAAAAAAGTTAACTTTGAACGCTCTGTATGTTTTGGCACAGAGTTAGGTGGACATATTGTATCAGGGCATATTCATACAACTGCGATATTAAATGATATAAATTACAATGGGGATAATTGTAGCTTTAAGTTTAATTTAGCCCCTAAGTGGTTAAAATATGTAATGCATAAAGGGTTTATTAGTATTAACGGGGCAAGCTTAACTGTTGGTGAAGTAGATGATTCCGGCTTTTATGTACATTTGATCCCTGAAACCTTAAAAATCACAAATTTAGGTAATGCAAAAATTAGCGATTTAATAAATATAGAAGTTGACCAACAAACTTATACAATCATTGATACGGTTGAGCGTTACATGAAAAACAATACTTAATGAATTAGATGATAATGAATAATAGTTATTCATTATCATTGTCTATGTGCAGTTCTACTTTGTTATATGCTCTATCAATATGCATGTTTAAGTGAATAGGATTACAACATGCAGCACAATCTTCATAATAGTCTTGATCTCCGCTTGTTGTATCAACTTCAACTAAAACATGGTGACCACAATGTGGGCAACTGATCCTCTGCATTTTATGGTCTTTCATAACTTACTCACTTAGTTGCTTTTAACGCAATAATTAAAGTGTAGTTTGCAATTGCTGATAAATAAAATAAACACAACTAAATTTATTACTGATTTAACTTAGATCAAATATAGATTCTATACGTTCCTTAACATCAATAAGATAGCGGCCTTGGAATAAATTTGCATGATTGAGTAAATGATAAAGCTGATAGATATCTTTTCTTAAATGGTAGTCTTTTTGTAAAGGGTAATGGGCTTCATATGCAACGTAAAATGGTTCAGGAAACTTACCAAAAAGCTCTGTAAATGCAATATCAGTTTCACGATCACCATAATAACAAGCAGGATCAAAAACAGCAGGTTGATTATTTACAAAACCAATATTACCACGCCAAAGATCACCATGTACTAAGCTTGGTAATACGGTATTATGGCGTTGTAACTTAGTTTTTACTAAAGCAATTACCTCATCAATATTACAAAAATTAAAGCCTTTTTCTTGTAATAGCTGTAACTGCCAACCAATTCTCTGCTCAGAAAAAAAATAGCACCAATTTTTGTGCCATTTGTTGGGTTGTATTGTGTGTCCTATAAAATTGTCGTGCTGCCAACCAAACATGGCTTGTTCATGTTTTCTGTGCATTTTTGCAAGTAAGTCGCCTAGCTTTGACCAATCGCTCGTTGCATCTGTTTTCAAATCTAACCATTCTAAAACAATATAGCTATGGGATAAGGTTTTACCTGAGCAAATACAATCAGGTATGAAAAACACACTTTCGTTTGTAAGCTCCTTTAAATTATAAGCTTCACAATCGAAACTATCTTCATTGGATACGGGGGCTAATTTAACAAAATAATGATGGGTGCCGTCACTGATCTTAAAGTTGGGGTAGTCGATATTTGAACTAATTTGTTGTTTGTTTTGAATTACAAAATTGAAATGTAATTTTTCACTAATATGCTTTGATATTGCGTGCCACATTATTCGCTCACTTTATCAGTTAAAGTTTAAAACCAAGTCATTTCTTATATTAGTATGGCAAATAAATATAAATTGAGCATAGTTTTTAAAAATAACAATTTGATAGCTTGTGACATGCTAAGCATATGATTAAAATCACACAATAGATTTTATATTTTGGAGCGTGATCTTGAATAAGAGTGTAGTGACTAATTCGTTAGCATTAATTTTAGCATTAGTGGGGTTCTTTTCAGGGCAAGCAATAATTTTGTCTGTTGGTTTATTTGCATTGTCAGGTGCTTTCACTAATTGGTTAGCTGTTCATATGCTATTTGAAAAAGTACCGCTTTTATATGGTTCAGGAGTGATCCCTGCAAATTTTGAACAGTTTAAATCAGCAATCAAAGTGATGATGATGGAGCAGTTTTTTACTAAAGAAAATATCGATAACTTCATGTCAGAACAAGATGGTAAGGCACATCAATTCAAGCTATCGCCAATTATTGAAAAGGTTGATTTATCTCCTGCATTTGACACTTTAGTTGATGTCGTCGAAAAATCGTCTTTTGGTAGTATGCTAGCGATGTTTGGTGGTACTGAAGCCTTAATGCCTTTAAAAGACCCTTTCATTGAAAAAATGAAATCATCAATGATAGATATAACGCAATCTGAAGAGTTTAGTGAGTTATTACGAGAGCAATTAGAGCAACCTAGCGTGATAGCTGATATGCAAGATAAAGTGTCGGAAATAATAGATATTCGTCTAGAAGAACTCACACCAAAAATGGTTAAAGAGATCATTCAAACTATGATCAAAAAGCATTTAGGTTGGTTAGTTGTATGGGGTGGGGTATTTGGTGGTTTATTTGGTTTAGCCGCAGCGCTAATTTAATCGGTTTTATGAAAACCCTATCATTAATTTATAGGGTTTTATTAGAAAATAATAGCTTTAATAGAGATTAGTCTACTTAACTACCAATCAACGCCTTTTAAAACTTTAACGCCAGAATCAAAAGCATGTTTTACATTTTTAACTTCAGATACGGTATCTGCTAACTCAATTAAAGTACGATGCGCTGCGCGACCTGTGATCACAACACTTTGCATTTTTGGTCTATTTTCAATTGCTTCCACGACTTCATCTAGTTCAATATAGTTATATGACACCATATAAGTAATCTCATCTAATAAAACGACATTTATACTGTCATCTTTAAGCATGCGCTTACATTCTTGCCAAATTGCTTGAGCAGCCTCGGTATCAGTCTCTTTGTTTTGAGTCTCCCAAGTAAATCCTGTTTTCATTACTTGAAATTCAACATTATGTTGCTCTAAAAGGTTACGCTCCCCACAGTCCCATGTTCCCTTAATAAACTGAGCAACCGAACACTTTTGACCATGTCCTACAGCGCGTGCCACTGTACCAAATCCAGCAGTAGATTTACCCTTACCATTCCCTGTAATAACTAAAACTAAGCCTTTTACTGTTTGTGCATTTGCAATTTTAGTATCGACGGTTTCTTTTAATTTTTGCTGTCTTTCAGTATGACGTTCATTTTTATCTGTCATGTTTATCCTTTTTTATAAAGCAAGTAGCGTAGCTGATAGTATGATATAACCCATAATCTCGGTAGTTTGCTGAGCAAAACCTAAACAGTCACCTGTATAGCCTTTTAAATGCTTAAAAAACCATTTAATGAGTATGAAGCGAGTAAAAGCTAATATGATCACTAATGTAAATACAGTTTTAAAATCAATATAAAATATACTGAAGCCAAATAAAATGAAAATACTGAAACATAGGATGAATATTAAATCTTTAAGATTTAAATGCTCGGCTAAAGGTTTGGTTTTAGTTACAGCATCAGCGGTTGCATAGTTTAAACTGTATATTATGCTGGTGGCGACTGCTCTGCTCAGTGTATGCATTAAAATCATCGCATATATGGGCTCATCTAACGCTGATAATAATGTAAACTTTAATAATAAAACACTAAACAATCCTAAACCGCCAAAAGTGCCGATAGATGAATCTTTCATTATTGAAAGTTTTTTATGTATTTGGTTATCTCCAATACTGGCACCACCAAAACCATCACATACATCGGCAAGGCCATCTTCATGAAATCCTCCAGTGACATAAAATCCAAATATCATGCTTAAAATTACCGCGATATCTTTAGACAAAAATTGTATCGCAATAAAATAAACACATGCGCATAAACAACCAACAAGCATACCGACTGCCGGAAAGTACCTTGCTGCATTATTAAGCCTGCTTTTGGTAAAATTGATATGCGCTATGGGAATTCGTGTTAAAAAACCGATAGCGATGATAAATATAATACATTGCTCGCGCAGGAAACTCATATTTCTATGCCTAAATCACTTAAGCTTGCCATATCGTTATAAAAACTGACAGATGATTGCAGTAGAGGCAGTGCTAGAGCGGCACCACTACCTTCACCTAATCTTAAATTAAGGTCTAATAAAGCTTCCACATTTAGGTGTTTTAGCACTTTTTTATGGGCCTGCTCCTGTGAGCTATGTGCAAATATAAGAAATTGTTTAATGTCTGGATTTAGCTTTAATGCAACTAAAGCGGCTGATGTCACAATAAAGCCATCTATAATGATTAGCATTTTATTGTTGGCTGCGGCTAAAATAGCCCCAACTAATTGCACAATCTCAAATCCACCTAGGTTTTGCAGAACTTCAATCGCATCTTGGCTATCTGTTCTGTCTATTGCCTTTTGAATTAAGTTAGACTTTAAAATTAATTGTTCATCGTTAATACCTGTGCCTTTACCAACGAGCTCTGATGCTGGCTTTTTAAGTATCGCAGCACAAATTCCTGCGGCAGCAGATGTATTGCCTATGCCCATTTCACCTAAACCAATTGTATTACAGCCCTTTGAGTGTAATTTATCAATTAAGCTTTCACTGTATTTGAATCCGGTTTCAACTTGTTCAAGTGTCATCGCAGGTGAGCATGAAATATCATCCGTACAATCGCCTAATCGTTGATTTATCAATTCAGGATGATTGATTTGGGTTAAAATACCACAGTCAATGATATTTAAATGCCAGCCTAAAGTACGGCTTAAGCAATTAATGGCAGCCCCACCATATAAGAAATTTTGCACCATTTGAGTGGTTACTTCACTTGGCGCTATGCTAATACCATGTTTAGCAATACCATGATCACCTGCAAATATCAGCATACTAGGGGAGTTTATTGTGATTTTTTCTGTTTGTTGTATGCGTGCTATTTGTAATGCAAGCGTCTCAAGTTGTCCTAAAGCACCGACGGGTTTTGTTTTAAGGTCAATTTTTTTTTGGATCTGTTCATCGGTAAAAAGCATAAAGTCGCAACTGATAAATAATTTTTGCATATAGTAGTGATAATTTAAATTATCTCAAGTGATCAATTTTAAAGTCCGTTAATAATTTGATAGGCTACACTTCATTGATATTAATAATAATAGTGTATGAAACAATTAATTTTGGGCGGTGTGCGTTCCGGAAAAAGTTCCCATGCTGAAAAAATAGCTAAACAATTATCAAAAGATGTGATTTATGTTGCAACAGCACAGGCATTCGATGATGAAATGAAACGAAGAATTTCACGTCATCAAGATGATCGCCCTGAACATTGGCAATTAATAGAAGAGCCGTTAGATTTAGAGCAAGTTTTAATAACTCACAATCAAACACATAAAACCTTATTAATAGATTGTTTAACTATATGGCTAAACAATTGCCTGCATTATAAAGCTGATGATTGGCAGAAAATGAAATCAAATTTTATAAATGCTTTATCTCAATCAAAAGCTAATATTATTTTAGTAAGTAACGAAGTGGGTTTCTCTATTACACCAGATAATGCACTTGCTAGAGTCTTTTGTGATGAGCAAGGTTGGTTAAATCAAGATATTGCTAAAGTATGCGATAGGGTAACTTTAACAGTCGCAGGCTTACCTTTAGAGCTTAAAAATGAATAGTCAATTGTATTTAATGAGACATGGTTTGCCTGAAGGTGGTAAAAAACTCAGAGGTAAAACAGACGATGCATTGAGCGCTGAGGGCATGTTACAGATGCAAAATAGTGTAAGTGAGCTAGATATAGATATTGTGTTGGCTTCTCCACTTAAGCGTTGCGCTACATTCGCATTTGAATTTTCTCAAAGTAATAATATTCAATTCATATCAGATGAAAGGTTGGTAGAGATCGACTTTGGTGATTGGGATGGAAAACAATACTCTGAACTTTTTGAACACAGCAATTCAGCGACAGAGCGGTATTTAAGTGATCCTTGGAATAATACAATTCCGAATGGTGAAACGCTCAATGATTTTTCAATAAGAATAAATGCAGCATTAAATGATATATTAACAAAACATAAGGGTAAAAAAATATTAATAGTGACGCATGGTGGCGTGATCAGGCAGGTTATAGCCAATGTTTTGAATATTAAAAAACCGAATGCCAGCTGCCAGCAAAATATAAAAATTAATTACGCAAATATTGTGAAGTTTTCGGTATTTACAGAGTCAACAAATACACATTTCATCAATTTAGAATTATGACAGTTATCGTTATTTCATGTCGAATTACCGCTTAATAGTTACATTATGAAACACATTTAGATAAAGTATTGTAAAATCAATCGGAGAATAACAAAAATGCAAAGATTTGCTCCTTCTATATTAGTGCTAGCTGTTACAGCTGCATTAGTTGGATGTCAAGATTCAGGTCCTCAAGATGCAAAAGTATCTTTTAATAAAAATCCTTATCCTAGTTCGTACCAAGCAATGCCATCACAAAAAACGCTTATCCAAAATGCAACTGTGCTTACAGGTACAGGTGAGCGTTTAGATGGTGCTGATGTTTTATTAGTTGACGGTAAGATTGAAGCAATTGGTAAAGGTTTATCAGCTTCTGGTGCTGCTACAATTGATGCAAATGGTAAATGGGTAACACCAGGGATCATTGACGTGCATTCACATTTAGGAGCTTATCCAAGTCCGTCTGTAGAATCACATCAAGATGGAAATGAAATGACTAATCCTGTGACTGCTGAAGTATGGGTTGAACATTCAGTATGGCCACAAGATCCTGGTTTTAATGCCGCCCGTGCTGGTGGTATAACTTCATTACAAATTTTACCAGGTTCAGGTAACTTGATTGGCGGTCGTGGTGTAACACTTAAAAACGTACCATCACCAACAATGCAGGGTATGAAATACCCAGAAGCACCTTATGGTTTAAAAATGGCGTGTGGTGAAAACCCTAAACGTGTTTACGGCAGCCGTAAGGTGACGCCTTCTACGCGTATGGGTAATATGGCGGGTTATAGAAATGCATGGATTGAAGCAACAGAATATAAGCGTGCTTGGGAAAAATATGAAACGCAATATGCTCAAGGCAAAAATCCAGAAGCACCAGAACGTGATTTAACACTTGATACACTTAAGGGTGTATTAGATGGTGATATTAAAATTCATAACCATTGTTACAAAGCTGAAGAAATGGCGATGATGATCGATTTAGGTAAAGAGTTTAATTACGACTCAGGTACCTTCCATCATGCAATTGAAGCATATAAAATTTCTGATTTATTAGCCCAAAATGGCAATTGTGCTGCTATGTGGCCAGACTGGTGGGGCTTCAAAATGGAAGCATATGACATGATCCAAGAAAATGTAGCTGTTGTAAATGCAGTTAAAAACTCTTGTGCTGTTGTGCATTCAGATTCCGATACAACGATACAACGTTTAAACCAAGAAGCAGGTAAAGTAATGTTTCGTGCTAATGAAAATGGTTTTGAACTAAAAGAAGAGGATGCCATTGTTTGGATCACCCAAAATGCGGCAAAATCTTTAGGCATCGAAGATAAAACGGGCTCACTAGTAAAAGGTAAACAAGCAGATGTGGTAATTTGGAATCAAAGCCCATTTAGTGTTTATGCTAAAGCGGAACAAGTATTTATAGATGGTGCAAAAGTTTACGACCGTTTTGATGAAAAATATCAGGCAAAAAGTGACTTTATGTTAGGCCAATCAACAGCTGTTAAAACCCATTAAGAGGAGAATATAATGAAGAGATTTAATAAATCAGTACTTAAAAAATCAATTTTAGCGCTTGCGCTAACAAGCTGTTCTTCTGCATGGGCTGCATCAACTGCAATTACTAATGCAACAATTTATACAGCAACAGAGCAGGGCGTACTAGAAAATGCGACAGTTGTTTTTGAAGATGGCAAAATTACAGCTATTAATCCAAGTTCGGTGAATGCTGATACTCGCATTGATGCAAAAGGCCAAATCTTAACTCCTGGTTTTATCGGTTCAATGAATCAATTAGGTTTAGTTGAAGTGGGAGCTGTATCTCGCTCTCGTGATGCAGGCTTTAAAAAAGCAGATATTACTTTTGATCCTAGTCTTGCATTTAACCCTAAATCGTCGCTTATACCATATGCGCGTAAAGGTGGTATTACCCGTGATGTGATCGTACCAAGGGGTGGCGATAGCATTTTTGCAGGTCTTGCTTCTGTTGTTGATTTGAGTGGTGAGTTTGATAGTGTTCAAACAAGTAAAATGGCTGTTTTAGTTAACTTAGGTTCTGAAAGTAAAGGTTCTCGTGCCCATACTTTAACGCAACTAATAGATAAACTTGAAGGTCAGCAAAAGAAATTAGCTAAAGCAAAGTCGGCTAAAAAAGATAAAAAAGCGGATAAAAAAGACCCGTCTAAAGAAGAAATAATATTAACTGCCTTATTAAAAGGTGAAAAACCTTTAATAATTCGTGCATCACGTGCTCAGGAATTATTACAGTTAATTAAGCTTAAAAAGCAATTCTCGTTAAACTTAATCATTGCTGATGCAGGCGATGCGGTTGTTGTTAAAGAGCAACTTGCAAAAGCTGACATTCCTGTAATTATCAGTGCAATGGATAACTTACCTGGTAGCTTTGATTCATTAAATGCATCACTTGAAAATGCGGGTATTCTAGAAAAAGCAGGCGTGACAGTGGGTTTAACTATTTCAGGCGATAGCAGCCATAACTTGTATCAGCTTCGTTTTGATGCGGGTAATGCGGTATCAAATGGCATGAGTAAATCTGGTGCTATTAAAGCCGTTTCTGCAAATATCGCCAATATGTTTGGTATTAATGCAGGTGAAATCGCTGTAGGTAAAGCTGCTGATTTATCTTTATGGAGTGCGGATCCATTTGAGTTAAGTTCAAATGTACAAACACTTTGGATTGGTGGTGAACAAGTAACAACGGATTCACGCCAAGATAAACTACGTGAACGTTATATGAAAAAATCAGATATGCCAACAGCATATTCTAAATAAATATTTCATTAAGAGATATGTATAATTTTAAAGTATTATACATATCTTTTGTTGGGCTAATTATATTTTGTATAAATAATATAAAACTTCCACAGCTCATTTCCCCCGACTTTAAAATCAAACCTTGTATTATTTAAGCCTCTAATGTGCTTTTAAAGCATATATCAGAAAGATATTAGATATTTATCATGTATCTGATTACAAAATGCCTATATTTCGTTTAACAGTATCCAATAAATTCAAAGTCGATCGATAGACCAGCTTTAGGGATAAAAAACACTGCATGTACAAACTGTATTTAAATTAGATCTTTCTACTGATTGTCGCCTAAATGTCGTGTTGAATTATACATAGATCAGTAAGCTTCCCCTCAAGTATAGATAAGGAGATTAGCTTGGCTATTTCGAATAAAATTTTAATTGCCTTACGTAAGGAAAAAGGTTGGTCACAAGAGCAACTAGCTGCGATTAGTGGTTTAAGTGGCCGTACAATCCAACGAATTGAAAAGGATGGGGCTTGCTCTCTTGAGTCCAAAATGGCATTAGCCGCAGCATTAGAAATTGCACCTTATGCACTTGATAATCAAACTCCTATTTTTGATAAAAATAAAATAAATGAATCTCATTATTTGTTTGAAAACAGTATTAAGGAGATTGGAAAAGAAATACATAAACATGAACCTTTATTTTTAGCATTAAGTGAGTTTTCACCGATAGGTGTTTATTTAACCTGTGATAAAGGAGAGTTTCTATATGTGAATAAGGCTTGGCAAGATATAGCGGGCCTTACGGAGGAACAAGCATTAAATAAAGGCTGGCAAGCAGCTTGTCATCGTGATGACTTAAATAATATCTTAGTGAGTTGGGACAATTTATTACTGTCCAAATCAAGCCTAAGATCTGAATATAGGATTGTTAATCAAAAAACAGGCAATATCACTTTTTTATTGAGTTTAGCAAAACCTCTTATGGATAATTCAGGGTGTTTGAAAGGATATCTAGGAATAAACTTGGAAATTAAGAATAACTAAATTATCTGATATATCCACTGACGTAAAAGAGTCGTGTTCAGATATGAGTTCGTAAACTAAATTAAATCCATAAAGGAAGGAGTTTAATATGTCTATATCAAGATGCGCGCTAATTACGCTTAGACAACAAAAAGGGCTTTCAGTTGACCAACTTGCAATAAACAGCGGTATTGAAAAGGAGGCTTTATTAAATATTGAAAGTGATGGACTATGCTCTCAAAATCTTAAATGCGAATTGGCTAATGCATTAAATGTAGCCCCAGAGTCTCTGGATAAACTGAGTTCTAATTCTTTGATTGAAAATGTTGAGTTGGGTATTAAAAGTGATCTAGAAGGTTATGTTAGGAACCTTGAAGAAACTCAAAAAAAAACATTTTTAACGATACTCAAAGTGGCTTTAGCAGATCATATTCGATTTTTAAGAAATATAAATACAGTTCTTATAACATGCCCGAAAAACATTCAGGATTTATGGGCTATAGTTGAAACAGAAAATAATTGTGAGGCATTTGGTTCTTGGTTTAACTCTATTGATAAAGTTTCACCTGATGCAATAGGAAAGCTATTTTCGATATATCAATATCACGAAAAACTACATGAAGATGCGATAACTTTAGCAAAAGAAATGATCACAAGCCAAAAAATTCCAACTACAATATATGAGCATTTTTTAGAAAGTAATGATCACTTTGTCAATCAATTATGGCAACTCGTTGATATCACAATATCCTCCCAATTTCAGTATGATCATTTAACACAACTCTTAAATCCAAATGCATTTAAATTGGTTTTAGAACATGAAGTAGCAAGAGCCACCCACAGTGACAGTGAGTCATGTCTAGTTTTAATAGATCTTGATAATTTTAAAAATATTACAAATAAGTATTCAAAAGCGATCTCAGACGAAGTAATAAAAGAGTTTTCAGAACTACTCGAGACCTATTTAAGACAATCAGATTATATTTGTCGGTATAGCAATAAAGAGTTTTTGATTTGTTTACCGAGTACTCGAGTTAAAATGGCGATGGAAATTATCACTCGGTTTAAGTTTGCTTTGGAAAAAGCAATTCTGTTTAGTCCTGGAGATGAGTCCATCAGCATTACAGCTTCTTTTGGAATTTCTACTTTTGAAGGAAGTGATTATCAAATAACAATTAATACACTAAATGAGTCAATAATACAGGCTAAATTAATGGGCGGAAACCAAGTTATTTTCAGGTGAATTATATTTTAAATGTTTAAATGTTTAAATGTTTAAATGTTTAAATGTTTAAATGTTTAAATGGTTATAAAAAACATATTAGGACTGGTCAATAGGTAAATAGATTCTTCAAAATAAAACAAACTAAACTCAAATTGATTTAAATTTAGTTTGTTTTCAGAAGTATTATTCTTCGTCTTTATGATAAGTTTTGATTGTTAAATCAATATATGCATTGATGAAGGCGGGTTCTTGGAATTTTTTCAGGCCAGTTTCTTCAAATTCGATAGGCATCGGATTACGTTTTAGTTGTTCTTTGATTTCAGTAGGGTTTAAAAGGTTAACTTCTAAATCTTGAATCAGCTGAATTGCAGTTTCCAATTTAAAACCAACAGCACCACCGGCAAACTTACCTTTATGTGGCCTTTGTTTTATTGCAACGGTATCTACTTGATAATCATGCATTAATTTTGCGAAATCAAACTGAAATTTACGTACTTCTTCAGTATCATTTGCATTACTTAGTACAAAGCGTGTTTGACGTACATCTCTGATATCAAAAACGTCATTATCTTTACTTAATAAACATAAAAGGACTTCACTTCCTTTTATTTCAACACCGCATGTTCTCATTGTCGACCCTAATTAATAAATTTCGAGCGGTATTATAAGCTAAAATTAACTAATCGCACAGTTTTAGCCATCATTTACTGAAAATTGAATATAAATACAGGCATGATCACTTGTTGATTTATGTTTGTCTAAAGGTAGCGTTTGTATATGTTCATCTAATGTATGGTAACTAAGCTCATTTATATTGGTTTTTGTATTTTTGGGGTTTAATTCGTTTGAAACCAAAATGTAATCTAATACTTTACCTTTACCTTCATAAAAAAGAGTAAATGGTTTTTCTGATTTATTACTGTTATCGGAAATATCAAAAGCATCACTGAAATTTAACTGATGTGTATCTGGCCCTTCTTCTTGGCTATCAAAAATAACAGATAAAGCACTGGTATGAAGTTCATCATTAAAGTCACCTAAGATTATACTCGGCAACGGATTAATTGCTTGTTCATGGAGGGCATCATGAAAAATTAACATACCTTCTAAACATCTTTGCTCTTGTGATACAAAGCGACCAACAGTATCAGTTAAGGCATCACTGTAAGTGACATTATTAGGAATTTTTTTATTTGCTAACTCGTTTAAATTTGTGGCACGTTTAGACTTTAAATGTAAAACATATATTCGGACACAACCCAAATAGGGTAAGTCAATTATTGCTCTAATCGGTTTGCGACTAAAGGTAAAGTCTTCCGGCAAGCTTAAGTGTTTTAATAACGCTATATCAGGTGCAACAGCTTGTATTTGGCTGATAGGATAGCGTGAGGCTAATGCAACAACCGGTGCGATATATGTAAATTCACAATTTTTAGCCATTGATGGCTCATCAACTTTACAAATATACTGATAACCCAGAGACGAAGTTAACTGGGTTAAAGCATCAATACTAAAAACTTCTTGAAAGGCGATGATATCGGCTGAAATATTTGATAACTGGTTCTTAAGCCATATATTTTTGGCTTGCCAATTAGATGCGTTGTAGTTTTCATTTAGTTGATAATAACTATAAGGTGGGCACGCATAATTTAGTAAGTTAAGTGTTGCGACTTTAAATCGCTGTAACTGATTACTTTTTTTTTGCGTTGGCATTTTATTCCAATATAGCTTGGTTTTATTCAAGTATGGAACTAAATGATAAGTTGTCAAAAAATGTTCTTGAATAATGCTGAAATCATTAGGCTTAATTAATACCATTCACGCTGAGTGACCAGTTAATTAACGAAAATGGTATAACTATTAAATTGATTAACTAAGCTTTAAAAAATTAGGCTTGTTCGGGTTCATTTTTTTTAAGTTTTAATTTGTTTAAAAGCTTATCTGATGCGTTACCGGTAATTGAAAATATGATCAGGGCAAACCAAATTAGCATTGAAAATCCTGCAGGTACATTCGCTACTGCAATTATTTTTAGGTTCTTTTTATTAAAGAAATACGCCAATATTGTTGGAATGAAATATATGATTAAAAATAACGGTATAAATATCGCATATTGAATAAAAGTTAAGCTTTGTAATGATGTAATAAATTGTTCCATTTTGAATTTCTCCTAAATTTAATTGCAGAAATAATAGGATAATTATTGATCTTAAAATGAATAATGTGTTGAGCGGTGAATACAAGTGACAAAAGGAGAAGTTTGAAAATATTGATAATACTATGTTTACCTTGAAGCTATTACAGTGGAATACCATAGAATAAGCAACAAGGTAAATATGCTCTAAAATTAACGTCTTTGATGTTGCTTATTTTTTTTGTTTTGTGCTTTAAGCTCAAAGTCTAGCTCGTCAGGGAAAACAACAAGGCCATCTTCTTCAAGATTTGGAAATACAACAATCGCTAAATCATCATCTTCTAAGCCATGAGTCCAACGTTCATGCCACGTTTTTAAATCAATTTCTTTTGCTTTACATGCTTCCCAGTCGCCAGTCGCCCATGCTTGTGCAAACGCTTGATTTGGCCATACTGGCACACAATCTTCATCATCTGTATTGAGCATTACACAACCGTGTTCATCAGTTAAAATCCAAATAGATTGATTTTTAACTACTTCTTTGATCAGATATTTGTAACGTTTCTCAATATCATATTGGCTGATGGTGGTAATCATCTCAGGCGTTAAGGCTGTGCTCATAGGGGGTCCATGGTTAACTTTATAAAAACATCGCAATGATAACACGATATATTAGAGTTTCAGGGAGTTTTTTTAAGATGATTGAGTATAAGTATTTACATAGATAATGACATTGAATAAGCTTGACTCGAAATTTATATTTCCAATCATAATCGAAGTAAAGGAATTAACATGAAAAAGC
>Ga0209395_1004227_pt1 | contig 17066 bp, 14 predicted proteins | sample GOMGulsemesocosm_3_FD_184635 | JGI IMG/M metagenome (GOLD analysis project Ga0209395, IMG submission 184635) | Methane-oxidizing microbial communities from mesocosms in the Gulf of Mexico - GOM9D Gulf of Mexico (SPAdes) (version 2) | ecosystem: Environmental > Aquatic > Marine > Cold seeps... | reverse complement strand
CATCTCTGTCGCGTGCTGGCAACCAGGTATTTACCGTGCAACCCATTGATCGACCCGCACTAAATCAGCTGCTCGCCAGCGGCAGACCCGCGCTGATCCTCTGGGCAAATGAAAAATGGCTGCCCAATATACAGCTCAAAAGCAGTATTCCCATTCTACTCGACAGCGATATTCTCATTGCCCTCAAACAGAAGCGCACCACTCTATTCAGCCGCACTCTACTGACCAACAGCCGCTTCTGCGCAATTCGCGGCCACCACTACCAGCACCTGGAACCCGATCTATCCCAGGGGCTGATCCGCCGCGTCAACGCCGACAATCACCAGCAGTGTCTCGCCCTGCTCAAGTCGGAGCAGGTGGACTACCTACAGCTCGAACGATCCTTCTTCTACAATGACGCCTTCGCGCGCGAGCGCGAGCAGCTCAAGGTCATTGAGCCTTCCATGGACGCCTTCACTCGACACATACTCATGGCCAACGGCGCACAAATACACCTAGCCAGCATTAATGCCGCACTGCAAAAGCTCAAAGCCAGTCAGCACTGGCGCACCGGCCTTGCTCAACTCGGCAATGAGAAATTTGTCGAACTATTTGATGTAGAACTTGAGCTGCTACTGGAGCTAGAAATTCGCTAGACGGCCTCTTGTATAACCCGCTAGACGACCTCTCGCATAACCCGCTACAGCAGACGTAGAAATACATAGAGCAAGCTAAACCGCCCCCATTCATCGGCCTTTCCTCGCTCTAGTTCAAGCCCCTGACTCTCGGCTATAGATTTATAAGCCGTGCGTTCAAGTGCTTATTTTAAAAGCCAGACACTGACAAAACCTCAGCCAACACCAAGCCGCTCAACACGAGCCTTAACACTAAAGTCATAGGCCAGTGTTACACGCAAAGTGCGCGGCTCAACCGGGTGGGAGTGCAAACCTTCAAAGGTCGTCTCGTTCGACTCCTTTGATTCGTACAGGTAGGTAATGTCATCACCCTCGGCGTTGAATAGGTTTAAAGCCTCCACCCCCACATTGATCCCGCCAGCGAAACGATAACCCAAGTTGGCGTTCACCAGCCGCGTGGAAGCGGATTCCACACTGCCCGATTCATCGCGTCGCTGATTGCCGCTGTCGCGGGTAAACTGATCGATAAGAAAACCGTTTGCCGCGTGTATTTCAACTCCATAGAGACCCGCATCGATGACGCGGGGTGATAAACGCACAGTCGCGTCCCTTAGGGTTGGCTACTGCCTGGTGAGTTTCACCTCACTGGCCGACAGCGGCGGCTGCCCAGCGATTAAGTCTGGGGGCACCACCGCCCTCATGTGCCAGAGCTGCACAAAAACAGCGCCGGATTTTTCATACACCGCGCGGCAACTTTCCCCCAACCCGCTTGCTGCGCGTCGGTGAACAGCGCTGGCGAGTTCAGACAACCCCGCCCGTTCGCGCTCACGGCCGTGGCCTCGATTGTGGCCTCACCTGTGATTAAACCCGCACTGGAGCGCTGGCGATCATGCTCCGCCATCAAATCGCTGGGCGCGCCCTCAGCGCCGGCGCGTCCGCGGGTTAAGGGTGCCATGATGATGCGGTTGTTAAGCTGGGTTCTTGGGCTATTGTAATAATATATATTGACCTGAAGTGAAGGGGTTAAGTTTTAGCTATGGAGTCGAATACTGGCACCTGGAACAAGATTGCGCCTGCTGGACTAGCTGGGCTGTTAGCGCTGGGCTTGGTGCTATACAGTCAAACAACCGCCGCTCTGCTTGTTGCCTTCTCGCTGATTGTTATTGAGTTTGTCCTGGGTTATTACAGAAACTCGGCTCAGACCCAATTACTGCAGAAAAACCTCCACCTCGAGCGACAACTGGCCGAGTCAGCAACCGCCGCCCAACAGGGGCAGCAGCTGGTCGATTCGGTCGCGCGTATCGGCGACAGCAGCCTGCCCATATGGTCCCGTCAAATCAGTAGCTGTATCGATATATCCACCTCAGAAATGGATGAACTGACACAGCGTTTTGCCGCTATCGTCAGTAATTTCCACTCGATTATGGGCGGCACTGCTGAGCACAAAGAGCTCTCGGCCAGTGAAATTAAAGAGCGCCTAGACACCATCTCATCGGCACTGGTCAAACTGGTGGGCATGAGAGAGGCGTCCCAGCGAGAGCTTGACGAACTCTCGGTATTCACCGGAACCCTCGAGTCGATGGCGCGCGATGTCGGTGATATTGCCGATCAAACCAACCTGCTCGCCCTCAATGCCGCCATAGAAGCGGCCCGTGCCGGCGAGACCGGACGCGGGTTTTCAGTGGTCGCCGATGAGGTGCGCAATCTCGCCAACCGCTCGGGAGAGATAGCCACGGCCATCATTGCCAATGTCGTCAAGGTAAACCAGCAGTTCAAAAATATGGAGCAGCAGTCGACCAGCAGCGCCGAGCTTGAAGGCGGGCTGATTGAGGGCGCGCGCGAGCAGGTGGAGGTCGTCATCTCCGAGTATGTGGAGACCAAGCGCCAGCGCGATAGCGCGGCAGAACACCTCGCGCAGCTGGCCTCTGACACAGCGACAGAAATAGAGTCGGCGCTGGTTTCCATGCAGTTTCAAGATCGCGTAAGCCAAATACTCGGCCATGTTGGCGGCAATATGGATCTCCTCTCGAGCATGATCGACGACCCCGCCAACCTTGATGTCGAAAGTTTACTGGCGAAGATGGCGACCGAATACACCACCACCAGTGAGCGTGAGGTCCATCGAGAACTAACCGGAATTGAGGTCACCGAGACTCTGAAAGAGTCCAATGACGGTGACGTTGTCTTTCTTTAAGGGAGAGCACCTATGTCGAAAACCATTCTGATCGTGGACGATTCCGCCTCTGTGCGCAGTGTTGTGGGAATCACCTTGAAAGGGGCGGGATATACGGTCATTGAGGCCTGTGATGGCCGCGATGCCCTCAGCAAACTGACCGGGCAAAAGATTCATTTGATTGTCAGCGACGTCAATATGCCCAACATGGATGGCATTAGCTTTGTGCGAGAGGCCAAGAAGCTGCCCAACTACAAATTTACCCCCGTGTGCATGCTCACCACCGAGGCCGAACAGTCGAAGATGGATGAGGGTAAGGCAGCCGGTGCCAAAGCCTGGATAGTGAAGCCTTTCCAGCCGCCCAAACTGCTGGACGTGGTCTCCAAATTGATCGCCTAGCGGACGTTTCAGCAATAACAATGGCACAGCTACAGACACGAGCACAGCGGCAGCGAGCACAGAGAGCACAGAGAGCACAGAGAGCACAGAGAGCAATCTAACTCAGGCAAAGCGGCAGGGTACTACTGCGCCTTTGCGCCTGCGCTATGGCCCGCTCTTGCAGAACCAGCTGCGCTGCACTCACAGAGGCAATGGCGACAGGCTGCGTTCAAACAATGGTCCTCGAGAGACGCGCTGGGACCAAAGACCATCGGCGACCGAGAGGTAAGTTATGGCACTCAAACGCGAACAAGAAGCTGACTCGGTGGAGGGCGTCAGCAAGCTGCTCATCGACGAAGACATGACCATTTATGTCATCGAGGAACTCAAGCAGGCAATAACGGCGGAGATTGATCTTAGTGACACGATTGAGCTCAACCTGGCCGGTGTCGAGGAGGTTGATTCAGCCGGTATCCAATTATTATTAGCACTGAGCCGCGAGCTTCAGCTAAAAAATAAGCAGCTCAAGTTAACGGCCCTGAGCCCCGCTGTTACCAAACTGTTCGAGAGCTATGAGCTGACCGATCGATTTAACACAGCAGGTGCCGCATGAGTGATGAAAGCCTACAAATTTTTGCCGACGAGGCAGAGGATCTACTGGCTGTTGCAGAGCAGGCGCTGCTAAATCTGGATGACCTCAACAATCAGGCTGACACCCTCGACGGCGTCAACGATCTGTTCCGCACCTTCCACACCATCAAGGGCGCTGCCGGCTTATTTGGTCTGGATAGCATTGTCGAATTTACCCACATTGTTGAAAGTGTTCTGGGAAAAGTCCGCGAGGGCAGCCTCAGTGTCGATGAGGATATGGTCTCGCTGTTTCTCTCGAGTCGCGATCACCTGGAGAATTTGGTGAGCAGTGCGCTGGCCGGTGTCGAGGGCATCAGTGGCGAGCTCAAAGAAATCGACGGTGATCTGATCACCGGTTTAAATCGTTACCTTGAAGCTTTGCCGATCACGACCACTCAAGACCCGGAGGCTGCCGCAGTCAGTGTCGGCAGCGAGCTTTCCAGCGACAGTGTCGCGGCTGACAGTGTCGAAAACCAGTACTGGCATATCTCCCTGAGGTTTGGCCCCAACGCCCTGCGCAACGGCATGGACCCCGCCTCCTTCATCAGTTATCTCAATAAAATAGGCGACCTCAAACGCGTCATTCTGGTGGAAGATGCCATCCCCCAGTGGGCTGAATTCGATCCGGAGAATTGTTATTTGGGCTTTGAGCTACTGCTCGATGCGCCCGACACGAATAAAGAGGTGCTCGAAGAGGTCTTCGAGTTTGTTCAAGATGACTGCCGCATCAGTATCCTGCCACCCAACAGCCAGATCAGTGCCTACCTCGCGATGATGGCGGCGCTGCCTGAAGAGGATATGCGCATTGGCGATATGCTGGTGGCCTGCGGCGCTCTGACCGAGCTGGAAAAGGACGACCTGTTAAATACCCAGGACCAGATCACCGATGAGATAACCTCAACCGGTCTGGACCAATCGGTGCCGCCACTCGGGCAGATAGCCGTGGACCAGCAGCTGGTCCAGCCGGAGGTGATCGAGGCGGCCGTGAAGAAACAAGGGGACGCCAAGCAACAGCGTGATGCCGCCCAACAGACCATCAGAGTCAATGCCAACAAGCTGGAGAATCTGGTCAACCTGGTCGGCGAACTGGTGATAGGTTCGGCCAACTCTGAACTCAATGCCCGCCGACTGGCCGACGCCGATCTAAATGAGGCAATGGAAAATCAACTGCGCCTGGTCGAAGAGGTGCGCGACACAGCACTTGGTCTGCGCATGGTACCGATTGGTGAAACCTTTAATCGCTACAAGCGTGTGGTGCGAGAAGTGAGTCGCGATACCGGCAAGGATATCGAGCTGCGCATCAGTGGCGCGGAAACCGAACTGGACAAAACCTTGATTGAAAAAATTGGCGACCCACTGATGCATCTGGTGCGCAATGCCATAGATCACGGTATTGAATCACCGGAAAGAAGAGCGGCGACGGACAAACCCGCCAAGGGCCTGGTTAAGCTGGATGCCTTTCACGAGTCAGGCAGTGTGGTCATCCGCATAACCGATGATGGCGGCGGCCTTTCGAAACAAAAAATATTCAATAAGGCGCTGGAAAAAGGTCTCATCGAAGACGGGGCCAGCCTGACGGATCAGCAGATCTATCGACTTATTTTTGAGGCCGGCTTCTCAACCGCAGAGACGGTCAGCAACCTATCCGGCCGCGGCGTCGGCATGGACGTGGTGCGGAAAAATATCGAGGCACTGCGCGGCCATGTCGAGATAGAAAGCCGCGAAGGTCAGGGTACGGTCATCTCCATTCGACTACCCCTGACCCTGGCCATTATTGATGGCTTCCAGGTTCGCGTGGGTGAGGCACTGTATATCGTGCCGCTGGATATGATCGACGAGTGCATCGAACTGACTGACACACTGCGTGGCCGTGATGAAATGGCCAACTACATCAACCTGCGCGGTGAAATACTGCCCTTTGTGCATATGAACGATCTGTTTGGTGGCCCCCAGAGCGAATCTGCTGAGCCAGATGACAAGCACCGTGACAACATTGTGGTGGTACAAATGGCCGGGAAAAAGGCGGGTTTCGTGGTTGATGAACTGCTCGGTGAGCACCAGACCGTCATCAAACCCCTCGGTAAAGTCTTTCAGAACCTCAAAGGCATCAGCGGCACCACCATTCTTGGCAGTGGTGAAGTGGCGATGATTATTGATGTGGCGGAGATGATCAAGCGTGTCGAAATAACGGACACGCAAAAGAGCGCTTAGTGTTAAATGCCTTGCGCGGCAAACACAGTAACGGGAGCGGCTATGCAAGAGTCTGCGGCAGACTTGAAGAAAGAGAATATCGATACGCAGCAGTACCTCACGTTCATGCTCGGCGGCAAGTTATACGGGCTCGCCATTATCGATATCAAAGAGATTCTTCAGCATGGCGAGATCACCGAAGTTCCCATGACCCCGGATTTTATTTCCGGGGTCATCAACCTGCGCGGCAGTGTCGTGCCGGTCATAGACTTGAGTCAACGTTTTAGCGGCCAGGTCACTGAACTGACCAAGCGCACCAGCATCGTCATACTCGAGATAATGAATGACGATCTGAGAATCGATGTCGGCATCACGGTCGACATGGTCAATGAAGTGCTCGCCATCGACCAGGCTGCGATTGAGCCGGCACCGGCACTCGGCAATCAAATCCAGACCAACTTTATCGACGGCATGGCCAAGGTCGACGGCAAGCTGCTGATACTGCTCGATATAGAGCACATCCTCTCGGTCGACGAGCTGGCACTGGTCGGCAGTATTGATCGCTAACCACCAAGGTTTCCCACACGCTGGAGAAAAGAGATGTTTAAGAATGTCGAAATGAAGTGGATGCTGATTACCTCCATGCTGGTAGCTGGATTAGTACCACTGATTGCTACGGGGTTCTATGCGCTCAATGGTTCAGAAAGGGCTTTACAGAACAAAGGTTTTGACCAGCTCAAGTCGCTCAAGACAGTAAAAAAGGAGACGATTGAAAATTATTTCCGGCATATTGAAAATCAGGTAATCACCCTCTCTGAGAATCAGATGACCATTGAAATGATGAATGATTCGAAAGAGGGTTTTAACTCCCTAACCAATACGATAAATAACGACAAAAGCAAGCTGGCAGAATACAAGCGTGAAGTGAGGCGCTTCTATGATAATGAATTTGGCAGAAAGTTTACGGATGAGACGGGCGAGTCTATCTCGTCGGCGCAGTTATTACCCGCTTCAAATTCAGGCATATTCGCCCAGTATCACTATATCGCCGCTAACAAGAATCCGCTGGGTAGCAAGTATCAGCTCAATGACCCCAATGATGGTTCTCTGTATACCCAAACGCATTCCTGGCACCACCCCGCTATGCTCAGCTATCTGGAAAAATTTGGTTATTACGATATCTTTCTGGTCGACCATAAAACGGGGGATATTGTTTATTCCGTTTTCAAGGAGATCGACTATGCCACTAACCTCTATAGCGGTGCCCATAAAGATTCCGGTATTGCCGAGGTGGTCAGAAAAGCGGCCAGCGCTCGCGCCAAAGATGAGACTTTCGTCAATGATTTCGCACCGTATCTTCCCTCATACAATGCCCCAGCAGCGTTTATAGCATCGCCCATTTTTGAGGCTGATGAAATGATCGGAATTCTGGTTTTCCAGATGCCCGTTGAGGAGATCAACAATCGTCTGATCGTTAAAGAAGGTCTGGGTGAATCGGGAGAGGTCTACCTGGTGGGCCCGGATAAACTGATGCGCTCTCAGTCACGCTTCTCGGAAGAGAACACCATCCTCACCACCAAGATAGACACAGCAACGGCCAATGCCGCTATTGCCGGGGACGAGGGGGCTGAAATCACCCCGGATTATCGCGGTATCAATGTTCTCTCTGCCTATGCGCCGCTCAAAATAAAAGGCCTGGACTGGGTCATCCTGGCCGAGATAGATGAGGAGGAGGCCTTTCGCTCAGTCGCTGAGTTGCGCTTTGCCATTATGTTGGCGATGGCCATTGCCGTTGCTTTTATTATTGCGATAGCGGTGCTGTTCGTGCGCAGCGTGATGAAGCAGCTGGGGGCGGACCCCTCTGAGGTGAGAGTGCTGGCCGAAGCCATTGCCGCGGGTGATCTGACCATGGACCTGAGCAAGGTCGAGCAGAAAAAGCGCGTCGGTGTCTATGCCGCCATGATCAATATGCAAGAGCAATTGGTTGATGTCGTACAACAGATACAGAACAACTCCGCACAGATTTCTGACGCCGCCTCCCAGGTGAGCGATACCGCCACCTCCCTGAGCGAGGCCGCCAGTGAGCAGGCCGCAAGTGTCGAGGAGACCAGCGCCTCGATTGAAGAGATGGGCGCCTCCATCAGCCAGAACAGCGAGAACTCACAGCTCACCGACTCTATCGCCAGCCAATCGGCCAGCTCAGCCAGCGAGGGTGGCGAGGCGGTCACCGAGACCCTCGCCGCCATGACTCAGATCGCCGAGAAGATATCCATCATTGAAGATATCGCCTATCAGACCAATATGCTCGCGCTCAATGCAGCGATTGAGGCGGCGCGTGCCGGTGAGCACGGCAAGGGGTTTGCCGTGGTCGCCGCCGAGGTACGCAAACTCGCCGAGCGCAGTCAGGTGGCCGCAGCCGAGATAAGCACGGTGAGTGGGGACAGCGTCAAGGTGGCGGCAACGGCCGGCTCACTGCTCGCCAAGATGGTGCCAGACATCACCAGAACCGCGGAGCTGGTGCAGGAGATCACCGCCGCCTCAGAGGAACAGTCCAGTGGCGTCGGGCAGATCAACAGTGCCATGCAGCAGCTCGACAAGGTGACCCAACAGAATGCCGCCGGCTCCGAGGAGCTGGCGGCAACCTCCGAAGAAATGCAGGCCCAGTCACTGAACCTACAACAGGTGGTGGGTTTCTTTCGCCTGCGCGGTGACAACCCCCAAGCGCAACGGCTCTCGGCTGCAGCAGCACATGTGTCGGCGGCGCCAGTCGTCTCCAATTGCCAGTCATCTACAGAACCCACTGCAGCCAGTGATATTGACGAATCAAAGTTTGAGCGTTTCTGATGCTTCGATTTTTATCTAGCCTTGCTTTTGCCCCGATCGATTGGGGCTGAAAAGCCATTAATAAGTAACCGCTAGTAACCCGATTGGAGATGAGCGCAGTGCTGAAGAATCTATCGCTAAAGAATAAATTGGTGGCATTGATCGTCATGGTTGCCGCTGGCCTGCTGGTCATTCTCGTTGTCTACATACAGTCGAATAATGTCAGAGACAATGCCAGTAAAGAGCTGGAACTCGCCCACAATTTTGGCGCCACCATCGATCAGGTGTCGATATTAATGCTGCAGGCGAGGCGCAGCGAAAAAGATTTCATCCTGCGCCAGAACGAAAAATATGTGAACAAACATAAAGACATCATCGATAAGATTGTGAAGACTATTGATACTAAAAAGAAGTACGCTGCAGATGATGAGCAGCGCCAACTGATCACCGAGTTACGGCAACAGGTAGAGCTGTATCAAACGGGTTTTATACAGCTGGTCAATAATATGAAGGCCTCGGGCCTGACCCCAAAAACTGGCCAACAGGGGGCGTTAAGACGCGCCGTTCACGACGTAGAAACTCTCATCAAAGCCGCCGACAAGTTGCGCCTGACGGTATCTATGTTGATGATGCGGCGCCACGAGAAGGATTTTCTGGCCAGAAAACTGCCCAAGTATGTCGCCAAGATGGCCACTCAACGGCAGATCTTTAATGAGTTATTAAGTGGCGAAACCCTCCCGCAAGAAGACCTAAAATCCATCCAAAAAAGTATGGCACTCTACCAAAGTAACTTCGCCAAGATGGTCGGAAACATGGACGATGCAATGGTGATTCAGGCGGAGTTCCGCAAGCATGTGCATGCCATGGAAGCCACCCTGAACACACTTAGCAGCAAGATTCCCGAGATACTCGAAAGCAACCAGCAGGCCTTCGAGGAGGACATAGGGCTGGCGAACCAGTTATTCATGACCTCGCTGATTAGCACAGCGCTGGTGATTGCCACCGTGCTGCTGTTATTGCTGCGCAACATTTTGCGCCAGCTGGGCGCCGACCCCTCTGAAGTCAAAGAGATTGCCGAGAGCATTGCCGCGGGTAATCTCAGTCGGGAGGTCAGCGCTAGCGCGAACGGTCAACACCTGGGCGTCTATGCGGCGATGATTAATATGCAGCAGCAGTTAACCCAGGTAGTGCAGCAGATTCAGGACAACGCCGATCAAATTTCCTCGGCGGCCGGACAGGTCAGCGATACCGCCAACTCCCTGAGTCAGGCGGCCAGTGAACAGGCAGCCAGTGTCGAGGAAACCAGCGCTTCAATTGAGCAGATGGGCGCCTCTATCAGCCAGAACAGTGAAAACTCACAGCTGACCGACACCATCGCCAGCGAGTCGGCCACGGCAGCCGGCGCAGGCGGCGAGGCGGTGGCCGGTACGGTAGCGGCCATGACACAAATCGCCGAGAAGATATCCATCATCGAAGATATTGCCTACCAAACCAATATGTTGGCACTGAATGCCGCCATTGAGGCGGCGCGCGCCGGCGAGCACGGCAAGGGCTTTGCCGTGGTGGCCGCCGAGGTGCGCAAGCTAGCGGAGCGCAGCCAGATAGCCGCGGCGGAGATAAGCACACTCACCGGCGACAGTGTCAAGGTGGCCGAAAAAGCCGGCTCGCTGCTCACCAAGATGGTGCCGGACATCACTAAGACCGCGGAACTGGTGCAGGAAATCAGCGCCGCCTCCGAGGAGCAGTCCAGCGGTGTCGGGCAAATCACCAGCGCCATGCAACAGCTCGACAAGGTCACCCAGCAAAATGCCGCCGGTTCCGAAGAGCTGGCCGCCACCGCCGAGGAGATGCAAGCCCAGTCGCTGAACCTACAGCAGGCCGTGGCCTTCTTCCGTCTGACGGGGCGCAAGCCGAGTGGCACCAGAGCCTACAGTTCAGCGACCAGCGCACCGCCCGTACCAGCCGTAGCGATGCAGCAGGCAGAGGCTGTGGATAAGATTGATGAATCCAAGTTTGAGCGGTTTTAATCTTATCGAAGCTGAGTAACAGTATTTTGTAAACGTATTGTGTGATTTTGGAGGCTCTCGATGACGGTCAAGAAGCTGTTTATTAGCATCTATTCGGTTCTGACACTGCTGATGTTGGCGCTGGCAGTGCTCACTATGATGATGTTGAAGAATCAAAATATTCTCAATGAAAAACAGGATGTTCGTTATCTCTCTTATGTCGCGGCCGATGAGCTGCGACAGAGCTCTGACGACTTGACGCGGCTAGCTAGGACTTATGTGTCTTCGGTCGATAGCAAGTATGAAGATGAGTACTGGCATATTCTCGATGTTCGCGGTGGCAAGAAACCCCGGGCCAATGATACGGCCATCGATCCGGGAAAAACTATTTCCTTAAACGACATCATGAAAAATCTGAACTTTACCGCAAAAGAATTTGGCAAGCTGAAAGAGGCCGGGGATAACTCAAACGATCTGGTAACCACCGAAACCATAGCCATGAACGCAGTCAAAGGTCTCTTCGATGACGGCAGCGGCGGTTATACGAAAAGAGGTGAACCCGATTTCACCCTCTCCAGACGGATTATGTTTGATGACAAGTATCACAGCGATAAGGCCAAGATTGTGGAACCTATCGATGAGTTTTTTATACTGCTGGATAAGCGTACAAAAGAATCTGTCGATATGCATGTGAGTCTCGGCAATACCTATCTGGTCATTATTATTATTATTATTGGTGTCGGCATAACCTCGACTATTGGTTCTTATTTTATTATTGATCGAAAAATTCTCCGTCAGCTGGGGGCCGATCCCGCCGAGGTGCGGGCAGTGGTCGAGAGTATCGCCGCAGGAGATCTATCGAGGGACTTAACAGGCGAGGATGGCGGTGAGCGCCGAGGGATTTATGCGGCGATGATGATCATGCAGCAACAACTTATCGATGTGGTTCAAAAAATCCAGTCCAATGCCGATCAGATCTCTTCAGCTGCGGGGCAGGTCAGTGACACAGCCACCTCGCTGAGTCAGGCGGCCAGCGAGCAGGCGGCCAGCGTTGAGGAGACCAGCGCCTCGATTGAGCAGATGGGCGCCTCCATCAGTCAGAACAGTGAAAACTCACAGCTAACCGACTCTATTGCCAGTCAATCGGCCAGCTCCGCTGGCGATGGTGGTGAGGCGGTTGCCGAGACTCTGGTCGCTATGACACAGATCGCCGAGAAGATATCCATCATCGAGGACATCGCCTACCAGACCAATATGTTGGCTCTCAATGCGGCGATTGAGGCCGCTCGCGCCGGCGAGCACGGCAAGGGCTTTGCGGTTGTGGCAGCCGAGGTGCGCAAGCTGGCGGAGCGCAGCCAAGTAGCCGCGGCGGAGATAAGCACGCTCACCGGCGACAGTGTCAAGGTGGCCGAAAAAGCCGGCTCGCTGCTCACCAAGATGGTGCCGGACATCACCAAGACCGCTGAACTGGTGCAGGAGATCAGCGCCGCCTCCGAGGAGCAGTCCAGCGGTGTCGGGCAGATCAACAGCGCCATGCAACAGCTCGATAAGGTCACCCAGCAAAATGCCGCCGGTTCCGAAGAGCTGGCCGCCACCGCCGATGAGATGCAAGCCCAGTCGCTGAACCTACAACAGGCCGTGGCCTTCTTCCGTCTGCCCGGTCGCAAGCCGAGTGGCGCCAGAGCCGACAGCTCAGCGACCAGCGCGCCAGCCGTACCAGCCATAGCTTTAGCTGTAGCGATGCAGCAGACAGAGACTGTGGATAACATTGATGAATCCAAGTTTAAGCGCTTTTGATGTAGCCGGGAGTTGAACATGGTAGACGAGGCCTCACAGCAACTGCCCCAGGATCAGCCAGCCAGAAAACTGGCTGGCACCAGTGACAGTATCATGCAGTTTCTGACCTTTGAGTTGAACCGCGAAATTTACGGCATCGACATTCTCAGTATCAGGGAAATTATTAACCTGGAGAAAATCACCCGGGTACCGATGATGCCCAATATCATCGCCGGGGTGATTAACCTGCGCGGCAGTGTGGTTCCCGTCGTCGATTTGGCCCTGCGTTTCTCACAACAGCCATCGATAAGAACCAAGCGCAGCAGTATTGTGATACTCAATGTCGACTATGAAGGGCAATGTTTACAGATAGGCGTAACGGTCGATGTGGTACTCGAGGTACTGGATATTTTGTCGGAAGATATCGAAGCGACGCCATCGTTCGGTACCAAAATTCGTCAAGATTTTATCGACAGCATGGGCAAGGTGAATGGCAAGTTACTGGTATTACTGGCGATCGAACAAATTACCTCGGTGGCAGAGCTTTCGGCTTTAGACATGACTTAATCTGCTTATCTAAAGTCTATTAAATAATGCCCAGAGGTTTAGGTTGAGTCTATGTTCCAGTTTGAAATAACAAACGTTGAATTCAATTTATTCAGGTCATTTATCTATGATCATGCCGGCATTCACCTGAGTGATGAAAAGACCAATCTGGTGACCTCCAGGCTCAGCAAGAGACTAAGACACTACTCTCTGGACAGCTTTAAACAATACTTTGATTTGATGAACGACCCCTCTCAGCCCGCCGAGCAGCAGATGGTCATCGATCTGCTGACCACCAACGAGACCTACTTTTTTAGAGAGCCCAAGCACTTTTCCTTTCTGGAAAAGGAAGTGCTGCCGCAGTGGCCCGTCGGCCGCAACCTCAGGGTCTGGAGTGCGGCCTCGTCAACGGGCGAGGAAGCCTACAGTATTGCCATGCTGCTCGATGACATGCTCGGCACCAGGCCCTGGGAAGTGTTTGCCTCCGACATCAGCAGTCGCGTGTTGCAGACGGCGCGACAGGGGCTCTATCAACAACATCGTATTGATGGCATACCCAAAGAGTTTTTGCGCAAATATTGCCTCAAGGGCGTCGGCGAACACGAAGGTTCACTGTTGATCGACAGCAACCTGCGAAAAAGAGTCAGCTTTTCGGCGGTCAATTTAAATCGACCGCTGGGGGAAGTCGGCCGCTTTGACATCATTTTTCTGCGCAATGTTTTAATTTATTTTGACCTAGAAACCAAAATTCAAATCATCAAACAGCTGGTGGATAAGATGCAGCCAGACGGCTATCTGTTTATTGGTCACTCCGAGAGCTTGAAGGGCGTCCACGAGGGCGTGGCAACCGTTATCCCCACCGTCTACCGAAAGAAATAAGCTGGTCAGTTGTAATGAAGTTTATTGCTCCGCTCGCAGAGGGAGAACCACAGGGCGATCTACTGAGTCGACTCCTGAAGCCCGGCGAGTTCTTTTTTTGTGAGTCCAGTGGACAGATACACACACTATTGGGCTCATGTATCGCCATCACGCTCTGGCATCCACGGCTCAGGATCGGAGGCATGTGCCATTTCCTGCTGCCGGGGCGCAGAGCCGAGATGAGGCTCTACAGAGCCGGCGATCAGCTCAATGGACGCTACGCGGATGCGGCCATGGCACTGTTCGAGAGAGAGGCCAGCAAGCGCGGCACCCAGCTCAGTGAGTACCAGGCAAAAATATTTGGCGGCAGCAACATGCTCAGCAATTCCACCCTCAGAAAAGATGAACAGATAGGCGTGAAGAATACCGAGGCCGCCTTAATGCACCTGAAAAATAGGGACATCACCTTACTGGTTGCCCATGTGGGTGAGAGCGGCCACAGGCGCATCGTATTTGATGTGGCGCAGGGTGATGTGTGGGTCAAGCATTCCCCCCTGCAAAGGATCATCCTCTCGGGAGGCTCGGCTAACCTTGCCTGAACAGACGTATCCGCCATCGACGAGAGACCAGGCACTGCTAATAAGCGGACGATTAACAGGTCAGGTTATAAGGGCGCCACTCGGCGGACAGCCAGCGCTAGGAAGTGAGTATTAATTATCAAGTATTTTTGAAGAGGTAAGCGATGGCTATTCGAGTATTTATTGTCGATGACTCTGCGGTGGTGCGAAAGGTGCTCACCGAGCTGCTCACCGACATTGCGGGCATAGAGGTCATGGGAGCAGCCCAGGACCCCATCTTTGCGCAGGCGAGGATGGACAAGGATTGGCCGGACGTCATCATCTTGGATGTGGAGATGCCGCGCATGGACGGCATCACCTTCCTCAAGAAAATTATGGCCGAGCGACCTACACCGGTCATCATGTGCTCTACCTTGACCGAGGGTGGCTCCAAGACCTCTCTGCAGGCACTGAGTATTGGCGCCATCGATGTCGTCGCCAAGCCCAAGGCCAACCTTAAAACCAAACTGCCAGAAGCCTCTGCGGAACTCGTCTCCGCCATTCGCACCGCCGCCAAAGCCAATATGGCGGGCACCAAACTCAAGCCCATTGCCGCCATCCCCAAGGTCCCCTCCAAGTTAACCGCCGACGCCATGCTCAGTAAAACGGCCAGTCGTCACAGCCTCAAGACCGGCTCGCTGATTGCTATTGGTGCTTCCACGGGCGGCACCCAGGCACTGGAGGCGGTGCTGACAGCGCTACCGAATAACACCCCGCCGATTCTGATCGTCCAGCACATGCCGCCCGCCTTTACCAAAACCTTCGCCGACCGGCTCGACGGCCTGTGCAAGGTGTCCGTTAAGGAAGCCGAGGATAACGACAGCGTCATGCCCGGACGTGTACTGATCGCCCCGGGGGGCAAGCATATGATGTTGCAGACAACCCAGTTTGGCGCCTCAGTACAGGTCAAGGATGGTCCATTGGTGAGTCGCCACAAGCCCTCCGTCGACGTCTTGTTTCGATCGGTGGCAAAGTATGCGGGGGGCAATGCCCTGGCCATTATCATGACCGGCATGGGCGATGATGGTGCGCGCGGCATCAAGGAGTTACATGAAGCCGGCTCTAAGACCATCGCCCAGAATGAAGCCACCTGCGTGGTCTATGGCATGCCTCAGGAGGCGGTCAAGCTAGGCGCCATAGATGACATCCTCGCCCTGGATAAAATTCCGGCCAGCATCGTCGCCCATCGATAACACATCAGTGTGAGTGCTACGGATTTTTACAAGGTTTATGCGCCCGGGGAAGTTTGCGTTAATGGGAGGTAACTATGAACTCACAAGAGCTCAGTCACACAGTTTTGATCGTCGACGACGAAGACATCAACCTTGATCTGATGCAGGGAATTCTCGAAGACGATTATCAGGTTGAGTGTTACAACAATGGCGCAGATTGCCTGCGGCGTTGTCAGCAATCGGCGGTGGACCTGCTATTACTCGATGTCGACATGCCCGACCTGAATGGCCTAGAAGTATGCCGCCGCCTGCTGGATATCCAGCCGCAGTGCCCAGTGATCTTTATCTCCGCCAAGGGCAGTAACGCCGAACGGCTGGAAGGCTACGCGGCTGGCGGCTATGACTATATCGTCAAGCCCTGTGACCCTAAGGAACTGCTGGCAAAGATAGCACTGATACTGCAGCAGAAAGAACAGTACCGACAGCTCGATGATACGCGCGCGCAAATATTTGATGGTTTTATGGAAGCCGCCAGTGGCAGCGGTGAGCAGGGATTACTGCTGCAATTTTCGGTGTCGCTGTTTGATGTGCGCAGCTATCAGCGACTCGCTGAATTGCTATTAGACTGCCTGCAGGAACTCGCCGAGCTTAAGGCGAGCGTCCTCGTCACAGGTCAACAGCAGCCCCTTGCCTGCACCAGTGATGGCCCCTGTGCCCCTATGGAAGAAGAGATCATGCTGCTGCTCAAGGACAAGGGCCGTATATATAAATTTCAACAGCGTTATCAGATCAATGAGGCGCGCGTCAGTGTGCTGATTAAAAATATGCCGGTCGACGAAAAAATTTCTGGTCGCATGCTCGATCACATCCCCCTGTTATTGAGATTGGCCAGCGCCTGTGTCGATAACATCGACACCTCAAATGAGTTGGCCTCGAGCCTGCAGGTGATTGAGACGGTGCAGAGTGCCTGCACAGAACTGGATGATGCAGGGGAAGAACTGAGGCAGAGCATGTTGAGCTTTACCACCCTCACGGAAAACGAGTTCCTGCGTATATCCAATGAGGTGCAATATCTGGCACTGACGGAGCAACAGGAAAATAAGCTGATGACCTCTTTCGCTCGCGCGCTGGATCAGGCCAGTAAGTCATCAGAGCAGTCACTGTCTGTCTGCAACCGCCTGTCTGATGTCATCAACGAGTTGCGAACCCTTATCTGATGGCGCTGAGTGACCCAGGCGTTATTATCAATGGTGAAGGCAATGCTCAAGAATCCATGGTGGTGG
>Ga0209395_1004225_pt1 | contig 17069 bp, 12 predicted proteins | sample GOMGulsemesocosm_3_FD_184635 | JGI IMG/M metagenome (GOLD analysis project Ga0209395, IMG submission 184635) | Methane-oxidizing microbial communities from mesocosms in the Gulf of Mexico - GOM9D Gulf of Mexico (SPAdes) (version 2) | ecosystem: Environmental > Aquatic > Marine > Cold seeps... | reverse complement strand
CGTACATCTGGTAACGCACGGCCTACAATTACGCTCATTGCGTAATCTAGATAAGAATTTTTTAGCTCATCTTCAATATTGACGGGTGAAACATTATTTGCCAAATCGGTCATAAGTCGATGGTATCCCTTAACTTAGAAAGAATTCTGAAAGTTTTTTCGAAATTTTTATTATTAATTAACACGGCATACTAGCATAGTTTTAATGAGATGCCATACCGCTTTATTCCTTAACAAGGTCTTAAAATTTTCCCTTTGAAAAGTCATCTATTTTCAACTGATTAATTATTGTTCAACATTTTAGTATCCCCAATTGTCGATGAAAACTATTGAGTTTTTTTTAGTTCAAAAATTCGACGTTTCATTATTGCTTTTTCGGTAATATCGTCATCCAAAATCTTCCCACGTCCCAGCAAAAAATAAATTTCTGCAATGACAAAAAGTGGACCGATTAAAAGTTGGTTGATATCGTCAAAAAAAGCAGGTTTAGCTTTTTCATAATGATGTCCTATAAATTGAATAACCCAACCAATGACGAAAACTATAATTGCTATTAACGTACGATATTCCATGGCCACGATAAGATGAACACTCCACATTAACGGACCAAATAATACCAAAGCCAATATAGCTAACGGCACAGAAAGTAATAAATAATAAATAAACACCATTACAGATAAACTTGCGGCTAAGGTAAATTTAATGCTTTGAGTACCAAAAATTTCATTGAGTGTTGATGAATCAATTTCAAAAGTAATACCTGCTAATAATAAGGCAATTGCCCAAATTATCATCGGAACACCAATAAAATGCGTACGAATATTTTTTCTATTTAGATGAACGCTTTTATAAGTAGATAGTTGCTCTATGGCTGTTTTCATTTTACCTCTAATTTTTTATCTCATCGTACCTGTTGAGTAATAATTTATCTTTATGTCGATAATTTTTCAACCACCAAAAAATATATATGTATAAATAAAAGCGTCAGCCCTTAATTCACATCAACAAACTAGCGACTCAACACTAGGCGTAGCAAACGCTTTAGTTTAGAATCGCTAATAATGATTCAATAAGGTAATGATAATTCATGTCGACAACCACTCGTTCAAAAATAGTAAATGTAAATGAAGAAGAAATTGCTAAATTCGAAAAAGTAGCAAGCCAGTGGTGGGAGCTCGATGGCGATTTCAAACCTTTGCACCAAATCAATCCTATTCGTCGACAATTTATATGTCAGCATGTCGGTGACATTTTCGGTAAAAAAATTATCGACGTTGGCTGTGGTGGCGGTATTTTAGCAGAAAGTTTAGCGCAACTTGGTGGTGAAGTTACCGGTATTGATTTAGGTGAAGAGCCCTTAAACGTTGCTAAGCTACACGCTTTAGAAACAGGTTTAAAAATTGATTATCAAAAAATTCCAGCAGAAGAAAAAGCGAGCCAAGAACCTGAGACATATGACGTAGTAACCTGTATGGAAATGCTTGAGCATGTACCCGATCCAGCTTCAATCATCCAAGCTTGTGCGCAAATGGTAAAACCAGGTGGTTACGTCTTTTTTTCCACCTTGAACAAGTCAATAAAGTCTTATTTACTGGCGATAGTAGCGGCAGAGAAAATACTTAAAATAGTGCCCGATGGAACACATGATCATAACAGCTTCATCCGCCCTTCTACCTTAATTGGTTGGGCTGAGTCATTTGACCTGAAATGTATTGATGCTGCTGGCATTCATTACAACCCACTAACAGAGAATCATAAACTTATTGATTCGCTGGATGTGAATTACATTCTTTGCTGTAGAAAAGTTTAACCACAGATGAATATAATAATGAATAATAAAATTTCAGGGGTTTTGTTTGACCTAGACGGCACCTTATTAGATACCGCCAATGATTTAGGTGAAGCACTCAACTATGTTTTAAGAAAACATGGCTTAACAGAGGTTGCTCGTGAAAAGTATCGGCCTATCGCGTCAGATGGTGCGTTAGGACTCTTAACGCTAGGCTTCGCCGAGCAATTAAAAGATTTTGATTATGATCAATTACGTGCCGAATTTTTAGCTTATTACCAAGATAACATTGCTGTACATACCTGCCTTTATCCAGAAGTAAGTGAGTTACTTTCAGCTTTAAATGAGCAAAATATTCCTTGGGGCATTGTTACTAACAAACCTGAAGGATTAACACGGCTGTTGTTGCCCAACTACCCTGAATTCGACCAGTGCCTAGCTTTAGTAGGTGGTGATACTCTTGTCAATAGAAAGCCTCATCCGGCTCCTATTCTTAAAGCTTGCGAAGAAATAGGAGTAGCAAGTGAGGGTTGTTTATATGTAGGTGACGCCCTTCGTGATATCCAAGCAGGCAACAATGCAAACTCAACAACTGTTATTGCAAAGTGGGGTTATATATTAGCAAGCGAAGATTGTACGAGTTGGCAAAGTGACCATCATGCGGAGTCACCATTAGAGGTTTTATCGTTAATTTAATAGAGTTATTGCAATATAAGGCCATTTTACCAATGGCTTTATATTTGTTGAGCAAACTATTTTTCAATAATAAAATAAGCTACAGCTCATAGTTCAGCTCGTTAGTGAATATTATCTATCCCAATTGACAGCTGTTTATCAAATTTTCATCTTTCGATAAGTTGAATAATGTACTTAACGTGAGCAATGAAGAAAGGCTGAGTATATAAAAATAGGTATTAGTCTGTCAGACTGTGTGATCTTTCAGCACATCTATTTGCAACCTTAACCTTTATAATGCTTGGGTTAATATTTCTCTGCTTATTGCTATGGTTATATCGCCTGTTTCGCCCAAGGCGGTCATACCGTGTTGCTGTAATCGCTCGATCAATAAATCGATATCTTTGCTACCGAGATCAACCTGGGATAAACGTGTTGGTACTTGCATTTTATCGAAGAAGGCTTCAGTTAAACTAATCGCTTTATCGATACGCGCGTCATCATCACCTTCGGTTATCTGCCAAACACGTGTTGCATATTGCAGTAATTTTTCACGTTTTTGCTCACGGCGCACTTTCATGACTGCAGGCAAAACAATTGATAAAGTACGTGCGTGGTCAATACCAAAAGCACCCGTTAATTCATGTCCTATCATATGAGTCGACCAATCTTGTGGCACACCCGCCCCAATAAGACCATTTAATGCCATGGTTGCCGACCACATGATATTAGCTCGAACGTCCAAGTCATCTTTTGTCGCAGGAGATAGCGCTTTGGGTCCTTCTTCAATCAAGGTTTGCAATATACCTTCACTGAAACGGTCTTGTACTTTACCGCTGACACTATAAGTTAAATACTGCTCGATGGTATGAATAAAGGCATCAACTACGCCATTGCTAATTTGACGTTCAGATAATGACATAGTCACACTTGGGTCTAACACAGCAAATAATGGACGAACTAAAGGACTAGAAAAAGGGAGTTTAATACCATCTCGTGTTACAACAGAATTACCATTACTTTCAGATCCAGTAGCAGGTAAAGTTAATACCGCGCTAATAGATAATGCTTTGGTGAACACATGTTGCTTAACAAGGATGTCCCACGGGTCACTACCTTCGTAAAGCGCCGCAGCTGCAATAAATTTAGCACCATCAATAACAGAGCCACCACCAACAGCGAGCAAATAGTCAATTTTTTCTGCCTTGATAATGTCTTGTGCTTTCATCAAGGTTTTGTAAGTTGGGTTTGGTTCAATACCCGAAAATTCAAACCAAGTGTGTTTAGCAAGCGCGTCACTCACTTGCTGATACACACCATTACCTTTAATTGAACCGCCACCATAAACCACTAACACTCTTGCCCTTAATGGGATTTCTTGTGAAACAGCTTCAATTTTTCCTGTACCAAAATGAATATGGGTTGGGTTTTGAAAATTAAAATTTAACATCTATATTCCTATACTATTTTTAACAAAGGAGTTAAACGAATGAGCTCTTCGAATAAACTAAACTGCTTATCAAAAATTCATTTAAACTGAAAGCTGAGCCAGTAACTTTTCAGCTGCTAGTGCAGAACTTGCTGGGTTTTGGCCAGTAATAATAAGACCATCTTGTACAACAAATGAATGCCAGTCCTGTGCCTTTTGGTATTCACCGCCACGTTTAATCAGTTCATCTTCAAGTAAAAAAGGCACTATTTGGGTTAATTGCACCGCTTCTTCTTCGCTGTTAGTAAACCCCGTCACTGCTTTGCCCTTAATAGCATAATCTCCCGAAGCATTTTTAACGTTTAATAAAACTGCACTGGCATGACAAACGGTCGCAACGACCTTATCTGCTTTTAGGAAGTTTTCAATCAAGGTAATTGAGTCAGTATTGTCAGTAAGGTCCCACAACGGACCATGACCACCAGGATAAAACACGCCATCAAAACTACTCTCGTTAAGCGAAGATAATGCTAACGTGTTTGCAATCTTAGCTTGTGCTGCAGCATCCGCATCATATCGCAGTGTAGCAGCAGTTTGAAAGTCAGCGAGGGTACTTGTAGGGTCGATAGGTGCTTGGCCACCTTTTGGTGTTGCCAATGTTACTTCAACACCTGCATCGATAAATGCGTAATAAGGCGCAGCAAACTCTTCAACCCAAAAACCAGTTTTTTGACCTGTATTACCAAGCTGATCGTGTGAAGTAAGTACCATTAATATTTTTCTAGTCATTATTATTCATCCATTAATCTGTAATAAGTAAGTAATAAGTGCGTGTAAGAGCATTTTTATTTTCTATACGGCTAGTATATGTTCAACAAACGACATGAACAATGCAGATAAAACTGACAATATTGTATCAACAATTGATACAATGCATATTGTAATAGGTAGTTAAGACAAATCGTTATCAGGTACTTAAATTAATAGGTGAGTTATGGATGTTTCATTTGAACAGCTGAAAAGTATGGTTGTTTTTGCTCAAGTTATCGAACAGGGCAGTTTAAGCGCTGCGGCGAAACACTTAGGCCTATCTCGGGCAGTAGTCAGTTATCACTTAAAAAAACTTGAAGCACAGCTTGAAATAAAGCTCCTTAACCGCTCTACCCGTTCAATTAATCTCACCGAAGCAGGCCAAGCATATTATGAACGCTGTCGTGTCATTGCCGAGCAAGCCAGTGCCGCCAACCAGCAAATTGAAAACTTCAAAAATGAACCTGTCGGATTGCTTAAAATTACCTGCCCGGTAAATATAGGTTTACAAACAGTCGTGCCCGCACTTAATCAGTTTAAGAAAATCTATCCCAAAATAGAGCTTGATGTCATGTTAACTGATGAAGTCGTTAACATTATAAAAGAAGGCATTGATTTGGCCATTCGAGGCGCCCCCTTACCTGACTCAGGTTTACAAGCGAGCAAACTTGCCACATTAACGACTTGTCTTTGTGGTGCTCCTGAATACTTTCTTCAATATGGTCGTCCAACTAAACCTGCTGATTTAGGTGGTCATAAATGGGTTATCTACAAACTGACTTCAGGGGTGTTAACGCTGAAGAAAGGCACTCGGTCATTCAGTATTGCCACCAAAGGAGGCATTAGTACGAATAATGCAGCGGCACGTACTGCATTCGTTGAAGCTGGCCATGGTTTAGCACGAATACCTACTTACGATGCTTGGCCGAAAATAAAGGCTGGCACTTTAGAGACAGTACTTGATGACTATGCTTTTAACGACATAAATGTTTATGGTGTTTTCCCGCCAGGCACAGCTAACTCAAAAAAACTGAGGTTATTGCTTAACTTTTTGAAAGAGTATTTCACGATCCAAATAAGTCAAAAGGTTTAATCAATAATTATTGCCCAATGAATGTCGTTTAGAAATGATGATTAATGGTTTACGCTGACATGCTAATTCACATATTGCACAACGAGTAAGCTAATCAATACACATAAACACAGTAAAAGATTTTATCGGTCATTAAATAATCTTTCAGTACAAATAATGGCAACGGATTGTTTTTATTGAAAATTAACTTTTGTTCAACAAATATTGAATAAAAGTATAAAAATTTTTTTTTAAAATTTTCATTACCTAAAATTAAATAAAAAAAAGCGTTGCGTTTTTGTAAAATCAAAAATGAAAAGCACTAGTAAGTTAGTTGTTACTAACTGAACTTTTACTCTAAAGAATCTTCTTTAAAACCTCGACTTTTATCTCTTGCAAAAGCAAGTAAACCTCATTATCTTGTGATCACTTTTTAGAAAAGCCCTATATATAGTGTGTTTGTTGTTCAGATGATTTTTATGCTGTTTTACACTCCAAGGGAAATATAATAATAACAATGTTCACCTAAATTTGTTTGTTAATAACAAATTTACTGTGACCGTAACTATCAGCATATTTAATAAATTACAGGCATTTCATGAATAATAATCTTTTTGTAACCAAGCGTAATGGCAAAAGAGAACTCATCGATCTAGAAAAAATCCACCAAGTTATCGCATGGGCCGCTGAAGGCCTCGATAATGTTTCTGTGTCACAAGTTGAATTAAAATCTCACATTCAATTTTATGATGGCATTAAAACATCTGATATTCATGAAACCATTATTAAGTCTGCCGCAGATCTTATCTCCGAAGAAACACCTGATTATCAATATTTATCTGCACGTTTAGCTATTTTCCATTTGCGAAAAAAAGCATACGGCCAATTTGAGCCGCCTAAGCTATATCCACATATAGTTAACATGGTAGAAGCAGGAAAGTATGATCAACATTTATTAGCTGATTATACTGAAAAAGAATTTGAAGAAATGGAACGATTTATTGTTCATCGTCGCGATTTAGACTTCAGCTACGCTGCAGTAAAACAGTTAGAAGGTAAATACCTAGTTCAAAATCGTGTCACTGGCGAAATTTATGAAAGTGCGCAATTTTTATATATTTTAGTCTCAGCTTGTTTATTTGCTAAGTACCCAACTGAAACACGCTTAAAATATGTTGAAGGTTTCTATAACGCTATTTCAACCTTTAAAATATCTTTACCTACACCAATTATGGCAGGTGTTCGTACACCTACTCGCCAATTTTCATCTTGTGTATTAATTGAATGTGGCGATAGCTTAGATTCAATTAATGCCGCTTCTAGCTCTATTGTTAAATATGTATCACAACGAGCTGGTATTGGCATTAATGCAGGTCGTATTCGCGCATTAGGTAGTACAATACGTAACGGCGAAGCGTTTCATACCGGTTGTATTCCATTTTTCAAACATTTTCAAACAGCCGTTAAAAGTTGTTCTCAAGGTGGTGTTCGAGGCGGAGCTGCGACCCTATTCTATCCACTTTGGCATTTAGAAGTTGAAAGCTTACTTGTACTTAAAAACAACCGTGGTGTTGAAGAAAATCGTGTTCGTCATTTAGACTACGGAGTTCAGTTTAATAAACTCATGTATACGCGCTTAATCAAAGGCGGCTCTATTACACTATTTAGCCCGAGTGATGTGCCAGGTCTTTACGATGCATTTTTTGAAGATCAAGAAAAGTTTGAAGAACTTTATGTAAAATATGAAGCTGATAGTTCAATTCGTAAGAAGTGTATTAAAGCAATAGAGTTATTCACATTATTTGCTCAAGAGCGTGCTAGTACAGGTCGAATTTACTTACAAAATGTTGACCACTGTAATACCCATAGCCCATTTGATCCTAAACAAGCGCCTATTCGTCAAAGTAACTTATGTTTAGAGATTGCTTTACCAACACAGCCAATGGATGACATTAATGATCCAAACGGTGAAATAGCCCTTTGTACATTGTCAGCCTTTAACTTAGGCGCAATCGAAAGTTTAGATGAACTAGAAGGTTTATCAGACTTAGCGGTTCGCGCTCTCGATAGTTTACTTGATTACCAAAACTACCCAATGCCAGCAGCATACAATGCAACAATTGGTCGTAGAACGTTGGGCATAGGGGTAATAAACTACGCTTATTACCTCGCCAAAAACGGTGTGTATTATTCAAACGGTAGTGCGAATAACCTTACTCACCGTACATTTGAAGCGATACAGTTTAACCTGTTGAAAGCGTCAAACGAATTAGCGAAAGAAAAAGGTGCTTGTCCTAAATTTAATGAAACACGCTTATCGCAAGGTATTTTGCCAATCGACACTTATAAAAAGTCGATTGACGATATTACTGGCGAAGCACTTCATCTTGACTGGGAAACGCTACGTGAAAGCATTAAGGAACACGGGGTAAGAAATTCAACTGTTTCAGCGTTAATGCCATCAGAAACGTCTTCACAAATTTCAAATGCAACAAACGGTATTGAGCCACCACGTGGTTTAATCAGCGTAAAAGCAAGTAAAGATGGTGTATTGAAGCAAGTTGTACCTGAGTACCAAAGATTAAAAGATAACTATGAGTTACTTTGGAATATTCCAAGTAATGAAGGTTACTTAGAATTAGTTGGTATTATGCAGAAGTTTATTGATCAAACAATATCAGCAAATACCAACTACGACCCTTCGCGATTTGAAGGCGGCAAAGTACCTGTAAAACAAATTTTGAAGGACATTTTAACCGCTTACAAATTGGGGGTTAAAACGATGTATTACCATAATACCCGTGATGGTGCTTCTGAAAATATGATTGAAGTCGAAGACGAAGACTGTGAAGGCGGCGCGTGTAAGATATAACCAATCAAATAAAATTCAAGCTTCATTATTGCATTAGTAATGAAGCTTCAAGTTCAACTAATAATAATAAAAACTCACTTAATAATAAAATTTCGATAATAGGCTATGTCCGGCATGCTTATTATCAAGGAGAAAAAAATGTCGTACACCACGTTTAACCAAACCCCTAATAATGCGCTACTTGAGCCTATGTTTTTAGGGAATAGTGTCAATGTGTCACGATATGATCAACAACGTTTTATTGCTTTTGAAAAGTTAATTGAAAAGCAATTATCATTTTTCTGGCGCCCTGAAGAAGTGGATGTTTCCAAAGACAGAGCGGACTGGCAGAGTTTAACCGCTCCAGAAAAGCACATTTTCATTTCAAATTTAAAATATCAAACATTACTTGATTCTATGGCTGCTCGTTCTGTTAATGCTGTATTCTTGCCTTTAGTTTCTCTGCCTGAAGTTGAAACATGGGTAGAAACATGGGCCTTTAGTGAAACGATTCATTCGCGCTCTTACACTCATATTTTAAGAAACCTTTTCTCTGATCCAAGTGAAGTCTTTGATGATATCGTCGTTAACCCTGCGATCTTAAAGCGTGCTTCAAGTATTGCTAAATATTTCGATTCTGTAATTCTCACCACCCAACTTCTACAATCACAAGGTGAAGGTAGCTATGAAGTTGACGGAGAAACAATTGAAGTTTCAACTCGTAAACTAAAAGAACGTTTATTTCTTGCTGTATGCTCTGTTAATGCCCTAGAAGCTATTCGTTTCTATGTAAGCTTCGCTTGTTCATTCGCTTTTGCGGAGCGTGAACTTTTAGAAGGTAATGCTAAGATCATTAAATTAATTGCTCGTGATGAAGCATTACATTTAACTGGCACTCAACATATTTTAAATAACTGGATGTCAGGTAAAGACGACCCAGAAATGAAAGAAATTGCAGCTGAAATGAAAGAGGAAGGTCTGCAAATTTTTCTTGATGTTGTTGAGCAAGAAAAAGAGTGGGCCGAATACTTATTTAAAGATGGTTCGATGATAGGCCTAAACGCTCAAATATTAAATCAGTACATTGAATACATTAGTAACCAGCGTTTAACCGCAATCGGCTTTGATGCACCCTTTGATATTAAAAGTAATCCATTACCGTGGATGAATGCCTATTTAGTTTCAGATAATGTGCAAGTTGCACCACAAGAGACGGAAATTTCAAGTTACTTAGTTGGCCAAGTAGATTCTTCTGTTTCAAGTGATGATTTTGATGGTTTTGATCTTTAATAGCCGAATATAAATATCATGCATTCAATTAACATCATTAGCACTTTTAACGCCTAAGCCTATTATATGGAAAGTGCTAATGATCGTTCAATACCTCTGCCATCTACTGAGTCTTCTGAAATAACACCGATGATCAATGTTGAAGGTAAAAACATACCTTTTTATAAAGAAGATAAAACGTTACTTATCTGCTTAGAGAAGTCAGATGTGGAAGTCCATTATCACTGTCGCGATGGCTTTTGCGGGGCTTGTCGAGTAACACTCATTGAAGGTGAAATTTATTACCCTAACGGTGAGCCTCTTGCTTTCATTGGTGAGGGCGAGATATTGCCTTGTTGTTGTATACCCCAAGGCAATATTAAACTTATTATTGAATAGTTATTTTTTATAACTTGTATTCCCGTTAGAGTTTCTCTCCAAGTTCTTCTTCAATTCCACTCATTATCTTGACTAATTCCGATGATGTTGGCTCAAATAACGCTTGATAACTCTCTTTTTCATCTAAGTTTATCGCGATATCTAATGCTTTGGCATACTCGAATAATGTCATCGCTCCAACAGAGCATGCGACACCTTTTAAAGTATGTACCAAATGCTTACAGGCATCTTGATCTTCATTTGAAATTGCTTCTTGAATTTTATCTTTGTCTTTAGCATGATCTTCATAAAACATAACTAATATTTCAGCAAACAAACTATCATCGCCAAGTACATTGCCAACGCCAATGTCGTAGTCAATACCAGGGTATTTTTCACCCGAGGTCGACTTTTCGACGCTTAGTGTACTTTCATCAAGAGCAACAGGCACATCGTTATAAAGCTTAACTTGGTTACGACCCTCTTCTTTAGCTTGGTATAAGCTAATATCGGCTTTTTTCAATAAATCATCTAAACTTATTTCAGCTCCTTGCCCAAGAGACAAACCAATACTCACAGTTACACTAATAGACGTGTTTTGATTATCGGCCAATAATATATCAGTATTCTCTAACATTTCTCTAAAGCGATCACAGGCAATAGTGGCATTCTCAGCTGAGGTATTGGGCATACATACTGAAAACTCTTCCCCGCCCACTCGTCCGATAATGTCATAGTCTCTAAAGCACTCACTCATAACTTCGGCAAACTTAATTAACACTTTATCTCCAGCGTCATGCCCATAATTATCGTTAACTGCTTTGAAAAAATCGATATCTAACATAGCAATAACTATCGGTAGTTCATTTCGTTTTGCCTGGCTCACAGCTTTGTGAGCTAAATCGTCAAAACAACCTCGGTTGTTAATGCCGGTTAAAAAATCGGTTTTAGCTAACGACTCTAATTCAAGGGTTTTTTCTAGCAAACGAAGTGATGTTCTTAATCTTGCTAACAATACTTTCGGAATATAAGGTTTAGTTACGTAATCATCCGCACCAAACTCTAATGCGGCAACAATCTGATCTTCATCATCTGAAGCCGATAACATAATGACGGAAATACTTGATAGAACCGGATGTGATTTCAATTTCTGTAGCATAGCTAAACCCGAAATACCCGGCATATACATATCTAATAAAATAAGATCTATATTTTGTTCAGCTAATATTCTAAGTGCTACTTCACCGCTATCAGCAGTAAACACTCGATAACCTTCTTCAGCTAAGTCAAATTCCAAAAGCATTAATGTGTCTTTAGCATCATCAACAGCAAGAATATTGTATTGTTTATTGATATTCATTATGCCCCTTTTAACTCCGTGGTTGTCGAAACGTTAAATTCATTTAAACGTAAGATAAGTAAGTCAAATTCTGTCACAAAGCGTTCTTGAAAAATAGCTAACTCTTCATTATTTTGCGCTTTAGCTGCTTTCTCTATGCTCTGTGTTAAATTTGCGACATTCACTCCACCTAAGTTTCTACTTGAACCCGTGATTTTGTGAGCGATGGAAACAATGTCTCTCCATTGCTCTTTATCAATAGACTCGAGTAATTGATCTTTAATGTCAGGAACGTCCTCAGCATACATTTTTGTAATTTTTATCGCCAAAGCCGTATTATTTCTGATACGTTTTAAAAATCCTTGTTCATCCCAAACAATACTTTCGTTGAGTGTTTTATCACTATGCTCTGCATCAATTAGAGTAGTGGTGGTTGTCGACTCTTCCTCGAATGCATCTAAGCTATCTTGATCAACACCCAACCAATTTGCTATTTTTTCATGTAAAACATTTGCATCAACAGGTTTAGTCGCATAATCACTCATCCCCGCCGACAAACACTTCTCTTTATCGCCTTTCATGGCATTTGCTGTCATCGCAATAATAGGGATTTCACGATGAACGTCTTTTGCTTCACCCGCTCTTATTGCTTCTGTGGTCTCATAGCCATCCATTTCTGGCATTTGACAGTCCATTATAATCAAATGGTATGGGGAGTCATCCGGAGACCTATTTAGAGCAATTAGGGCTTCTATACCATTTCCGGCAACATCAGCAGACAAACCAATATTAGATAATACCCCCAAAATAACGGCTTGATTAATTCTATTATCTTCAACAAGTAATAATCGGGTATTTTTAGGGATATGTTTACTTGTTTGCGGCCGCTTCAAAGCATGAAGATTATGACGGGTAATTATCGGGCTGATTGACTTCATTGCTTGTCCATCATCTAAAACAACCGTTAACGCATCAAATAAGTCTGAAGTCGTTGTTGGCTTAGGGAAGTAAGCAGAAAACCCTAATTTTGCAAAAAATCCAGCATCACCACGTTCGCTCATTGAAGTCATCATAATAAGCTTGGTATGTTGAGAATTTTTGTGATTTTTCAATCGCTCCCCTAAAGTAGCGCCATTCATACCCGGCATTTGCATGTCAAGAATTGCGGCATCAAAAAATCCTACAGCTTGACTATCAACTTTATCTAATGCAACAAAACCATCTTTAGCTTCAGTAACTTTAGCCCCCCAAAGCGAAAGCTGACCTTTTAAAACCGCCAGGTTTGTACTGTTGTCATCAACAATTAATATTTGCTTTCCTGTCACATCAACAAAAGGCATAACATTCGGAGCCTGTGCACTTTTATCAAATATAATATTAAAAGTAAAAGCACTTCCTTTACCCTCTTCACTACTTACTGATATGTCACCAGACATTAATTCACATAACTGTTTCACAATAGCTAATCCTAACCCTGTCCCCCCATATTTTCGTGTGGTTGACGCATCTACTTGGGTAAAGGAGTCGAATAGATAACCAACTTTATTTTCAGGAATACCAATACCCGTATCTGAAATTGTACAAATAAAATGGAGTTTTGATTGCAGCTCTTTTATCGATACCTTTATCAGTACTTCACCCGAGTCGGTAAATTTAATCGAATTACCTACTAAGTTAGACAGTATTTGGCGCAAACGACTTGGATCTCCTTTTACCATAGCAAACTCAATATCATTAACATCAAGGATAAGCTCTAAGCCCTTTTCTTGTGCTTTTATTGCCATTGATTCAGCGAAGTCACCAAGCTGACTACGAATGTCAAAATCAAGAATTTCTAATTCAAGTTTACCTGCTTCTATTTTTGAAAAGTCTAAAATATCATTAATCAATGATAATAAAGATTGTGCACTCGATTTTGCCAGTTGCAAGTGATGGTATTGTTGCTTATCTAATTCACTTTGCTCTAACAGACCAAGCATACCGAGAACACCATTCATTGGCGTTCTAATTTCATGACTCATACTTGCAAGGAATTGTGAACGCAATAACAAAGCATGTTCCGCCATGTCTAGGGCATCTTGTTTTAATGTTTGTAAATTACGTTGTTCTGTTATATCACGATGCGTCCCCACCACTCTAAAGTAATGTTCTTGATCATCTTTCAACACTTGCGCGTGTGTTTCGACATATTTAATCACTTGATCAGATGATACAATACGATATTCAAAATGAAGATCTTCACCATTTTTAGCCACTTGACTAAGTTGCTCTTCAACAAAAGCCACATCTTCGTGATGTACTGCTTTTCGCCAGACGTTTTCTGGTGATATTTTAGTATTGGCATTAATGTCAAAAAGATCATACATACGTCTATCCCAATTGCTGATACCCGTATTTATATTATAATCCCATACACCGATCCTCGGCGCCGACAAAGCAAAATCTAAACGCCATGCCATTTCTTTTGCCTCTTGAACTCCTCGTTTATTTTCAGCCTCCATTAGTTTACTTACCGTAATATCACGAATTAAACCAGTAAAAATGATACCTTCTGGTGTTTTTACTTCGCTAATACTTAAGTTCATAGAAAATTTTTCACCGTCTTTTCTCAAAGCCGGTAATTCAAGGGATTTCCCGATATTTTTACTCTTACCAGTCTGTAAATATTTAAGTATATAGTCATCATGATTTACCGAATAACTTCTAGGCATTAGCAGCGAAATGTTCTCACCAATAACTTCAGCTTCTCGATAGCCAAATATTTTCTCAGCGGCATGGTTAAACGCCGTAATATTACCCTTATCATTAATATTAATAACGGCGTCAACAATTGAATTTAAAATGGCATGTAGCTTAGCTAAGGCGACTTCTGCTCGGAGCGTTTCGTTTTTCTGCTCGGTAGATTTTTGTTCTACTTTATTCAATAAATTTTCAAAACTTCTCGCTAATATACCAATTTCATCATTTTCCTTAACCGGTAGCTTGCCAATATCACCCTTTTCTTCATAGTGAGACACACTCCGTGTCATTAGTAATAGAGCTCGAATATAGCGTTTTGATGCAATAACGGAGAAAGCTAAGCTTAATAAAACAAGTGATAAACTGAGCAAGAAAGCGCGCAAGCGCATATTTTCTAATGACTGGATGTAAGTGTGATTGGCATTTTCTATCACCAGCTGTAATGGATCCTTTTGGCCAAAGGCCGAAAAATCCAATATAGAATGATAGGCGAGTCCATTATTTTCATCGATAATTTTATGTAGAGGCGCTTCAGAATATGCTTCTTTTCTTGCTGAAATTGAGTCAAGTATTGGAAAGCGCCCTGAGAGTGTTTTGATACTTTTATTATCAGATTCCGCAGGATGATAAATAAAGTCATCTTGTGCATTTGCTAAATAAAAACGGACTCTTTTTAAAGAATTAGCTTTAAGCTCATGAATAAATAATGAAAAATCAACCTCCACAGCAACAATTGCCATTAAGTCATTATTATCTTTATATATTGGTATTCCTATAAAAACAGAGCTTTCTACTGTCATGTTCAATTGATTTTTTTTATACAGTATTTCAGAATAATCTACATCACCATTATCTTGAGATAAGAGACCACTTAGTGAGTCAAGTTTAATGTTTTTGTTGAGTTGGGACTCGGGGATTGCTTGTATTATTCCATTTAGATTTCGCACACTGACGACTGCACTAACATTATCTTCTACAATCAAATAACTTATCTTTTTATATATAGATTTATTTTTTAAAAATTCGGCAAATATTACCTGCAATCTTGTCTGCCAGAGTAATAAGTTAACTTTATCTTCATGCTCAATCGAGTCAATAATTCCCTCGATAGGAGGCATATTACTCAAAAAACGTATATCACGCGCACTTTCACGGTAAAAATTTTCTATGAGTGGTTTTATTATTTGGCTCTCAACTTTCAGCTCCGCAATTGCTTGCTCTTTCACTAATTGTTGGCTTTCAAAGTAAAAAACAACTCCAACAGTCGACGCAATAAAAAGTGATATAGCGAAGCCCGCAAGCGGGATTTTTACCGCAAGACTGCTCAGTGAATTTTCAGAAAAAAGTGAGTTTATTATTTTCATTGGTTGATTATCATTTTCAGATGGGCTTTATTCTCGTGTAGATAAATTAAGAATAATAGGTTTAAAAAGTTCACCGCTAAAAAATGTGGTGTAATTGGACGATAACAAACCAATATAAGCATTGAACAAACAAGTCGATTATCTATTTTATTCCTATAAATAACACCTATATTTTCGTCCATAAACATTTCCCTAAATTTAATTATTTTCAATTAAAAATGTTGCAAGCTCTTTAGAATTAAAAGGTTTTCGTAGTACTGGGTAATGCCATTGTTTGTCTTCTTCTGCAATATAACCACTGATAGAATAAACACGAATATCCGGGAATTTAGCTTTGACAAGCTCAACCGCTTCTCTACCTGAAATATCAGGTAAAATCATGTCAGTAATAAAATAATCAAAATATTGGTCACTCGCTAAAATTTTAATCAAATCAATTTTATTATCTGTATGTTGTGCGATAACACCTTCACTTTCTAAATACAAAGCAACAAACTCAGCGATACTAATTTCATCATCTAACACAAGGACACGTTCCCCCTGCATATTTAATTTACTTTTGTGACTGACCAATGGCACAGGTTTGTTTTCTATAACTCGACATTTAAAAATAAGGGTGAAGTGCGCTCCACCTAATGAACCATGACCTTCCAGCTGAATATTTCCATTGTGCTTATATACCGTACTATAAACATTAGCGAGACCAATACCATTACCTTTATTTACAGATTTACTACTATAAAAAGGATCGAATACCTTAGTCAAATTTTCTTGTTCGATACCAATACCGCTATCTTGTACATGAATTTCAAGACGTTTTTCTTCATTAATATTAGCTGATATTTCTATTTGTCCCATTAAACCATTTTCACGAATGGCATCTTGAGAATTGAGTACCAAATTCAGTAATATATTAATAAATTCACCCTGAGGAAAATTTATTTCACAATGGACATTTTCAATATTCACTTTAAAGTCAATCGTTGACAGTAGCAATTGTTTAAAAAGGTATTGATTTTCTAAAATTTCTTGCATCGGATCAAACTTGATCACTTTTATGGTCGGTTTACGTGTAAAAGCGAGTAGACGCTCTGTAACACTCTTACCTTTATCAATGGCGTTTTTTACGCGATCAATATACTTTGATATGTCTCTATCTCCTTGAGAAAATTTAATTTCTAACATCTCAGTTGCCCCTAATGCAACCCCTAGCACATTATTAATATCATGCGAAACGTTACCAAAGGTATTACCTAATAAGGCTAAGCGATTACTAATAATTTGTTGCTGATCTTTCCTAAATTTATCGGTAACATTTTCAACTATCCAAATATAAATACCTTCATCGCCTTCAA
>Ga0209395_1004223_pt1 | contig 17074 bp, 14 predicted proteins | sample GOMGulsemesocosm_3_FD_184635 | JGI IMG/M metagenome (GOLD analysis project Ga0209395, IMG submission 184635) | Methane-oxidizing microbial communities from mesocosms in the Gulf of Mexico - GOM9D Gulf of Mexico (SPAdes) (version 2) | ecosystem: Environmental > Aquatic > Marine > Cold seeps... | reverse complement strand
TAGCGGCGCCACTTGATCAAAATTTTGCGTTACAGCAGCGAGTTGCACATCTTTTGGAATGTCGACTAAAACAGGGCCATGTCGACCTTCTAATGCGATGGCAAACGCTTGATGAAGCACTTGCTCAAGTTCATTTATATCAGTTACTTGGAAAGAATGCTTAGTACAGGCTAATGATAAACCAAAAATATCGATTTCTTGGAATGCATCACTACCCATAGCCGCAGTAGGCACTTGACCGGTAATGGCAACAATAGGAATTGAATCGGCTAACGCGTCAGCAAGACCGGTGATTAAGTTCGTAGCACCGGGGCCAGAAGTAGCCATACATACACCGACTTTTCCAGATGCACGTGCATAACCAACAGCTGAAAATGCTGCACCTTGCTCATGACGGCAAAGAAAGTGCTGAACATCGCTGTCGTATAAGGCGTCATAAATAGGCATTATCGCGCCGCCAGGGTAGCCAAAAACATGATTTACGCCATGTTGCTCTAGTACTTTAAATAATAATCCGCCACCCGATAGTGGCTTGCTGTCAGTCATGATAATTCCAAAATGTTGTGTTGTTTGACGCTTTTTCAATTTTATTAAACAAACAAAACCCTCGGTTCTTACGAAGCGAGGGTTTTTATTTTTTGTTTTGCTTTCCTTTAGCTCAACTAAAACCCTCGAGGTGACAGAATCACGACGACGAGAAGGTTAATAATAATTAAGTTAAGCTTTTGCATATTTGTTTGGTTTCGTTTTTCTTTACGGTAATAAAGATTAATTCGATTAAAGACTGTAAATTTATAAACAATTAATGAATTTTTATTCGCAGTTCTTATCCCTTATTAAATTAGTATCATAGCTCTAATGTTTGGAGCAAGCTTTTTCTTCCAGTATTTAGCTCTATCAAAAGAAGTAAAAGTTATAACGAATTTAATCTGGGTAATTAATTTTTATGAATATTAGAAAAAAAACTAATCTTTTCCTACACTAACCAAGATGGAATCAAATAAATGGAATTATTATGTCACTTGCGTGTGTGTATAGCCGTGCCCGTGTTGGTTTGGAATCTCCCCTGGTTAGCGTTGAAGTGCACTTGGCGAATGGCTTGCCAGCGTTTCACATTGTTGGTCTACCAGAGGCCTCGGTAAAAGAATCAAAAGATCGTGTACGCAGCGCAATTATTAATTGTGGTTATGAGTTTCCCGCCAAGCGCATCACCATTAATTTAGCTCCGGCGGATCTGCCAAAAGAAGGCGGTAGATTTGATCTGCCAATTGCCGTCGGCATTCTAGCGGCCTCAGAGCAATTACCTCAAGTTGATTTAGCCAAATATGAATTTGCGGGTGAATTAGCCTTATCGGGCGAATTAAGGAAAATTGTTGGCGAAATTCCGATGGCGATGGCTTGTAGTGAAAGTGAACGTATTTTGATGATCCCTAGACAAAACAGTGAGCAAGCGAGCTGGGTTAAGCAAGCAAAAATTCATGCGGTTGATCATTTGAGTCAGCTGTATCCTCATTTTGTTCGACAGTCACCGTTACCTTGGGTCACAGAAAAAGCAATTGAACCATTGTGTAGCGAGCATGAGTTAGATATCAGCGATGTTATCGGCCAGCCGCTGGCAAAACGAGCGTTAGAAATTGCAGCCAGTGGCAATCATAACTTGCTGTTTATTGGCCCGCCGGGCACCGGAAAAACCATGTTAGCCAGTCGGCTTGCGGGGATTTTACCTAAAATGACCGAAGCGGAGGCGCTAGAAGTTGCTGCGATTCAGTCGATCAGTAATCATAATATTAATAATAAATCATGGCTAACCCGTCCGTTTAGAGCGCCGCATCATACTGCTTCTTCAGCGGCGTTAGTCGGTGGTGGCAGTCAGCCCAAGCCTGGAGAAATATCATTAGCCCACAACGGAGTATTATTTTTAGATGAGCTGCCTGAATTCCAGCGAAAAGTATTGGATGTATTACGTGAACCGATGGAATCAGGGGAGGTGACCATTTCACGGGCGATGCATAAGCAATGTTTTCCGGCGCGCTTTCAATTGATTGCCGCAATGAATCCCAGCCCAACCGGATTTTATAATGATAATCGCAGCACCCCAGAGCAAGTGTTGAAATATCTCAACCGACTCTCGGGGCCATTTTTAGATCGCATTGATATTCAGATCGAAGTGGCACGCTTACCAAGAGGTACTTGGGCAAATGATAGTGAGCAGGCTGAATCAAGTGCTGAGGTTCAGCAGCGAGTACAAGCATGCAGACATTTACAAATAACTCGGCAAGGTAAAGCCAATGCGCACCTGGGCACCAATGAATTAAAACAATTTTGTCAGTTAAGTTTTGACGATAATGAGTTTTTAGAATTAGCTGTTGAAAAATTGGGCTTATCGACGCGTGCTCACCATAAAATTTTAAAAATTGCCAGAACCTTGGCAGATATGGAAACCTCAACCGAGATTGAACATAGTCACCTTATTGAAGCGTTATCGTATCGGGCGATGGACCGGTTATTACGTCATTTAACGCAGGCGGTTTCAGTGTAGAGCTTATTTTATCGCATCGAAAAAGGCTTGAATAATGGCTTGCTGTTTCTTTTGATTTAAACAACAGATACCCAATTCGAACGGCTTTATTTCGCCAACGTTATTCAGATATTGCACTTTGTCTCGTACTGGACTGTTGTCGACCACCACTTTAGGCACAATGCCAACTCCACAACCTAACGCGACCATACTTACTAATGCTTCGTGACCCGACACGGTCGCGTAGATATTGGCCTTACCTTGCTGTTTTTTTCGAAACCAATGGTCGAAGCGCCGGCGTGCAGGGCCATGCTCCGGCAAAATTATTGGTATTTCAGACCAAGGCAGCACTTCAGCTTGTAACTGCTGCTGAACTTTACAGGCCATTGTTGGTGCAATTACTGCCAGTGGAATGGTGGCAAGGTGTTGAAAATAGACGCTGCGTGGCAATTGCTCTGGATTGGCAGCTATCGCGAAATCGACGGATTTATGTTGAACCTGCTCTAGGGCATCACTAGCATCACCGGTGGTAATAACAATTTCGACCAAAGGATGTTGTTGGCGAAAGCGCTCCAGTAATGGCGGTAAATGGCTATAAGCGGCAGTAACCGAGCAATATATTTTCAATTTACCGGTCAGTACTTGCTTGTTTTCATCGAGTGATTGTTTAAATACTTGCCATTGTTCGACTTGCTGTTGTGCGTACTGTTGAAATTTTTTCCCTGACTCAGTCAGTAGTACACTACGGTTATCGCGAAGTAGTAACTCCGTACCGATGGTTTGTTCAAGCCGTTGTATGGCTCGACTTAATGTAGATGGGCTCATATGAAACGCTTGTGCAGTTTTGCCAAAATGTAATGTTTGACTTAAATGGACAAACATATTCAATGATTTTTGATCCATACCTTAGCCTCTACAAATCTCAGTGTTGCGATATTCGCAATGTTATGATGCGAATATATCACTTTTTGCAATGTAAAGGCTAGGGTATGATGCTTTCATTGTAAAAGGCCGTCAGAACAACTGACCTCGAGATCTTTTAGATTACTTATTCCAAATTACTGTAGGAAAGACCATGAGCAATTATTTTAATACTTTAAGTTTACGTGAAAAACTTGGCCAATTAGGCAAATGTCGTTTTATGAATCGTGATGAATTCAACGATGGTTGTAACTTCATCAAAGACTGGAACATTGTCATTGTTGGTTGTGGTGCTCAGGGTTTAAACCAAGGTTTAAACATGCGCGATTCTGGTTTAAACATTTCTTATGCATTACGTGATGCAGCCATTGCTGAAAAACGTCAATCATGGCAATGGGCTTCTGAAAATGGTTTTACCGTAGGTAACTATGCAGAATTAATTCCACAAGCGGATTTAGTATTAAACCTTACCCCGGATAAGCAACACACTTCAGCAGTAACAGCAGTAATGCCGTTAATGAAGCAAGGTGCTACGTTAGCTTATTCACATGGCTTCAACATTGTTGAAGAAGGCATGCAAATTCGTGACGACTTAACGGTAGTGATGGTTGCACCTAAGTGTCCGGGTACTGAAGTACGTGAAGAATACAAGCGTGGTTTTGGTGTACCAACGCTTATCGCTGTTCACCCTGAAAATGACCCTCAAGGTAATGGTTTAGCCATTGCCAAAGCGTATGCTTCTGCTACAGGTGGCGATCGCGCTGGTGTTTTAGAATCTTCATTCATCGCTGAAGTTAAGTCTGACTTAATGGGTGAGCAAACTATCCTTTGTGGTATGTTACAAACTGCTGCTGTGTTAGGTCACAAGCAATTAGTTGCTCAAGGTATGGACGCAGCTTATGCCCGTAAATTATTACAATACGGTATCGAAACAACTACCGAAGGCTTAAAGCACGGCGGTATCACTAACATGATGGACCGTTTATCAAACCCTGCTAAAATCAAAGCGTTTGATATGTCACTAGAATTGAAAGAAATCTTACGTCCATTATTCCAAAAGCATATGGATGACATCATCGAAGGTCGTTTCTCTGCAACTATGATGGCAGATTGGAAAAATGACGATGTTAACTTATTAACATGGCGTGCAGAAACGGCAGAAACGTCGTTTGAATTAGCCGCTGACTGTGACACTGAAATCACTGAGCAAGAGTACTACGACAAAGGTATTTTTGTAGTAGCTATGATCAAGGCTGGTGTTGAGCTTGCGTTTGAAGCGATGGTTGATTCAGGTATTATCGAAGCGTCTGCTTACTATGAGTCACTTCATGAAACGCCATTAATTGCTAACTGTATTGCGCGTAACAAATTGTACGAAATGAACGTAGTAATTTCTGATACTGCTGAGTACGGTAACTACTTATTTACTCACGCCGCTGTACCATTGCTTGAAGAGTATGCTGCTAACTTAAGCTTAGAGCAATTAGGTGAAGGTTTAGCTGAAACGTCTAATAACGTTGATAATGCGCGCTTAATTGAAGTAAATGAAGCAATTCGTAACCATGGCGTAGAAGTTATTGGTAAAGAGCTTCGCGGTTATATGACAGATATGAAGCGTATTGCTTCTAAATAGTTTTGTTTTGCTCCCTGGCGAACAGAGGTGATTGCTAATTTGCAATAGACCTTTTTTTATACATGGATGTGTTTATCCATAAAGCGGCTGTTTGTAATAGCCGCTTTTATTTATAAAGGGAAACAGTTATGACTGATTCTACTAAAAAATCTTTTACTAATGTTACCGTTAATAGAGCGGCCAATGTCTATTTCGATGGCAAAGTCACTAGTCGAAAAATTACTTTCACTGATGGTAGCTTTAAAACCTTAGGTATTATGATGCCGGGCGATTATAAATTTGGCACCGCTGAGAAAGAGTTAATGGAAATTACCGCTGGTGATTGCGAAATTTTATTACCGGGCGAAAGTAACTGGCAAGCCATCACTGGTGGTGAGTCTTTTTACGTACCTGCTGACAGTGAATTTGAAATTAAAGCAAAAACAATTATTGATTACTGCTGTAATTATATTGCTGAATAGCTTTTCTCTAGCAAGGTGATTTTTACAACTCTACTCTAGATAAAACACCTTGCTTTACTTCCTCCCCTTGCTTTAGTTAATACATTCATTTAATTTATTATTTCTATTAAAACATTCAGTGTTATTTAGATAAAATTAAAGGAATAATCCCCATGCCAATACTTGAAGAAATCCTCACTAGCCCATTACTGTGGTTAACGATAGTTATTTTATATACCTTGAAAAAAGGTATCTACTTTGTGCCGCAAAACCGCGGTTATGTTATTTACACTTTAGGTAAATACAGTAAAACCCTTGCCGCTGGTTTAAACTTTATCATCCCCTATGTGCAATCGGTTGCCGCCGATCGCAATTTAAAAGAACAATCCTTAGAGATCATCTCCCAGCCTGCAATTACTAAAGATAATATTACTTTAGAGATTGATGGTATTTTGTTTATGAAGGTGACCGATGCTGCTGCGGCAACCAACAACATCACCGATTACAAAATGTCAGTCACCCAATTAGCTATGACAACGATGCGTAATGCTATTGGTTCAATGGAGTTAGATGAATGTTTTCAAAATCGCGATGCCATTAATGCCCAAATATTAGGCGCAATGACCGAAGCAACGGCCCCTTGGGGGGTGATGGTCACCCGTTATGAAATTAAAGATATTACTCCTCCACAAACCATTCGTGAAGACATGGAAAAGCAAATGACTGCGGAACGGGAAAAACGCTCGGTAATTTTAACCGCGGAAGGGGTGAAAACGGCAGCGATCACGGAAGCCGAGGGACAGAAACAAGCGCGAGTATTAGATGCTGAAGCGGCAAAAGCCGAGCAAGTATTGTCAGCAGAGGCGTCAAAAGAGTCACAAATTTTAGAGGCTACCGGTAAAGCTGAAGCTATTCGCTTGGTGGCGGAAGCGGATGCTAATGCCTTAGAAGTAGTCGGCCAAGTTGCAAATACCAACCATGGTCAATCAGCGGTAACCTTAACCTTAGCCCAAAATGCAATCAGTGCACATCAAGCCATAGCCAATGACAGTACTGTGGTGCTTACCGATGGTAAAACCGGTGATAATATTGCCAATACTGTCGCGCAAGCCATTGCCGTGTCGAGCAGTTTAAAATTATAAGGAAACACTATGGCGTATTTTTTTGAACATCATGATCATTTATGGTACTTGATTGCAGGTGTCAGTTTTATTGTTGAATTAAGCATTATGGGACTAAGTGGTCCATTGTTATTTTTTGCTATCGCCAGTGTTATCACCGGGGCTTTAGTAAGCTTGGGAGTTCTTGAAGGTTGGCAGGTAGAATTATTTTCGGTTGGCATACTCACGGCTATTACAGCGGCTATTTTGTGGCAGCCACTAAAGAAACTGCAAAACTCCAAGGCAGCTACTGATAACTCGAGTGATATGATTGGTTTAATTGTAATTGCTAGTAGCGATATAACTACCATTGATGGCAGTATTCGTTATTCTGGCATTAATTGGACTGCTCGGCTAAGCACAGACTGTAAGCTTGATAGCATTAGCGCACAAAGCCAATGTGAAATTGTGGCTATTTCTGGCAATACCATGTTGGTTAAACCCGTTTAAATTATAGCGAAACTGTCGGTTATTCTTAGCGAAAAACCGGCAGTCTTAGAGCTGCTATTAACGATAAATTTTATCAGCCCAGCGAGCTAATCCAGAGGTAACACTGCCAAAGTGATCGCCAATAACCACAGGGATATCTGGCATTTGTTGTTTAATAAAATCACTCAGTACCGGTGATTTTGCCGTGCCGCCCGTGACAAAAATAACATCCGGTTGGCACTGTGCTTGCTCGACTGCAGATTGCATTAATTGTGCAATACTCAATAGCGTTTTAGTGTTGGCTTGTTTAAGGGTCTCTTTATTAACGTTGGCCGTTAACCCCGGGTTAATATCATCAAGTTCAATGATTTGTTCATCAACTTCAGATAATGATATCTTTGCCTGTTCAGCGGCATTTACTAACTGGTAGCTCAGTTTATGATCATGGACAGTAATTAAGCGTTCAACCATAACCGTTTCTTTGGCATCACGTGAAAGCTGCACTAACTCACGGCGGTTTTTAGCGCTGTAGAATGCGGTTTGTTCATTGATATTGTTAATAGCTAATGCTTGATAAAAGTTCGCCGTTGGCATCGGTTTACCGCTTTTAAGCAGGCTGTCCATCCCTAAACTTGGCATAATACCTTGTAATGCTAGCTGAATATCAAAATCGTTACCGGCAACACGCACACCGCTATGAGCGAGTAAGTGTTGACTACGGTCATCATAATTACTCAATTGTGGCCCCATTAATAGCATTGAGCAATCACTGGTACCACCGCCAATATCAACCACTAACACGCGGGTTTCTTTAGTTAAGCTGGCTTCAAATTCAAAACCAGCGGCTACCGGCTCATATTGAAAGTCAACATCGGTAAAGCCAACGCGTTTAGCGGCATTGGTTAACACACTAATGGCTTGGCGATTACTTTCTTCACCATGTAAGCCTTGAAAGTTAATCGGGCGACCAATCACTGTTTGGGTGACCTCTCTCCCTAATTTTGTCTCGGTTAAGCGTTTTACATTACTCATCATCGAAGCAACAATGTCTTCAAATAATTGAATTTGCATGGGTGCTAAGCCACTGGCCCCTAAAAATGATTTAGGTGATTTGATGTAGTAACCCTCTTCAGGATCTTCTAGATATTTCTCTAAAGCGGCTTTACCGAACACTAAATCGCTATCGATACCATCAAATGATAATTCACGTAACGCCCGTTGGGCTTTTTGTAACTGTGGACCACGAAGGTTTTTGAATTCAATTTGTTGGGCAGGGCTAAGGTGTTGATAAAGCCAATGGGCAATAATATCGCGGTCAGGGGCATATAAATTTGAAGCAATAGTATTGCTTGCTTGACCGTGGCTATTCAGTAGCGGGATTATTTGTGGCTGGTTATCAGCCATAATGGCAACACTACAATTAGAGGTGCCGTAATCAAAACCTATCATTTCTTTACTGTCTTAGATGCTTTAAAAAAGCCGCGTAGAATACAGGGTTACTTGGTTGGGCGCAAGGGCACTTCCGGGATATAACAACTTCTCGTACTAAACTTATTTATGGTTAGCACGAGAATCTGGTGGTGGTGTTAACTTCTCACTTGGCCATCGCCATAGACGATAAATTTTTCAGTGGTTAGTGCTTCTAAACCCATTGGACCATAGGCATGTAATTTACTGGTAGAAATGCCTATTTCTGAGCCTAAACCTAATTGGTTACCATCGGAGAAACGTGATGAAGCATTTACCATCACTACCGACGAGTTAATTTGACGAATGAAGGCTTGGCTACGTGATATATCTTGGGTGATGATCACTTCAGTATGATCAGAGCAATATTGATTGATATGGCTAATGGCGCTATCGAAACTATTGACCACTTTTACCGCGATTTCCTGCGCCAAGTATTCGGCATGATAATCTTCATCGGTGGCTAATTGGCCATTGTCGAAATATGGTAAACTTTGCTGGCAAGCATGCACGGTAACTTGTGCAGCTTGTGCAAGGGCTTTGGCGGCCAGAGGTAAAAATTGATCGGCAATATCTTGATGTACTAAAAAAGTCTCAAAGGCATTACAAGCGCTAGGTTTTTGTGTTTTACCATTCACTAAAATATTAACCGCTTTGTCGAGATTGGCATATTTATCAATATATAAATGACAAACGCCCTTATAGTGCTGAATAACCGGAATGCGGCTATTGTCACTGACATAACGAATCAAACCTTCGCCGCCACGTGGTATCACTAAATCGATGGTATCACTTTGTTGTAATAATTCTTCAATCACACCACGGCTAGTATCAGGAATAACACTGACGACATTTTTATCGCAGCCATGTGCTTCAAGTACTGCATGTAAACATTGCGCAATGGCTAGGTTTGAATGAATCGCTTCTGAGCCACCACGTAAAATAACGGCGTTACCTGATTTTATACAAAGGGCAGCGGCTTCAGCGGTAACATTGGGACGCGCTTCATAAATCATCGCGATCACACCAAGAGGAATACGCATTTTACCCACTTGAATGCCATTCGGGCGTAATGACAAGCCATTGATATCACCAACCGGATCGCTAAGTGCAATAATTTCTCGAATCGCAGCACTAATATCCTTTATCCCTTGTACGGTAAGTACAAGTCTATCAAGCATCGCTTGGCTTAGGCCTTTGGCGCGTCCAGCATCAATGTCTTTGCTATTTTCACTGATAATACTGTCACTGTTCGCTTCAATGGCGTCAGCGATGGCGGTTAGTAACTTGTTTTTTTCAGCCGTACTCAATTGGGCTGCTACTCGACTAGCACTCTTGGCGTTTGTTGCCATATCAGTCATATTAAATGTGGTCATATTTGTCTCTATTAATTCTTTTAGTCAATGCTTTTAGGCGTGGTTAAGTTAAAACGAGTCTTGTTCTATTAAGACCATATCGTCTCGGTGAATAACCACAGAGCCCTCTTCATGGCCTAAGGTAGTTTGAATGACGTCACTGTGTTTACCCATGATATGCTTTAATTCTGAATGACTATATTGGCTGATGCCTTTAGCGATGATGATCTTGGTTTCTTGGTCGACAACCTCGACGGAATCACCGGCATTAAATTTTCGTCCAACCGCCTTGATACCAATGGGTAATAAGGACGCGCCTTTGTTGACCAGTGCATTAACGGCACCGCGATCTATGGTTATTTTTCCTTGGCTTTTAACGGTATGTTTAAGCCAATGCTTTTTAGCGGTAATTATTTCTCTGTCGGCGACAAAGCGAGTACCGGGGTTTTTGTGAAGCAATAAATCGGAGAAAACTTCACTCTTAGTGCCATTAATAATATAGGTATTAATGCCATGCTCGGTAGCTTTTTCAGCCGCTTGAATTTTTGTTTTCATGCCGCCAGTGGCTAAAGGGTTACGACTAGTGCCCGCCATGGCATAAATTTCATCAGTGATTTCATCAATTTTCGGAATTAACACCGCATCTTTATCGACATTCGGATCACTGGTAAAAACGCCATCAATATCACTTAAAATGAATAAACTATCGGCCTCACATACTTGCGCCACTAGTGCTGCTACGTTGTCGTTGTCACCGACGGTTAAATCATCTGTCACTAAGGTATCATTTTCATTAACAATCGGGATGATGCCATTGTCTAACTGAATTTGAATGGTATTTTTAATGGAAATAAAACGTTTTCGATCTTCGAGATCACCTTGGGTTATTAAAATTTGACTACAAGGAGCATCAAAAAATCGTTGCCAGTTAGCCATCATTTGCATTTGACCGACACTGGACATAGCTTTTTTTACGGACACTGACAGTTTAGGGCTGCCATGTTGAATAAGGGTTCGACCAGCAGCAACGCCGCCAGAAGAAACTAAAATAACCTCTTTGCCGCGTTCTTGGCATTTGGTAATAAATTGAGCAATAGCTATGGTGTACCTTCCACTGCAACCAGTTTTAGTAGGGGCAACTAAGGCACTACCTACTTTGATTACAGCTCTATTAAAATCCATTATTTCTCCTAAGGCTAAGTTCATTGGCAGTATGCTAAAAACTACCGACTCATTCAACCGCTACCGATCAATATAACGCGGTGGTACTAGAGCAAATTGCACTCATCAATAGCTTTTAGGAATACATGAGCAGAATAACAATACAAATTGACAGTAAAGCATGATTAAATATAGCTAATCTCATTTTGTTTAACACTAGACACGTTTATAACATGCTTAATTTTTTACCTGCGCCGCTGATTGCCATCCTTGCCTTTACTTTCTATGGGTTCAATACTGTTTTTTGGCTAATACCTATTTTAGTGTTTTCACTATGTAAAGCCCTAATTCCATTTCGATTTTCACAAAAATTTTTTAGTTATTTACTTGATTTGATGGCCAGTAATTGGGTCGCCGTTAATACCCTTAATCAAAAGCTGTTCACTAAAATGAAACTCAATGTAACGGGGTTAGAGGAGCTGAATAAAAAGGATTGGTATTTGGTGTTGGCAAATCACCAAAGTTGGGTTGATATTATTGTCTTGCAGCGCGCCTTACATGGTGAAATTCCATTTTTAAAATTCTTTCTTAAGAAAGAATTACTTTATGTACCTATTTTAGGGTTAGCATGGTGGGCGTTAGATTTTCCTTTTATGCAGCGTTACAGCCAATCTTTTTTGAAGAAGAACCCACATTTACGGGGCAAAGATTTAGAAACCACCCGTAAAGCTTGCGCTAAGTTTACCCATAAGCCAGTGAGTGTGATGAGTTTTATTGAAGGTACTCGTTTCACCCAAGCCAAGCATGATAAACAGAGATCACCTTTTAATTATTTACTGAAACCTAAAGCCGGTGGCGTTGCGTTTGTGCTTGATGCAATGGGAGAACATTTAACCACCTTAGTTGATGTTACTATTTATTATCCTGACGGTATTCCCAGTTTTGCTGATTTTCTTCGTGGTAAGGTCAAGACCATTAACATTGAAATTCATACTCAGGCAATTGATCAGGAACTTTGTGGTGATTATATGAATGATCGTAACCATAAAATTGCTTTTCAAAAATGGTTAACGCAATTTTGGCATGAGAAAGACCAACGATTAGAACGTTTACAAAGTAAATCTGTGGATACGTTAGACAGTTAAGGAAAGAATATGAATGAGTTAATTAATACCTGGCTAACAGTACAAGGGATTAGCAATGAATACCTTGAAATAAGCGCTATTGGTGTTGGTTTACTGATTGTTTTAGTGGTATCGACGTTGAGCTTTTACTTTGCTAAGCATAAAACCCTTCCGTTAGTACATAAGCTCATTTTAAAAACCAAAAATACTTGGGATGATGCGTTAATCGAATATCAGGTGCTAAACCGCTTAGCGTTATTGCTGCCTTTTATTTTAGTCTTGCTGCTAACGCCTATTCTTTTTCCTGCAGACGCTTGGGTAACAAGTGCGCTAAATTTATTAGCCAAAGTGTTACTAGCGGTTCAAATTTCCCGCACAATTAGCGCGGTACTCAATGTCAGTAAAAGCCTTTATGGCGAAACTGCGAAGCAAAAATATTTGCCGCTGAATGCCATTATTCAAGTGATAAAATTAGCCATTTATCTCGTCACTATTATCATTGTTATTTCATTGATATTAGAGCGTTCACCATTGTATTTACTGAGTGGTTTAGGGGCGTTAACCGCGGTGTTAATTATTGTCTTTCAAGATACCATCAAAGGCTTAGTGGCCAGTATTCAAATCTCGGCTAACAAAATGGTGGTCGCAGGGGATTGGATTGAGTTACCTAAATATGGTGCTGATGGTGATGTGCTTGAAATAGGTTTGAACACTGTAAAGGTAGAAAACTTTGATAAAACTATTACCACTGTACCAACCTACGCATTGATCAGTGATTCATTTAAAAACTGGCGGAATATGTATCATACCGGAGCGAGACGTATTAAACGTAGCATTATTATTGATGTCGCCAGTATTGATTTTTATTCGTTGGAAAAAATAGATTTTTTAGCGAATACCAATTTATTGAAAAGCTATTTAACTGATAAAAAGCAACAGCTTGAAGTTGATAATGTCCAGTTGTCCCAAGAATCGGATAACTGTAAAATAGACACTCGTCAATTAACAAATATTGGTACTTTTCGTGCTTATATTGAAATGTATTTACATCAAAATAATTCGGTGAGAAATGATTTAACCTGTATGGTGAGACAGCTTAGTGCGACTGACAGTGGCTTACCATTAGAGTTATACTGTTTTGCAGATACGACTGATTGGGTTGCTTATGAAGCTATTCAAGCTGATATTTTTGACCACCTTTTTGCGATTGCACCGCAATTTGAGTTGCGTGTATTTCAACACCCTACCGGCTTTGATTGGCAAAAATAGTCAGTAACTTATCAGGAGTTCATCCATTACATTGAATGAACTCATCGATTTATAGCGACTTGTACTCGCTATCGTTGCCTGATCACACCTTCCTGCATTGTTGAAGCGACTAGCTCACCTTGGCGATTAAATATTTGTCCTCTCACTAAGCCACGGCCATTGCTTGCTGAAGGGCTGTCCATACAATAAAGCAGCCAATCATCAAAACGAAATGGTCGATGAAACCACATTGAGTGATCTATGGTCGCAATTTGAAACTTGGGTTGCCAATGACTAATTCCATGTGGTCTTAGTGCGGTTGGTAAAAAATGAAAGTCTGACGCATAAGCAAGCATATAAGTATGAATGCGTAAATCGTCTGGCAGGCTACCATTCGTTTTTATCCAAGATTGCATCGGGGTATTCGTTTTTTCTGGATCTAACCAGTTGTAATGTTGAATTGGTCGGATCTCTATCGGCTTTTCGGCCAAAAATTTATCACGCATATGTCGAGGAATGCCTTGCTGATTCTCAACAATATAATCGTGATAAGAGCCAATATTATCAGGTGCTTGCACATTCGGCATTTCAACTTGATGATCAAGCCCTGTTTCAGTGTGCTGAAAAGAAGCGGTCATATAAAAAATAGCTTTACCATTTTGTATTGCTTGCACCCGCCTAGTACTAAAACTAGCACCATTGCGGATATCCTCAACTTCATAGACTACCGGCTTGCTGGCATCACCAGGCCTTAAAAAGTAAGAATGTAAAGAATGGACAAATCTATCGGAACTAACGGTTTCTTGTGCGGCAGAAAGTGCTTGCCCCATTACTTGGCCACCGAATAAAGCTCTAAAACCTAGGTCTTGGCTTTGGCCTCGATAAATACCTTGTTCAATGACTTCTAATTTTAGCAAGGCTAATAGTTCATCAAGCACAACACTCATATTATTTCCTACAATTTATTTTCAATTAAATAACAAAAAATTAACCACTCTCGGCAATAATTAACTATATTGGTTTATATATATAAATATAATAACAGTCTTTTGATGATATTAGAGTTGATGTGTAGAAAAAAATAAGATATTTTGTAATTGTATTCGTTTACTATTTAAGCGAGGTAATTATTGAAATGGACTTTATTTTATTATTTACTGAGGTTCACCTAGATGCACGCAATGTTAGAAAGAGAAACCCTACTTGAAAGACGACAGCAAGCTTTAGCGTCAGAAACGTTATGGAACAAACTATCGTTAGCACAAAAGTTTGCTGCCAGTAGTTTAACGCAATTTGGCTATGACTTGAGTTTCATTCGACATAGTGGCACCGGTAGTTTAGCTATATTATTGTGTAATGGTAATGCGGCGACTATTAGTAGTGAAGGCGAAATCGATACCTCACCCGACCTTATTATTAGAGCGTAACGATTTACGTTATGCCTGTTACAGTATCCTATATTTCACTTCTGCTATTACTAAAAAAGTAAAGTAGTGCCTATAGTGGCTTGATCGAGTTACTTAAATTGGATAGAAAAATATAGGGATCAATATCTTGAAAATCTGGGCTCTTTACCGCATAAGCAAGCGCTACCGAGTATTCTCCTAAGTTAGCAAAAGATCTTAATGGGATTGTCTGCAAGATTTTGTTCATTGTCAGCATCACTTGTTCTTTGCTTTGATGGGGAAAAATTAATAAATACTCACCGCCATTAATTTCCCCAGCAAGCTCAAAATCATCTAGATGTTCATTCATCAACTCCGCAATACCTGCGCGTACCTCATCAAGAGTGTTACTGTTAAATTTAAAGACTAACTCTGTCCAATTACTAAGCGCGATATAACCTACTGTGAAAGGGTATGAGTATTTTCGTGCCATATTAAAATTGGTTAAATAGAGCTGTTTCGTTTGCGTGGGGGTAGATAAAATATTGCCGGGGATTTCCTGCTCGTCATATTTATGTCTTGATTGTATTGTTCTTTGTTTACCCCAAATAAAAAGTTGCCTTAATAAATATAAAACGATGATTAAAGAAAGCATGAGAATAATAATTTTCTGTTGTTGATATTTTCCAGAAAAGGCACTAGTAAGCTCACTTTGTTCAGATAACTTAACCGCAAGCTTACGTGCTGCAGCACTGGCCAAAACACTTTGCTCAATCGTCGCTTCCACATGAGTAAACTGTGTTAATAATTGGCTATTTATTAATGCCTCACTATACTTTTCTTGCCAAAAATAGGCTTTGTGTATTTCATCGTTAGCTAAGTACATGGTTGCTAACATTTGATACATAATAATATATTCTTTTGTTAAGACAATATTCTCTGATTTCTCTTGGGCGGTAAGTAAGTAGCCAAAATTTTGAGATAATGGCTCGAGTTGCTGATTTATTTTAGCAAGGCTAATTAGTACTTCGACACAGGGGGCAATGAGGTTATGTAAATGGAATAATTCTTTGGCCCGTAAAAATTCAGTTTGTGATTCCGAGTATTTTTCTTGCTTCAATAATGTTAACGCTAATCCTTGAATAGCATAGGCAGTATGAATAGGCACAGCCTTTATCTGTGCATAACGCTTTGCTTCCCAAAAAGCATTGTAAGCATCATCCAAGCGATTTAGCTGAAAGTAACTATTACCGAGCTGAAAATAGGTTTGGTTGACATTGTCTAACTGATTAAGGCTAAAGCGTAATTTTAGTACCTTTAACTGTATTGTTAGTGCTGTTTGGAAATCATTCAGGTGATAATAAGCATTCGCTAAAATAGCTAATAATGCCACGTGCTCAATGAAAACGGGATGCTGTTTAAGTACTTTTTGTACTTTTTTGAGATCATCAAGTGCTTTGCTATGCTGAGACAGCATCGCAAAAGCGACACTGCGATAGCTTAATGCCAGCAGTAATTTCCTGCTATTAGGAGGCAGTGCCGAAGAATTGATAACGTGCTCGGTAACGGTTAATAATTTCTTATATTGCCTTTTTTCGGTCAGTACTTTGGCTAAGGTAATTTGTAAACATAGCCGAATTTTTTGGTTGGGCTGCGTTAAGGGGATACCATCTTGAATAAACTGATAGGCAGTGTCTATTTCACCTTTATTAAGGGCAATATTAGCTAACAGTAAATAGGTTTTTGCAATAATCGCTTTTGGGTATTTTTGACGTTGAGAGATAACTTTATTACTTAATAACATCACTTCATTGGCGGGTAAACTTTCATAGTTTTGCTCAAACAACTGTTCAACTTGAATTATTAACTTATCTTGTTCTTCAAGGGTAGTATCTCTAGCGAATACATTAAAAACACTGCAGCCAAAGGACAGTGTCATCAACAGAATAAATGGAGTAAATAATTTTTTAAGGGCAAACATCAGTAAAAACACGATCTTAGCTATTTTATATTCCGATTCTAGCGTGATTTTTCGACAGGTGTTAGTTTTTTTGTTTACAATTATAAATCATCGCTTATAATGAAATTGAGCTGCTAAAGCTCGACAAGGGCAAATCTAACGAAAGTTAGAGACGCAAAGTTACCGGTCTAACGGGAAACCTATGACAGCGGGACTGCCAAATTTAGAGGTAGTGGGGGCTCTTCTATTATTAACAGCTTTCTGTCTGTTTCC
>Ga0209395_1004222_pt1 | contig 17074 bp, 11 predicted proteins | sample GOMGulsemesocosm_3_FD_184635 | JGI IMG/M metagenome (GOLD analysis project Ga0209395, IMG submission 184635) | Methane-oxidizing microbial communities from mesocosms in the Gulf of Mexico - GOM9D Gulf of Mexico (SPAdes) (version 2) | ecosystem: Environmental > Aquatic > Marine > Cold seeps... | reverse complement strand
CGCCGCCGCCGCCACGCAGGTACAGGCCGGTGCCGAGCACGATCATGATGCTCAGACTTTGCCAGCGAAAGCCTTTGAACAAACCACCGAGTACGACCACGCTGAAGTACATGCCCACGGCGACGTGGACGACCATGGCAATGAGCATGCCGGCGCTGAGGACGAAGAAAACAGTGACCACCTTGATGAACACGATGAAGCTGGGCAGGGTCATGGGGGCGGAAGTGATTCTTACGATGACCATGAAGAGGCCGCGGTGATCGAAATGTCCGCAGAGCAACAACAGATGGCCGGGGTAGGTGTCGAGACACTCACCGCCGCCGTTAACGCCCTGCAAATCATCAAGGCGCCTGGGGAGTTGGTCAACGATCAATACAACACCACCTTAATCAGTGCGCAGTTAGCCGCGCGGGTGGTCGAGCGTCAGGCTGTACTGGGCCAGAAAGTAAAAGTAGGGCAGCCGCTGGTGACCCTGTTCAGTGTTGAAATGGCCGAAATTCAAGGTCAGTACAAACTGGCCGAGCACGAATGGTTACGGGTGAAACAGCTGGGCCAAGGCACTGTGGGTGCCAAGCGTTATAACGCCAGCCTGGTGAGTTATCAGCAGAGCCGCGCGCAAGTATTGGCGGCGGGCTTAACCGAGGCGCAGCTCACACAGTTGAGAGCCGATGATTCCGAACTGGGCCGTTTCAGCATTACGGCGCCGCACGCGGGTGTGGTGTTGGCGGATAATTTTCAGACAGGCCAGTGGCTGGCCGCTGGCCAAGCATTGCTGACGCTGGTGGATGAATCGTCCCTTTGGGTCGAAGCCAAGTTATCGCCGCGTTTGGGGCAGAGGATTCCCGCAGGTACTCGCGCGCAGGTTGAAGTGGCCGGGCAGCAATTTCCAGCCCATGTGATTCAAGAAATCCACGCCATCAATGAGCAGACACGTACGCGTAATGTGCGCTTGAAAATCGACAACCGCGATCACCTATTGCACCCAGGTTTATTTGCCGAGGTGCGCTTGTTGTTGCCGGTTAAGGCTCGCGCTCAGTCGCCCTTAATCCTGCTGTCGGAAGCTGCGCTGATGCGCGGCGCCGATGGTGATTGGACGGTGTTTGTTGAAATCGAGGCAGGCAAGTTCACCGCGCGTGAAGTTGAATTGCAATCGCGCGTGGGTGAACTCTATCAGGTCTCGGGTGTTAAGCCCGGAGAAAGGGTAGCCACCGCAGGGGCATTTTTTATCGCCTCGGAATTCGCCAAGGGCGGCTTCGATCCGCACAACCATTAAATAGGGAGGTAGCTTATGTTTAGTCGACTTGTCGATTCGGCGGTGAGTAATCGCCTGCTAGTGGTACTCGCGCTGGGCGCCTTCTTGGCCGCCAGCGTGGTGATGATTCCAAGATTAAATCTCGATGCCTTTCCGGACGTGACCAACGTGCAGGTGGCGATTAATACCGAGGCGCCGGGTCTGGCGTCGGAAGAAGTCGAGCAGTTGATCACCTTTCCGATTGAGTCGGTGATGTACTCCCTGCCGGATGTCAGTGAGGTGCGCTCCATCTCCAAGACGGGTTTGTCCGGTGTTACGGTGGTGTTCAACGAGGGGGTGGACATCTACTTTGCCCGCCAGCTTGTGTTTGAACGCTTGCAGCAGGCCAGAGAACTGATCCCTGATGGCGTCGGTGTACCGGCAATGGGGCCCAATACTTCAGGGTTAGGGCAGGTGTATTCCTACCTGTTGTTGGCGGACGCCGATGCCGGTTACAACACTATGGCATTGCGCAGTCTCAACGATTGGGTGCTGAAACTTTTGTTGATGCCGGTGGACGGCGTCACCGAAGTTTTGTCTTTCGGTGGCGAGGTGCGTCAGTATCAAGTGAACGTCGATTCGAGTCGCCTGCTCGCTTATGACTTGAGCTTGTCTGAGGTCAGCGAGGCGATTGAAAGCAATAATCGCAACGCCGGTGGTTGGTACATGGATCGCGGCCAGGAGCAGTTGGTGATTCGTGGTGTCGGCTGGGTTGGTAGCGGTGCGGTGAGAAAAGAAGGCGCAACCGGTGAAAAGATAAAAGAAGAGCAGGGCTTGCAGGACATAGCCGACATTCCGTTGAAAACCGTCGGCGGTACTGTGGTACGCGTGCGTGATCTGGCCAGGGTGAACTTCGGTGGTGAGATTCGTCAGGGCGCGGTGAGCATGACCCGACGTATCAATAGTGACGAGACGAGCACCGCGGCGGGTGTGAATAGAAAGGACTATGAACAGCTCGGTGAAGTGGTCTCCGGTGTGGTGCTCAAACGCATGGGCGCCAATACCAAGAGCACCATCGACGGCATCAAATCGCGCATTCCGATGATCCAGCAGGCGCTGCCAGCGGGTGTTAGTTTCGAGCCGTTTTATGATCAGGCGGACCTGATTGAGCAGGCGGTGCAAACGGTGGTCAATGCGCTGTTAATCGCTTTCGTTTTGATCGTCGTCATTATTGCGCTGTTTACGCTAAACCTATCGGCCACGGTGTTGGTGCTCTTGTCGATCCCCCTGTCGATCGGTTTGGCCTTGATGGTCATGGCCTACTTTGGTATGTCCGCTAACCTAATGTCGCTCGGCGGCCTCGCTGTGGCTATTGGTATGCTGGTGGATGGCTCGGTGGTGATGGTGGAAAACATCTTCAAACACCTCAGTGCCGAAGAGTCCGCGCTGGATGTAAAGAGCGGTGCTGATTTTAAAAACAACAGTGCATTGCGCGTGCAGCAGGCTGGTCGCGAAGTGGCGCGCCCCATCTTTTTCGCTGCCCTGGTGATCATGGTGGTCTTCGCGCCCATCTTCAGTTTCGAAGGCGTCGAGGCCAAGCTCTTCCAGCCGATGGCGATCAGCATCATGCTGGCGGTAATGGCTTCTGTACTGGTGGCATTGTTGGTTGTGCCAGCCTTGGCGACCTATATGTTTCGTCGCGGTGTGGTGGCAAGGCGCAGCCCTATTCTGGAACCGATTGAAAGCGGTTACCGCAGGTGGCTAGAGCTTGCATTAAAGCATCGAAAACGTGTGGTGATGGGCTCGCTCGGTCTGTTGTTGGCTGCACTGACACTCGTGCCTTTTATCGGCACCGAGTTTGTGCCTGAGCTTGAAGAAGGCACTATTAATTTGCGCGTGACCTTGGCTCCGTCGGCCAGTTTGGACACCTCCCTAGCCGTGGCCAGCAAGGTTGAAATACAGCTGATGCATTTTCCAGAGGTGGAATACGCCTTCAGTCGCGTCGGGCGCGCCGAGCTGGGTGGCGATCCGGAGCCGGTCAACAACATCGAAATCTACATTGGTTTAAAACCCGTCAGTGAGTGGACCTCGGCGGACAATCGCATCGCCCTGCAGCAGTTGATGGAAGAAAAGCTCGAGAGCCATCCAGGTTTATTGTTTAACTTTTCCCAGCCGATTGCCAACCGTGTTGATGAGCTTTTGTCGGGCGTGAAGGCGCAGCTGGCGATCAAGCTGTTTGGTCCGGATCTCGCCACCCTGGCCAGTAAGGGCGCTGAGATTGAAGCGCTGGTGAAAGAGATTCCGGGCGCAGTGGATGTGGCGCTGGAGCAGATAGCCGGTGAGGCGCAGCTGGTGATTCGCCCCGATCGTCAAAAACTGTCGCGCTTTGGTGTCAGCGTTGGCGAGGTGATGTCTCTGGTTGAAGAAGGCATTGGCGGCCGAGTCGTGGGGCAGGTGATTGCTGGCAACGAGCGCTACGATATTTATCTGCGCTTGGAAGAGTCGCAGCGCGACAGTGTCACGGCGATTAAGAATATTCGCCTGCAAAGCGCCAGTGGCGCCTGGTTAACCCTAGGCGATCTGGCCAGCGTGGCGATTGAATCTGGTGCGCCGCAGGTGCGTCGCGACGACGTACAGCGGCGCATCGTGATTCAGGCCAACGTCCAGGGTCGCGACATGGGCAGCGTGGTGGCGGATATTCAGGCGGTGATTGCCGAGCAAGCCGAGTTGCCGGTGGGCTACAGTGTGGCGATTGGCGGTCAGTTTGAGAACCAGAGGCGTGCGCAAGAGCGCTTAAGCATCGTTGTGCCTATCTCTTTGGCATTAATTGCACTGTTACTCTATTTCGCTTTCGGCTCTATCGGACAGGCGCTGTTGATCCTGGTGAACGTACCTCTGGCGCTGATCGGCGGCATAGTGGCGCTCTACTTTGGCGGGCAGTATTTGTCGGTGCCGAGTTCGGTGGGCTTTATTACTCTGTTCGGGGTAGCGGTGCTCAACGGCGTGGTGATGGTCGAAAGCATCAATCAGCGTCTGCGCTCTGTAGCTCGGCTCGAGTCGCGTACCTATGCCTTGAGTGTCGTGCGGGTTGAGAGTGAGGTGCTGGAAGGCGCTGTGTCACGACTGCGTCCGGTACTGATGACCGCACTGACCTCCATGCTGGGGCTGATCCCGATGTTGATCAGCAGTGGTGTCGGCGCCGAGATTCAAAAACCTCTAGCGACGGTGATCGTCGGCGGTATTTTCTCTGCAACGCTCTTGACCTTGTTTGTGCTGCCCACCCTCTACAGCTACTTCTCTAAAGATGTGATCGATGAGCGTCAGTAGCGCTGCTGGTCGGTAGAAATAAGCCTATAGAATGTGTGTATTTATTTTTCCGGTTTAATTCTATACTCAGTGGACTGGTTCGCTGCATGGCGACCCCGCGTCAGCTGACAGAAGGCGGCGTTATTGGTTTATATAGACAGGGATGTGTATGCCCACAGTGAACGGCGTGTTGAAAATTAGACGGCATGTCTCCCTGACGGTTCGTTACCTTTTGGGTTGCGCCGTCGCTCTACTTCTTTGTTTACCTGCGGCTTCAGCAAAAGAGCTGAGTGTCGGCATGGGTAACTTCAAACCCTATTATATCGAGTCGGATAATTCAGGCGTTTTCACCGATGTGATCTCGGCTGTGTTTCGTGAAATGCCGGGCTATGAGCCTAGCTATGTCTGGTCTTTGAGCAATAACAGTTTATGGGCCAGTTTTGAGGCAGGTCGGCTTGATGCGGTATCGAACCTGTTTGACTCCGTAGAAATTAACGGTTGTCGCACCGACCCGGTGTTTCGGTTTCGCGATGTGGCGATTACCCGTGCCACCTCGAAGCTGCAAGTGCACAGCGTTAGCGACTTGAAAAACCAACGCGTGGTTGCCTTTCAGGGCGCTAAAGGTTTCCTTGGCGATGCGTTTGCGCAACAGCTCGACGACGCGGCCTATGAAGAGGTGAGCAAACCTGAGCTGCAGGCGAAGATGTTGTGGAAGCAGCGCTATGATGTCAGCGTGGGTGATTGGTATATCTTTCTTGAAGCTTTAAAAAGTCTTGCGGCTGAAGGCGCAGGCCCCAACGACTTTGTCGTACACAATATTTTCCCGAGTATATACAGCCGCATCGGTTTCCGTGATAAAGCGCTTTGCGGTGAATTTAACGCGGCACTGAAAAAAGTAAAGGCCTCGGGGGAATTTGAAGCCATCTACACCGAGTACCTAAAAAACTTGGGCTCTAGCCAGTAGAGGGGCGCTAGTCAGCCGATAACGATTAAGGGGGTATCGAGCTGATGTCGAGCTCGCTTGGTTCTACTTACCCTCTCTTGCAGTCCCCTCCGTTTAAAGTGAATTGATACTGGCACGTGCTGGCAGCGCGCCAGCGGGCAGTTCCAGTGGCAATTGTCGAGTGTCGGCTAATGCCTCACGTGGCCCGAGTTGCTCAGCGACCCATTGCATCACCTTTTCTGCATTATCCCGGTAACCCGTGAGCTTGCCGCCGTACACACTGAGCAGTCGCGGGTGATTTTTGGGACTGTGCAGTTGAACTTCACGGGGCCGTGTAAAGGCCGATGCCTTGCCCTTAGGCAGCACGCGTAGGCCGCAAAAATGACCAGCTATTACAGGGCGCATGTCTGGGAAATAGTGGCGCAGGGTACGCAATAAATAATTGCGTTCGCCCTCGGTCATGGCAGCATCCTCGGCGCGCCCCTGATGCAGCAGTTCGGTGGTGCCGAGCAGGGTTTTTCCCTGCCAGGGGATCACAAACACCGCGCGCTTGTCGCAGGGGGCCTCCAAATAAAAAGCCCGCTCGCCCAGTTGGTTGTCGAGCAACAGGTGGCTGCCCTGCACCAGATCTACCGCTAAGACCTCCAGGTTAGGGGCATTACTTTCTGTGCTCTCAGGGTTGGGACCGTCATGGTTTGAGCTCTCGGCAGTGCTGATGACACGCTGTAACAACTGGTTGACCCAGGGCCCCGTGGCGTTGATCACCACTTGCGCCGCGAGGCGGTGTGAACTGGCGCAGTTGTGCGCGCCGCTGAGCAGGAGCTCATACCCCGCGTTTGTCTGGGCCACCTGTTCGACCATGACGGGGCACAATAGGTGCGCGCCGAGGCTCTCGGCGGAATACATCACCGCTTGGGTTAATAGTCGGTCATCGGTCTGGGCGTCGTTGTAGCGAAACACATGGGACAGACCGTTGAGGTTGATGCCGCGCAGCTGAGACCACTCGCGCTGAGGTAAGGTATAACCCGAGCGCAATGGGTTTTCACCCGCGAGCAAGCGATACAGTGCTAGTCCTAGGAACAGTTGCCAAGGGCGGCGATGGCTGTGTGGGTAGACCGGAATTAGAAACTCGCGGCGTTTAATTAAGTCTGGGGCCAAACGCAGTAAACGCTCACGCTCTAGTAGGTTGTGGCGAACCAGGCCAAATTGATAGCTTTCGAGATAGCGCAGCCCGCCGTGAATCAATTTACTCGACTGGCTGGAGGTACCGGCCGCAAGGTGGCTCTTTTCTATCAGCGTGCAGCGATAACCGGCTGCGGCGCAGGCTTGGGCTATGCCCGCCCCCTGTATGCCGCCGCCAATGATGGCGATGTCGGTTTCGGCAGCCGGTTGGTACGGCTCTGGCATACTTGGGTCCTTGTTGGATACGTCTCGGCGGGGTTCTGATGTTCATTTAGTATAGATAAGACCAGGGTGAATGGCAGAACTGTGCTGAGATTAAGTGAACGAAAGTGAAGTCTGAAGGAAGCGTGTATCGCCATTGATGAGCTTTGGTGAGTAAACCCAGAGCCCCTCAATGCCATAGTATCCGTGTGTGAAGGTCAGGCGAGCCCTGAGTTCGGTCCCAGTTTTATGGAGCGGGTTTTGTGTTGAGTGAGCATAGGCACACAACTCCGCTTGTTGTTTTACGTCAGACGGTGCGCAGGCCAATGATTCCAAGTGGGCATACAGCCGTTAACCGATGCCAGTGGATAATCATCGCGTATCCGCAGCTTGGCATCCCTTGACGGTTGCAGTCTTCCCAGTGCTTGCCTTGGGCCGCCCTTAGCTAACGTCATTGTTTGAACTGCTCTTGCTGTCTTTCCTCTTGGGCTATTTATGACTCTCCCTTGGATTGTGTGGCATGACAATGACTCACCGTTCATCTCCTGAAATGTAAAAAAGTTAACAGTGTTTTAAAGCGGGACTTTTTATCGTTAGGCCTCAACGCTGATGTTTGTCTGTCGTCCGTTTGGGGCGAGGGTCGGAGCGGCGCTATGCAGCCAGACAAGGAGAGAGAAGAATGAGCAGTAATCTTGCTACCCCCGCCGAGCGCGTACACTTTAAATTGCACGGTTTACAACTAAAGGCCATGAAGCTGGGGCTGAAGTTGATACCGATTCCGGATACCAAAGTGTTGGTGGGCACGCAGGCGACGGCGGAGTTGGCTCATCATATTGCTGAAGCCGGCGTCAAACGGCCCTTAATCGTGACCACGGCGGGTGCGCTAAAGCGTGGCCAAATTGATTTGTTACAGCGGTCGCTGGCGGCGGCCGGTTTAACGCCGGCGGTCTTCTCTGGCGTTACGCCTGACCCAACCTTTGCGGTTGTTAACCAGGGCGTTGCGGCTCAAAAACAAAATGACTGTGACGCGGTGATCGCCTTTGGTGGCGGCTCTGCCATTGATGCGGCCAAGGCCATTGCAGTAGCGGCCACCAACGACAAACCGGTGGCTAAGTTGATCGGTATTCGCAAGGGCAAGCAGAACCCGCTGCCCGTATACGCCGTGCCCACCACATCCGGTACCGCATCGGAGGTGACTAACGTGGCGGTGGTGTCGACCGACAAGAGCCACAGCAAACGTTTTTTAATTGATGGGCGCGCGGTTTCCAAGGTGGCTGCGCTGGACCCAAGCTTAAGCGCCTCGCTGCCCGCTTCTATTACCGCCGAAACCGGAATGGACGCCTTGACGCACGCCCTTGAGTCCTTCGTGAGTCGGCTCAGTTCCGCCGAGTCTGATGCGTTCGCGCTGGAGGCCGCTACTTCGATCTTTGAGCATCTTCCTGTGGTGTTTGAGGACGGTTCGAACCTGGCCTCACGCGAGGCGATGGCATTGGCCTCACTGACGGCGGGCAAGGCATTTCGAAAAACCGCGTTGGGTTATGTGCACGCCATTTCTCATCAGCTGGGGGCTCGCTACGGTTTGGCCCACGGCCTGGGAAATGCCATCTTGCTGCCGCATGTGTTGGCCTACTCGCTGCCGTCTATCCAAGACAAGCTGGCGCAGCTGGCGGTTAAGGTGGGTATCGGTAAGACCGACGATTCGGTGGCAGAGTTGAGCGAGAATATGGTCACGCATGTGCGGGCGCTGAACGCACAATTACAGATTCCCGAAAAAGTACCCGGCTTGCAGGTGGCGGATATTCCCAGCATCGCCAACAAGGCATACGGCGAAGCCATGGGTATGTACGGCGCGCCACGTTATATGGGGCGCAAAGCTATTGAAAAGTTACTGCACGCTTTGATGTAAACCGGCAAACCTTCTTGAAGGCGTGACATTGAATGTCGGAGAGGGGCCTATCCAGCACCTTCACGATGACTTGGGCGGGTATTGACGCAGCGTTTGTTGAGCTGAAAAAAGCAGGGCGCAGGATTGTTTTCCTGTCCCTGCCATTTTTATGGTGTTTATTTTGCCGAGCTTAGGCTCCCATTAACCCCTGCCTAGTGGCTTCATCTAGTGTGCTATCAAACGCACTTGTGAGCTTGGTCATGATCTCATCGATCTGCGCGGGGCTGGTGATCAGCGGTGGACACAGGGCCACGCTGTTACCCGCCACGGCGCGCACGATCAAACCGTTGTCTTGGCTGTGTTTAACGGCCATGGCACCGACGGCGCCATCCTTGAACAGCTCGCCGGTTTTCTTATTGGCCACCAGCTCTGCCGCACCCAGCAGGCCGCGGCCGCGAACATTACCCACCAGTGGGTGCTCACCCAGCTTGCTCAAGCATCTCTGCATATACTCGCCTGCCTCGGCGGCGCTCTGGAAAATTTGATCGCGCTGATAAATATCCAACACCTTCGAGGCGATGGCGCAGCCGACTGGGTGACCGCTGTAGGTGTAACCGTGACCAAACACACCCACCTGCGCACTCTGCTCAATCATGGCTTCGTACATATCACCGCGAATTAGCGAGGCGCTGATGGGGTAGTAGGCCGACGACAACTGCTTGGCAAACGTCATCATGTCGGGCTTTTCTATGTTCATGGTGGTCGAGCCGAAGTCGTTACCGGTACGGCCAAAGCCGGTTATGACTTCGTCGGCCCAAAATAAAATATCGTAGCGACTTAATATAGCCTGCACTTTTTCGTAGTAGCCCGCCGGTGGCACGATCACGCCACTGGCTCCGGTGATGGGCTCGGCAATAAACGCGGCGATGGTGTCTGGCCCTTCGCGCAGAATCATCTGCTCAAGGTTGTTGGTAATGCGCGAAACAAATTCCGCTTCGCTCTCGTTGTTTTGTGCGCCGTTGAAGTAGTGCGGGTGGTCGGTGCGCAAGATGCCCAGCGCTTCTAATGGCGCATCAAAGTGTGCGAGGTTGGCCGGTAGGCTGGTGAGTGCGCCGGCGGCTACGGTCACGCCGTGGTAGGCGCGCTCGCGGGTGATGATCTTGCGCTTTTCGGGTTTTCCGATGGCGTTAAAGTAGTAGCGCAGCAGTTTAATGTGCGTGTCGTTAGCGTCCGACCCAGAGTTACCAAAAAATACCTTGGCGTCTTGCATGGGCGCCATCTCGGCTAGGCGCTCGGCCAGATCAATGCCGGCCTGGTGTGTCTTACCGCCAAACATATGGCTGTAGGTTAGCTTACGCATCTGCTCTTCGCTGGTGGCGATCAGTTCTTCATTGCCGTAGCCCAGCGAAGTGCACCAAAGGCCAGCCATGCCCTCTAGGTATTGCTTGCCTTGATTGTCGTAAACATAAATGCCTTCGCCGCGCTCGATAACGAGCTGTTCGATGGCTTTAAAATTGGTGGTCGGGTAGATGATCGCGCTCATGTCGCTGTCCTCATGTACTTAGCTTATAGTTTCGCAGTGTGTGTTGTGGTGCGGTTTAATTATTTGTCGAGACCACCTAGGCACATGTATTTAATTTCAACGTAATCGTCGAGGCCATACTTGGAGCCTTCGCGGCCATTACCAGACTCTTTAACACCGCCAAAGGGCGCCACTTCGGTAGAGATAATACCTTCGTTAATGCCCACAATGCCGTAGTCCAAAGCCCCGGCAACACGGAAAATACGACCGATGTCACGGCTGTAAAAATACGCGGCCAAACCAAACTCCGTGTCGTTGGCCATGGCGATGGCTTGCTCTTCGGTGCTGAACTTAAACAGCGGTGCCACTGGGCCAAAGATCTCTTCGCGGAACACGCGCATGTCCGTGGTCACATTGGTGAGGATGGTGGGTTCAACATAAGAACCACCCAGCTCGGAGCGTCCGCCGGTAACGAGTGTCGCGCCCTTTTCAAGGGCATCGTCAATAAAATCACAGACGTCGTCGGCGGCCTTGTTGCTGATCAGTGGGCCCATGGTGACGCCATCGTAGGTACCGTCGCCCAGTTTAAAAGCCGCAACCGCCTTGGCGAGTTTTTCGGCGAAGGCATCGAACACATCTTCGTGCACCAGCATGCGGTTGGCACAGACACAGGTCTGGCCCGCATTGCGGTACTTAGACGCCATGGCTCCGTCGATCGCGGCATCCAGATCGGCATCGGCAAAGACGATGAAGGGCGCGTTGCCACCCAGCTCCATCGAGGTGCGCTTAACCGTATCCGCACACTGACGCATCAAGTGTTTGCCGACCGGCGTTGAACCGGTAAAGGTCACCTTGCGCACGGTTGGGTTACTGGTGAGTTCGTCGCCTATGTCGCTGGTTTTACCCGCCAGTATGTTGATCACGCCGGCAGGAATACCCGCGCGCTCGGCTAGCACTGCAATGGCAAAGGCCGACAGAGGCGTGTTGTTGGCGGGTTTACAGACCACGGTACAACCAGCCGCCAAGGCTGGGGCCAGCTTGCGCCCGAGCATCGCCGAGGGGAAATTCCAAGGCGTGATACAGCCCACCACACCGATGCCGCTCTTGACGACCATTAGCTGTTTGTCGCTGCTGGCGGCGGGAATGGTATCGCCGTAGAGGCGCTTGCCCTCCTCGGAAAACCACTCGATAAAGCTGGCGCTGTAGGCAATTTCGCCACGGGCTTCAGCCAGTGGTTTGCCCTGCTCCGCGGTGAGAATCTGCGCCAGATCTTCTTGGTTTTCCATCATCAGGTCGAACAGCTTACGTAACAGCAGAGCGCGCTCTTTGGCGCTCTTGGCTTGCCAGCTTGGGCGCGCGGCTTCTGCCGCCTCAATGGCCCGACGTGTCTCGGCGGTGCCGCAGCGGGCAATCTGAGCCACGGTTTCACCGGTGGCGGGGTTTTCAACAGCGAGGGTTTCACCGCTGTCGGCGGATACCCACTGGCCGTTGATGTAGGCGTTGCCTTGCAGGAGGCTGGAATCGTTAAGGGAAAGGGCCATGGTGAGCTCCGTGTTTAGAGGTGACGAATCTAAAGGGTTATTTTAGTAAAAATAACGAATGAGTCGACTTTATCAGTTGATATGATCACCACAATCGATATTTAATCAACGTCATGGTGACTTTAGGTAAACAGGTGGTATCGATATGATCTTATCTCGGCGGAATTTACCGCTCAATGCGATGCGTGCCTTCGAGGCTGCTGCGCGCCATTGCCACTTGCGCAAAGCCGCAGAGGAGCTGGGGGTCACCCACGGGGCTGTCAGTCGTCAGGTGCGCCAGCTCGAAGAAATACTAGCCATTGAGCTGTTTGATCGCAGTCACAATCGGCTCTCGCTCACCTCCGCTGGCCAGCGCTTGTTGCCGGGCGTGCGTGAAGGCTTGGATAAAATGGCCGAGAGCACGCTCTACCTAGACCCAGAATCCATGAGCGGCAGTTTGATCATTGCTTCGACGCCCTCGATCAGCGCCGGTTGGCTGGTGACCGCTATGGGTGAGTTTAGTCGTCAGTACCCCGAAGTCGAATTGCGGCTCTTGAACATCGACCCGCTGGAGCGTGAGTTGCCTACTGAGGTGGACGTCGCGATTTGTTATGGTCGACCGGAGGTCGGGCAGCGGGAGATTATTGAGCTGTTTCAGGAGCGTTACTTCCCCGTTTGTCACCCTTCGTTATTGGAGGGGCAGCCGCCCATAAGCCGCCCTGAAGACCTGTTGCGCTACCCGCTACTACACGATCATCACAGCCTGTGGCCACGCTGGCTAAGCCGTGTGGGGATTGAAGGCAAGGCCCAGCAGCAGATGTACCTACAAGACAGTTACCAAGTCTTAATGGCGCTGCGTGAGGGCTTCGGCATCGGTTTGATGGATCGGGTCGACGTACACCGCGATCTCGACAGTGGCCAGTTGGTGTCCTTGTTTGATGACACCATTGAAGCCGAGCAACGTCACTATTTGGTCGTCGAGAAAGAAGGCCGCTCGATCAAACGCGCACGTTTGTTTGCCGAACATTTACAACGCTACTTGAATGAGTCTATGTTGGAATAATAATGCGCTGTTTGTAGCCGTGATGGCGTTGAATCTACGACTGAGGAGCAGCTATGAAAACAATGACATGCAAACAGTTGGGCGGCGCATGCGATAAAACGTTTGAGGCCGAGACCTTTGAAGCGATGGCGGAGCTCAGCAAGCGACACGGTATGGCAATGCACAAAGCACAAGACGCCGCACACCTTGAGGCGATGCAAAATATGGGGGAGCTTATGGCCGCTCCAGCAGCTATGCAGCGATGGTTCGAAGAAAAGAAAAGGTTGTTTGCAGAATCCCCCGACATTTAGACCTTGTTTGACGCAGCTATCCCGCGAGGGTCAGTCGCTGGGCAATGTTAAAAGAATGAACATAGGAGAGAAGGCATGGAGTTTAATTCGGCACTTTTGGTTGGGGGATTGGTTACGCTGGAGCCCATTAATACTCAACACCTAGAGGGGCTTCAGCTTGCGGCTTCTGCGCCTAAATTATGGCGCTACATTCCGTTTGCATTAAACGATCCGTCCATCATGGAGCTCTATGTGGGGCATGTGTCTGACTTGCCAGCAAAAGGCGAGGGTCAAGCTTACGCCATACGACACAATGAAACTGGCCGAGTGATCGGCGGTTCTGGTTATTGGCACATAGACCATCAAAACAACAAGCTTGAAATTGGTGGCAGCTGGTTGATGGAGGATTTTCAGCGCAGCGGCGTCAATACAGAGGTGAAATACCTTCTGCTTAAAAACGCGTTTGAAACTTTGGATTGTAATCGAGTGGGCTTTAGCATTGATGCGCGCAACGAAAAGTCCTTAAGGGCGATCGAACGTATTGGTGCGACGAAAGAGGGCGTTCTTCGTTGTGACATGGCCATGCACGATGGCACCCTGCGCGACAGTGCCATCTACAGCATCGTTAAACGTGAGTGGCCCGCGGTGCAGGAGAAAATTAAAGCACTGCAAGCGGCCTATGTTTAAGTTCATGTTTTTGATGCTGGCGGTAGTGGGTTGTTAAGCGTTTTAAGGGGGCGCTTTAATGCTAAGGGCTTGGATGATAAGAGTGCAGTATTGGCTTATGACTGAAAGCCCAGAGGCCTGAATAAGCCCCTAGGTAATATCGTGCTACTTCTCCAGCAGTTTTAGTTTGCCTGCCGCGCCGTTCCATTGCTCCGCGTCACTCGGGGCGTCTTTCATTTCGGTGATGTTGGGCCACACCTCGGCCAGCTCGGCGTTGAGTTCTAGGAATAACTGTTCACCATCGGGCAGCTCCTCCTCTGAGAAGATGGCTTCTGCTGGGCACTCTGGTTCGCACAGGGCGCAGTCGATGCACTCGTCTGGATGAATGACCAAAAAATTGGGCCCCTCGTAAAAACAATCCACAGGGCAGACTTCTACGCAGTCGGTGTGTTTGCACTTGATGCAGTTTTCGCCTACTACAAACGTCATGATGTTGTCCTTGAATGATCGCGGTTAGAAATTCCCGCCAAACAGGTAGATGAATTGCAGAGCGCCGATCACGGTGCCGATGACGCCGCCGGCTAGCCACAATTTCCACTCGTCTTTTTTGAAGGTGGGGCGCAGCACTTCGTTGAATTCGCCGGGCGCGAGGTCGCGCAGATTGTCGAGAATCTGCGTGCGGATCATGTCGGTGTTGCCGGTGAAGTCTTTGCCTAAGTCACTCTTACTGAAATCACTGTTGTTAAAGTCGATTGTGTACAGTCGCTCCAGCATGTCGGACTTGGCCTCGCTCAGCTTGTCGTCGCCGGCCAGCATGGCCACCATTGGGTCTTCTTCATAGATGGCCATGCTCTCGTTTATCTGCTCTTCCATGATCGACACCAGGCGTACACGCGAGTTACCACTGGCCATCTGCTTAGTGATGTTGGCGCTGTTGAGTACCTCATCACAGACCACGTTGGCAAACTGCGCGGCGGCTTCAAATTGGCGCTTCACAAACAGGCCTTGAATGGTAAAGGGGCCAATCTTAACCGGCTCACTCGGTTCGAAAATCAGCGTCAGCGCCATCCAGTTGGTGGCATAACCCACCAAGAAACCCGCAACCGGCAGCACCCAGCTGGCTGGGTAAAGCATCCAAATAAACATTTGCAGGATGCCGAATAGAAAACCAAAATACAGACCGGACATCTCAATGAATTTGAATTCCGGCGAGGCAACCTCAAAGAGCACCTTGCCCATCAAACCGCGGTCTTTGGTCATTTCCTCGGTCATTATGGCGTCGATATCAATCAACTGGTCGGCGTCGGCCTGGAGCTTTTCGAATATAGAGTCAACGACGTTGCTGATGTTCTCGCGAATCAAATTGGTGATGTATTCGCGCAGTTTCTCACGCGCCTTGGCCCATGACTCCGGCGCAATGTTGGTGGCAAACTCCTCAACAACCTTGTCGGTCATCTTGTCGATGAGTTTGTCGGTCTGCGCCTTGTCCTCCTTGAGACTGGTGAACATCTCTTCCGTGTTGATCAGCTTTTCGCGGATCATAGTGCTGAAGTTTTGTGACATCTCTTCGGCGTTTTTTGGGATCACACCCTGCCAGCCGAAAATCGGTGCAATACCGATAAACTTTACTGGGTAGAGCGTGGCCTTAACCGCAATCATGTTGGTCAGCCAGCCAATAAAGCCGGCGACAAACGGGATGCAGAACACCATGGGGTTTGCGTTGATGATTAGATCGAGCATTCGCTACTTCTCCGCTTACGCCGTGGCAACTTCAGGGGCGTGAGTGTTTTCCATATCTTTCAGCGCTTGCAGCACCACTTTAGAACCGTTAAGGCCCGGCATGCAGGTGACCCCCGGCCCTGGATGACATGAGGCGCCAGCCATAAACAGGTTTTCCAGTGGCGTGGTGTAGTTCGAGTGTTCCTGACGGTTGCCAAACATCTGATCTGGGTGCATCAGGCCGCTGGCAAAGTCGCCTCGGGTAACACCGAAGTTGCGCTCGAAGTAGTGCTGGGTAAAGGTGGCCTTTTGCAAGATCAGATCGCGGAAGCCAGGCGCGGCCTTTTCAACTCGGTCAAACATACGCTCTTCCATCAGCAGCTTTTGGCTCTTGTGTTGGCCCTCTGGGTTTACCGCTGGGAAGTAGTGGGCAAACATAGTGCAGGTGTGGTGGCCTTCAGGTGCGAGGCTGTCGTCAAGCTGCGATGGGAAGTAGAAGTAGGTAGCGGGGTCTTCCGGCACTTCACTTTTCTGGTAGGTTTTCCAGGAGTCGTGCAGGTTGTCAGGCGACGGAATGTACGACAACAACCAGCTTTGCACCTTGCCGTTGATCCACTCAAGTTCACCGGTGAAGGTCGGTAAGTCTTTAAGGGCCAGGTGAATCTGAATGTATCCGTGGGTGTGCGCGATATCTTCTACGCGGCTAACGAAGTCGACCGGCAGTTGTGATTTGTCGCACTTATTCAAGAAGGTGTTCTGTGCATCTAGGGTGGAAACTACAACTTTTGAGTAAAGTTTCTCGCCGCCTTTCAGTTCCACTCCCGTGACTTTGTGTTTACTTTGAGAGTGACCACTCTCAGTCGCTTCTCTGATGAACTGGGTGATCGGCGACTTGTACATGATGTCGACGCCGTAGCGTTTGGCGACGGCTTCCAAACAGTAGGAAAGTTGGCCGATACCGCCTTTAGGGATCTTAAAGTCGTAGGTGTCACCGGCGCCGTAGTGGTAGGCCAGTGATAAACCGCTACCCTTGCTGTGCGGCCCCATGTGGGTGCCGTCGATAGCAGAGGCGCAGAGCGAGCCGAGGATGGTGTTGTACTGGCCTTCCTCCGGGAAGAACATGCGCAACACGTCCATGGCTGAGCCGTAGTTGATCTTGGCGAACAGCTCGCGCAGTTCTGGATCTTCTTCGCGGCTAATCAGTTCTTCTAGCGTCGGGCACTTAACTTCTTCAACGTAACGGTCGAACACTTTCTTCCACTGAATCATAGCCTTGCTGAAATTTTGGAAGCCTGTCATGGCATCGAAGCCATGCTCCTCAACTATGTGGTTGGCCAGCTCCATCGAGTCGGTGTAGGAGACAAACTGGCCGTCACCTTCTTTGCCGAACACGGTGAAAGAGCTCTCTGGGCGAATCAACTCAAAGCCTTCTTTGTCCAGCTCCAGATACTTGATGAGCTTTTCTTTGAAAACCAGAAAGGCCCAGGCGCCCACACTGTGCTTATAGCCGGGGAAGAGCTCACGGGTCGCCGCCTGGCCGCCGGGACCAAAGGTCTTCTCGATTATG
>Ga0209395_1004221_pt1 | contig 17080 bp, 15 predicted proteins | sample GOMGulsemesocosm_3_FD_184635 | JGI IMG/M metagenome (GOLD analysis project Ga0209395, IMG submission 184635) | Methane-oxidizing microbial communities from mesocosms in the Gulf of Mexico - GOM9D Gulf of Mexico (SPAdes) (version 2) | ecosystem: Environmental > Aquatic > Marine > Cold seeps... | reverse complement strand
TTTTCATATTCTGGTAGCAGAGTTTGTTGATGGCCATATGCAGCCCGTGCATTGCTGGGGTGAAAAAATCCAGCTGGCCGATGGTCTTGATCAGCAGGATAACTTGACTGAAGCAGCTAAACAGCGCGCCTTTGCCTGTTTGGCTCGTTTTGCTGAAGTCATTGAAGGTGTGCCTGCGCAGCGAGTGAAAGTGGTGGGCACCGATGCGTTGCGCCGTGCGGCGGACAGTGCTGAATTTGTTGCTCAAGCAGAAGCATTATTAGGTGTGTCAATTGATGTAATTACGGGTGAGCAGGAAGCGCGAATTATTTATCAGGGTGTTCTTGAGGGTAAAAAAGCACGAAATCAGGCAGTCGCTGAACCGGTATTAATCATTGATATTGGCGGTGGTAGCACCGAGTTAGTATTGGGTAAGGGCGATCAGGTTGTAGCCTGCACCAGTTTACCGCTGGGCTGTGTGAGTTATTCGCGACGATTTTTCCCAAATCAAAGTAGTGATCAAGTGGTTTTTGACAATGCTCTGGCGCTGCTGCGTGGCGAGTTAGCTTCTGTCCAAAATATGTTTAGCTCAAGTAACTGGCAGCTAGCCATTGGCACTGCCGGCACAGCGTTGGCGATTGAAGGGGTATTACAGGCGCTGGGGTGGGTGGAAAATGGTATCAGTCTCGCGGGTCTTGAGCGTTTGGCTGAAGTGTTGTGTCAGGGTGAGAGTATGGCGGCCCTACAACTACCGGGCCTGAGCGAAGAACGCTTTGATATTATTACCGCAGGCGTTGCCATTATGTTGGCAGTGTTCCGAGCCTTTGATATTGAAGAGCTGGGAACGAGCTCTGATTCACTGCGCGAAGGGCTGATTTATTCACTGCAGCCCTAAAAAGCTATCTATGTGGACTCTGCTGCGTCGCCTAAAAACGCCTACTTTTGGTAAAAATGGGGGCAAAATACTCATTTATTTACCATAAACTCCATTTCCTCCCCCATTGTTGCCTTGCATGCCTCGGTAAAACTTTTTCATTATCGACGCAGTTACTTCTGTAAAAGCTGCGCAGCCTGTTTGGCAAAGTAGGTCAGCACGCCATCCGCGCCAGCACGCTTAAAGCACATTAACGATTCCAGAATGGTCGACTCCTCTTCTAGCCAGCCTTGCTGGAAAGCGGCCTGATGCATGGCGTATTCGCCACTGACTTGATAGGCGTAGGTCGGCACTTGAAACTCTTCTTTAACGCGGCGCACAATGTCCAGATAAGGCATGCCGGGTTTAACCATCACCATGTCCGCACCTTCAGCGATATCCAGCGCCACTTCATGCAGCGCTTCATCGGTGTTGGCTGGGTCCATTTGGTAGCCTTTCTTGTGGCTGGTGCCAAAGTTTGCGCTGGAGCCGATAGCATCTTTGTAGGGGCCGTAGTATTTGGAGGCGTATTTCGCTGAATAGGCCAGAATTTTGGTGTTAACGTGACCATTTCGCTCCAAAATGTCGCGAATTGATGCGATACGGCCATCCATCATGTCTGAAGGCGCCACAATATCGACACCGGCTTCGGCGTGTGACAGTGCCTGTTTTACCAGCGCCTCGACAGTAATGTCATTTAGCACATAACCGTTTTTATCGGTAATGCCGTCATGACCATCTTCTGTGTAAGGATCAAGAGCGATGTCGGTGCTAATACCCAGCTCGGGGCAGGCATCTTTGACGGCTTTAACAGCGCGTTGTACCAGTCCGTTTGAGTTATAGGCTTCGGCACCATTTTTTGTTTTCAGTGACTGATCAATATTTGGGAAAATGGCGATGGCAGGAATGCCTAGCGCCACCAGCTCACGGGCTTCTTTAACCAGCTCGTCGATGCTGAAACGCAATTGACCGGGCATGGATGCGACAGGTTCACGTAAGCCTTGCCCTTCTTTTACAAACATAGGGAAAATCAGATCATTTACCGTCAGGGTGTTTTCGCTCATTAAACGACGAGAGAAATCATCGGCGCGCATACGACGCATGCGAGTTGCTGGATATTGGCGGTTAATGGCTTTGTAGGACACGAAATGACTCCAAAATTCTCGTAAATCAGTTTGTTATAAAGTGCTCAGCGAATAACGCGCTAGGTTATCATGTTTGTATAAAAAAGATGTACACCCTTTTGACGACAAGGTTTTAAAAAGGATAGCCCTGTGACGCAAGATGCGCTGCTAAGATTATTAATCACGCTGCTGGTTTTTGGTGTGCTGGCCGGTCTGGAAATCAAGCGGCCTCGGCGGCGGTTATCTAAAACAAGATCACAACGCTGGCCAGGAAATCTTTTTATTGTGCTGCTAAACGGCTTGATGGTTCGCACCTTGTTGCCCTGGTTGGTGCCGGTGTTGGTTGCTCATCAGGCGTTTGCTTCGCAATTTGGACTGTTCAATCAGTGGCATTTACCCTTCCTGTTTGAGCTATTGATTACGTTAATGGCGTTGGATCTACTGATTTATTGGCAGCATCGCTTGTTTCATCGTGTGCCGTTTTTGTGGCGGCTGCATCGCATGCACCACACTGATACGGGCGTTGATGTGACCACATCGTTGCGTTTTCATCCATTGGAAATTGCCCTGTCGTTGATGATTAAATCCAGCGTTGTTTGGTTGCTGGGCGCGCCAGTTTTTGCGGTGCTACTGTTCGAGATTTTGCTCAACGGATTGGCGATGTTTAATCATTCCAACCTTAATTTACCTTTTCGAGTAGATGGGTTGCTGCGAAAAGCTATTGTGACACCCGATATGCATCGTATTCACCACAGTGTTTTGGCTGATGAGCATAATAGTAATTTTGGTTTTAATTTGAGCTGTTGGGATCGCATCTTTGGCAGCTATCAATCGCAGCCGTGTGATGGGCATCAGCAAATGCTTTTGGGCTTGAATGAAACTAATTCTCAAAAAACGGGGTCTGTTGTTTGGATGCTTAAACAGCCGTTCAACTAGCGGGTGTTGAGATGCTAATAATAATGATTTGCCGTTCAGGCAATTGAGAATTAATGAATAATAAAAAAATACTTATTTTTACAGTGATCCTGCTATTTGTTGCCGCGTTCTTCTTTTTTGATCTCGGTCAATACTTAACGTTGGAATACTTTAAGGCCCAACGTGATGCCATTGGTGCCTATCAAGCCGCTAATCCCCTACAAACTGCACTGATCTATTTTTTGGTGTATGTGACTGTAACAGGTCTTTCCCTGCCGGGTGCGGCGGTATTGACGTTGGCTGGTGGTGCTATTTTTGGCCTGTGGTGGGGGCTGTTAATCGTGTCCTTCGCCAGCACACTAGGCGCTACCATCGCCTTTTTGGTGTCCCGTCTGTTATTACGTGACTGGGTGCAAAGTAAGTTTGGACAGAATCTTAAAGCCATCAATCAGGGCATCGAAAAAGAAGGTGCGTTTTATTTGTTCACTTTGCGTTTGGTGCCGCTGTTTCCCTTCTTTGTGATTAATCTGGTGATGGGCCTGACGCCTATTCGTGTGTTGCAGTTTTTCTTTGTTAGTCAGGTCGGCATGCTGGCCGGCACCTTTGTGTTTGTGAACGCAGGCACCCAGTTGGCGCAAATTGAGTCACTTGGCGGGATTCTTTCGCCTGGCCTGCTGATGTCATTTGTTCTGTTAGGCATTTTTCCGTTGCTGGCGAAAAAACTGGTGGATGTGGTTAAGGCGCGCAAAGTTTATAAAGGCTACGAAAAGCCTAAAAACTTTGATGCCAATTTGATTGTGGTCGGCGCAGGTTCCGGGGGATTGGTGGCGGCCTACATTGCTGCCGCAGTTAAGGCCAAGGTGTATTTGATTGAAAAGCATCAAATGGGCGGTGATTGCCTGAATACTGGCTGTGTGCCTAGCAAGGCGCTGATTCGTTCCGCCAAAATTAATAACTATCTCAAACGTGCCGGTGAGTTTGGTTTGAAAACCGTACCCGGCGGTGTTGATTTTAGTGCCGTGATGAAGCGTGTACAGAATGTGATTAGCACCATTGAGCCGCATGACTCAGTCGAACGTTTTACCGGACTGGGTGTGGATTGTATTGAAGGTGAAGCACGTATTACGTCGCCCTGGTCGGTGGAGGTGAACGGCAAGGCGATTCACGCCAAAAACATCATTATTGCCTCCGGCGCACGGCCCTTTGTACCGCCCATTGTAGGCATTGATGAGGTGGGTTACTTAACCTCTGACACGCTGTGGAAATTAGAAGAACAACCTAAACGTCTGTTAGTGATTGGTGCTGGCCCGATTGGCTGTGAGCTGGCGCAAAGTTTTGCGCGTTTGGGCTCTGAAGTGATTTTACTGGATATGGCGGACAAAGTAATGCCGCGTGAAGATGGCGATGTGTCTGCATTTGTGGCTAAAAAGCTGGAAGCTGATGGCATTGAGCTACGTTTGTCGCATAAAATCATACAGTTTAACCGTGATGGCGAAAACAAAAGTTTACAGGTCGAGTATCAGGGGCGGTCAGCTGACATCGTCTTTGACGAAGTGCTGATAGCAGTTGGCCGTCGCGCCAATACCGAAGGTTTTGGTCTGGAAGAACTGAACATCGGCACCACACCGGAGGGCACGTTGCAGGTCAATGAGTACCTGCAAACCCGTTTCCCTAATATCTACGCCTGTGGTGATGTGGCGGGGCCTTATCAGTTTACGCATACAGCCTCGCATCAGGCTTGGTACGCGTCGGTTAATGCGCTGTTTGGCCGTTTCAAAAAGTATAAAGTCGATTATTCGGTGATTCCCTGGGCTACTTTTACCGACCCGGAAGTGGCGCGTGTTGGCCTGAATGAAACCGATGCCGAGCAACGGGGCGTTGCCTATGAGGTAACCCAATACGGCATTGATGATCTGGATCGCGCCATTGCCGAGGGTGAAGCGGAAGGTTTTATTAAGGTGCTGACGGTGCCCGGTAAGGATAAAATTCTCGGCGTTACCATTGTCGGTGCGCATGCTGGCGAGCTGATTGGCGAATATATTCTCGCCATGAAACACGGCATTGGGCTGAATAAAATTCTTGGCACCATTCATATCTATCCGACCTTCAGCGAAGCCAATAAATACGTGGCAGGTAACTGGAAGAAGGCGAATAAGCCGGAAAAACTACTGGGATATGTCGAGCGTTTTCATGCCTGGAGTAGAAAGGGTTAGCGGCATCCTATGGCTTGCTTTGAACTGCAAAAAACGTCTTAATGATGTCCATAAACAAAGCCCAAATTTAATTGTGGAGTAGAGAATGAGTAGTGTTGAAAGCAATGTCTCCGAACGTTACGCGCAGGGCGCGCAGCTGCGCGAAGAGGCATTATGTTGCCCGGTGGATTACGACCCCGGTCTGCTGAAAATATTACCGACTGAAATTATTGAGCGTGACTACGGCTGCGGTGACCCATCACGCTACGTGCGTGAGGGCGATACCGTATTGGATTTGGGTAGCGGCGGCGGCAAGATTTGCTACATGGCCGCGCAATTAGTGGGCGATAAGGGCAAGGTTATCGGCGTTGATATGACCGATGAAATGCTGGAGCTGGCACGTAAATTCCAACCGGAAATGGCAGTGAAAATCGGTGCGGATTTGGTCGATTTTCGTAAGGGTTATATTCAGGATTTATCGCTGAGTGTTGATGCCATGAATGACTATTTGGCGGCTAATCCTGTGCGTGACAATGATAGCCTGCAGGCGCTGGAAAGCTGGAAGAAACAGCAACGCAGCAGTCAGCCGTTAGTGGCAACAGCATCGGTTGACCTGGTGATCTCCAACTGCGTATTGAATCTGGTGGCTGAGGCGGATCGAATGGAAATGATTGATGAGATTTATCGGGTGTTAAAGCCGGGTGGTCGTGTCGCTATTTCCGATATTGTTTCCGATGAATTCGTGCCACAGCATTTAAAAGATGACGACACCCTTTGGTCAGGTTGTATTTCCGGTGCCTTCCAGGAAAAAGGTTTTATGGACGCCTTCATCGAGGCCGGTTTTGTTGCTGTCGCCTATGATAAGTGGGATGCGGCGCCATGGCAGGTGGTGGACGATATCGAGTTTCGTTCGGTCACCTTAATGGCTGTTAAGCCGGAAACTACCGGCATGATCGATGCGGGACATGCGGTTATTTATAAAGGTCCCTACGCCGAAGTCTGCGATGATATGGGTAATTATTTTCCGCGTGGTGAGCGTATTGCCGTATCCAAGAGAACCTTTGGTTTCATTGCCAACGGCCCTTATCAGAATGACTTTATTGCCATTGAGCCTGCCGAGGCTACTGATGGCGGTTGCTTCAACCTACCGCCAGCGACCATTCGCCCGGCCTCTGAAAGCAAAGGCGCCCAACATGGAGGCACGTCGACGGGCTCAGGCTGCTGTTAATTATTTTTTGAATTAGATCTGGAGTTATAACAATGGAACATCCCCCCAAGTTTATGGCGATTTGTGAAGATGCCAGAACGCGTATTAAAGAAACAGATGTGGCAACAGTTAAGGCGCGATTAGATCGTGGTGATGACTTTTTGCTGATTGATACCCGTGAAGATCGAGAATGGAATAAAGGTCACATTCCAGGTGCGATTCATATCGGGAAAGGTGTGGTTGAGCGCGATATTGAAGCGAAAGTGCCCGATACTGATCGAGAACTGATTCTTTATTGCGGCGGCGGTTATCGCTCGGCATTGGCTGCTGATAACCTCACAAAAATGGGTTATACCCGCGCTATCTCTATGGATGGTGGCTTTCGTGGTTGGAATGTCGCTGGTTATGAGGTTGTTAGCGAAGACTAGCCGGTATTCTCTTGCGTCTGCAGGCATTTCACACAAAAGTCGGATTCCGGCTGAACCTGCAGGCGTGCAAAGGGGATAGCCTCCCCACACTCATCACAATAGCCGTAATCACCCTGCTCTATTTTATGTAACGCACGATGCACCCTGACTAGCTGTTGTTTGTGCACTTCGCTGTTAGCCTGCGCCATTGCCTGCTGTTGTAGGGCATCTATTCGCGAAAGGCGGCCTACCTTGCCTTGATCAAGCTCCACGGTTCCTGCGGCGGCTTCGTCAAGGTTTAAAAACACTTCCAGCTGTTGTTGAAGCTCATTGAGGTGGATTTTAAGTGCTGCTAACTGTGATGGCTTAAGTGCGCTCATAATGTCTCACTAAATCAGGGGGATACGCCTTAGACGTGGATTTTCAGAGTTGATTCCCGAAATCTGTATTTTCCAGTAGAGCGAGAAATCCGAATGGACTAGGAAAAGGTTGCTCCCGTTCGCTCGGAATGACAAAAGGGCCGGCAAGCGAGTGCTTTAACTGCCAATCGCAAAGGCCAGCAGGAAGGGCAGCGTTAGAAAGGACAGCGCGGTAGAGGTCACCACAATACCTGCCACTTCGGCAGGTTGGCGGTCATAGCGTAGCGCCAGCAAATAATTGAGTACGGCCGCAGGCATAGTAGCTTGAATCAATACCACGCCGCGAATCACTCCCTCAAGTTCTAGCATTGTAACGATCAGCAATCCCAGCAGGAAACCACATCCCAAACGGACGCTGCTGTAAAACAGGCTGCGTCGCCAATCGCCCCCCTTAAGGCTGGCCAGCGAAATGCCCAGCGTGATCAGCATTAGTGGAATCGCCATGTCGCCCAACATTTCAACGGTGGCGGACATCCAGCGAGGCATGCTGTTGTCCGTTAATATCAGTGCGAAACCAATGGCTGCCGCGTAGGGTAATGGTTGTTTGAGCAGGTCTTTGATGCGAGATGCAAAACTGCCGGACTGGTCGTTAACGATGGCGATGCCCAGAGTGACGTGCAAAATTGCTTGTGCGATAAAATAGCACAATGCCAGCGCTAAACCGTCGTCGCCAAAGGCCATGAAAGCCAGCGGAATGCCCATGTTGCCGCTGTTTACAAAAATTAGTGATGGCATGTAGACGGAGGGCGAATGGCCGCGGAATTTGAGTAGCAGCCAGGTAATTAAAATCAGACTGGCAATAATACTCAACGCGATGCCCATGACGTTGAATAATATTGCAGGATCAACGCTAATCTTACTAAGCCCGGACACCACCAGGCAGGGCATGCCGATAAACATTACGATACGAGTGACGAAGGCAGAATCGTAATGCACCCCCATTCGTGCCCATAAGAAACCCACGGCAGCGCAAAGAAACACGGGAGCAATAATGGTAAAGAGTTCGCCGATCATGGGGTGGAGCTACTCATGGGAAAGTGCAGTTAGTCCTGTGAGGAGGTGTTTAAACACTGAAACTGATAGTGCAGCTCGGGTGTATTGCTTTGCAGGATGGCCCATTCCTGAAGTTTGATCCAACCCTGTGGGCAGGCGTCAGCCATTTGTCGGTACAGCTTTATTAGGCTGTCAGAGATGCCGCTTGATGTGGACTCATATAAGGCCCGCGCATGATATACCGGGGCGCTCTGGGTTGCCAGCCTGTCACTAAAGGAGCCGTCAGGGGTGATGAAAACACGGGTTTTTCCCGTCTCGGGATTCACCGAAATCAGCGGGGCAATTAAAGCAGGTTCAGAGGCAGAGCCAGAGCTAGATGGCTTGGATTCTGTTTGATAGGTCTTCGGCTCAGCTAAACAGGTGTTGCTCAATACGAATAGCAGAGTGCAGATGGCATTTTTGTACATGTGAGAATCCTTAAATTCCACTGAAGTTTTCCTATGATACGTGAAAGTTTTTGGCTGTGTGGAAGGAGGTGGAGATAGAGGACGCGAAAATATTGGCAAGGTCAGTTTATGAGCTATATTTAAAGGGTGCTATGAGCTTTGAAAGGCGTTTTGAACGTTATAAGTGGCGTTATTAGCCTGGATCAATGCTGTTTATGATGTTGGTAAGGAAACCTAAAGCTTCAATCATGCGACTAAAAACCCCATTTGTACTATTGTCCGGCCTATTTTGGCTACTGGCCAGTTATGGCCATGCAGAACAGAATCAACCGCTTGGGCAGGAAATTCTTACTGAAAAAATCCGTGTGCACAGTTATTACGGTTCCTATGATGCCAGGCTCAAACAGCCAGGTGAACCTGCACCGAGTCTAGGTGATTTCGTCGAAGAGCAGTGGCAGGCCCCGTTGAAAGCCAATCGCTCCTACAATATTGCGGTGCTGTTCCCACACTTAAAGGATCCTTTCTGGGTTGCGGTGAATTATGGTGTGGCCATGGAGGCAAAAAAATACGGTGTGGGTATGCGGCTTTGGCATGCCGGCGGTTATCGCAATCTGGGCAAACAAGTGCTGCAAATGCAGTACATCCTGGATCATCGGGATTTGTATGACGGACTGATTATCGGCGCAGTTCAGTTCAGTAAACCCAAGCTTGAGGACATGTTTGAAAAATTTCACCAGGCGGGTATTCCTATTGTATCGGTAGTTAATGATAGCTACACACCAAGCATTAAAGCTAAAGCGCTGGTCAGTTGGGAAAAACTGGGCTTTCAAGCGGGGAAATATCTGACCGAACACGCTAACGGGAAAAAAGCGAAGGTATTGATTATGCCTGGGCCCAAGGGTACCGGCTGGGCGCCCGACAGTCTGCAGGGCATTAATGACGCTCTGGAAACGTTTGATACTCATGGAGCCATTACAACCTTGCCGCCTATCTGGGGCGATACCGGTGATAAAGCGCAACGTCACTTGTTGCGGTTTATATTGAAGCGCCATGAAAACATTGATTACCTGGTAGGCAATGCGCTGGCAGCTAATGCCATGATTAGCAAAGGCCCAAATGGTGAAGTGGCCCCGATTGACGAATTTAAAGAGCGCCACCCTAATATTCAAGTTATCTCTACCTACATTACCCAGCAGGTTTATGACGCGATTAGTCATGGACAAATCCTGGCGTCGGCAACAGATCAGATGAAGCAGCAGGGCATGATGTCAGTCGATATGATGATTAAATACCTCAATGGCGAGGCGCCTGGAACCCGAGGTGATGACTTTCCGTTTCGCAGCGGCCCGATTGTTCCAATCATTCATGCGGGGAATATCAAGACGTGGTCATTCCTGAAGTTGTTTGGCACTCGAGATTTTAAACCTGTTTTTACGCTAGAGCCGCGAATTTAAATGAAGCGTCTCATCAAGCATATTGATCATTGGCGAGGATCCATTGCCGCCAGGCTGTTGGTCAAGGTATTTGCCATTTATATCATCATTACACTGGTGGTGACTTTGGTGCACATGTACGCGGAATTTAAAGCCACCAAACTAGAAGTGAATAGGGACTTGGTGGTTTTTCAGGGCAGCTTTGAGCCGGGTGTTAGTCTGGCAATTTGGAATCAGGATGATGAGGCCCTTCAACGTGAGTTATTGGCGATCCACGCAGTGCCACAAATTGTAGGTGCTAAGCTGTTGGATGATGAGGGCCGTTTCGTTATAGGCATTGGACATATACGAGATGCATCGGGTGCCATTACATACTTTCGTCCCGAACCTTTGGCGCGCTTGCGGGAAGGAATGGGCTCTCCTATCGGCATGTTTCAAGACGAAAGAGCTATTTACTATAGAGATGATGGCGTTGAGTATAAGGTGGGCACCTTAACAATTTACTCCTCGGGCGATTTTGTTTTTAGCCGAGTTGTATCGGAGTACACCTTTATTCTCATCAATGCCTTGATCAAAACTCTGGCACTGTGGTTGATTGTGCTTTGGCAAAGTAAGCCGGTGATTTCCAAACCCATCGAAGAGTTTTCAAAAAAAATGGGCGACAGGAATCTAGACAATATCAGCGATTTGAAACTGGAGTTAAATACTGACGGTGTGCATGAGCTTGAAATGTTGGAAAGGTCTTTTAACCAGATGGCCGGTAACCTGGGTCAAGAAATCGCCGCAAGAAAACAGGTTGAAAAGGAACTGGAAGAAAATGAAACCCGCCTTAAGTATGCATTAAACGTCTCCAACGAAGGCTTTTGGGATTGGCATATTGATACCGAGCAAGTGTATTACAACGCCAATTTCTTCAATATGTTGGGCTATCACAGTGCCGATATCGTGCACGATCATGATGCCTGGTTTGACTTGGTTCATCCTGATGACAAGACTGAGTGTCAGTCGTTGATTAGTAAATGTATTGCCGGAAAACTGCCGAGTTTCAAGTTGGAATACCGTCTGGAAACTTGTGGCGGTGATTATTTGTGGATTATGGCGCAGGGCAAAATAGTTGAGCATGACAGCTCAGGTAAGCCCGTACGGTTTGTTGGTACACACGCAGACATATCAAGCCTTAAAGAAACGGAAGAACGGCTGCGGCACTTGGCGAGCTATGATGGACTCACTAAGCTGCCGAATAGACACATGTTTGTAGAGCATTTACACAGAGCCATCCTCGAAGCAAAACGGGATGTTTGCCGCCATGCATTGTTATTCCTTGATCTGGATCGCTTCAAAATTATCAATGATTCGCTGGGTCATACTATCGGTGATCAGTTGTTAGTTGATGTGGCTTCACGAATAAAAGCTGCAATAAGAAATGTCGATTTTGTTGCCCGTCTGGGGGGCGATGAATTTACTGTTTTACTCAAATATATTGAACAACCTTTTCAGGCTGCAGAAGCAGCAGAAAGAATTATCGATGCGTTGAGTAAACCGTTCAACCTATCGGGACACCAAGTTGTTACCAGTCCCAGCATCGGTATTGTTCTTTATCCGGATGACGATGTGACCCCGGAGGATTTAATTAAAAAAGCTGATTTGGCTATGTATCAAGCCAAGCAAGAGGGTGGCGGTGGCTATCACTTTTTCAATGAAGAGATGACTCAGCAGGCGAATGTCCGGCTGGAGACAGAGACTGCTTTGAGGAAAGCTATTGAAAAGCAGGATGAGATTGTTGTGCATTACCAGCCACAGGTTAGCCTAGAGACAGGTAATATTAATGGTCTTGAGGCGCTGGTGCGGTGGCAAAAGGATGGCCGCTTGGTTCCCCCAAATGACTTTATTCCTATGGCGGAGGAGACCGGTTTGATTGTGCCTCTGGGCGATATCATCATGAGGACAGTCTTTCAGGATATGAAACGATGGCTGCAATACAACAAGCTGAGCCATCGGGTGGCTATTAATATTTCAGCGGTACAATTCAGTCAACGGGATTTCATCAAAAAAGTTGATGAGTTATTAGAAGAAACCGGCGTGGCGACGCAATATATCGAGTTTGAGCTCACCGAGGCCAGCGTAATGAAAAATGTTGATTATGCCCTGAGCGCCATGGCACAGCTTAAAGAGCGTGGAATCTCACTTGCATTGGATGATTTTGGCACGGGTCACTCTTCATTAAGCTACCTGAAAAAATTCCCGATAGATATTTTGAAAATTGATAAGTCTTTTATTGATGACATGGAACTGGCCGATGTTAATAAGCGTATCGTCAAATCCATTATAGAACTATCGCATCACCTTAACCTCAAGGTGGTAGCCGAAGGTGTAGAATCCAAGTCTCAACTGGATATGCTTGCATCCATTGGTTGTGACTCGATGCAAGGCTACTTTTACAGCAAACCGCTTCATTACGAAGTAGTGACGAAGTTACTTATGGCTAAGCGTAGCTTGTATGGTGCTGAATCAGCGTAAGTTGAAATAGACTGAAAATAGGTAGGTTGAATGGCCAGGCGTACGGTGTTGCTGGATATTTAATATTCGACCTACCTATTTAAGACTTTCTAGCTGCTTGACGCCATCTTGTATTTGATGGTGCCGGCAACGCCGTCGGCAAAGTCTTCGACATTTTCATAATTCATTTTTTCAGCAAAGCCGATTAACCCGGCAACCAGGGTTTTCATTTCGGCGATTTCTTCATGACTGCGGTTGCAGCCTTCGCAGTGCGTGCCCTCATCGGTGCACTTACCCGTGCATGGGTTGAATTTCATGGTAATAACGACTCCAATGATATTAAAGGTTCTGACCATCCGGCGCTATTGCCGAAAAGGTGCGCTTACTTTAGTTGTCCTGGAGCTTTACTGCCTTGACCTAGCGCAGAGCAGAGAAAATTATTCAAGAATTTCGTCGATAATCAAGCCGTAGGTGGTATCGGAACTCTCGTTGGGAACCAGCCGGGCAACGGTTGCCAGTGCTCTGAAGGGTGGGAGTTTGCCGCCGATGTCATTGGGTTGGATGCAAACAGTTACTTGAGTGTCCAGCGTTAAAACAATGGACATTTCTACTTGTAGTCCGGTGGCGCTAAGGTCCTTGCATGTGCCGGTGAGCGTGTGCCCTTCGTAAAGTATTTCAACGGGTGCTTCAGTTTCTACACGCATAAATCCGCGTTTTTCGTTGTTATGGCGGCGATCAAATGAATCCATTAAAACCTCGATGTTCTTATCAATTTGAAGTTAATAGTAGTACAGGGATTGAGACTTTAAAGTTTCAATCAAGTTAATGGCTCAGATTTAATTAGTGTGAAATAAAAGGGTGAGAGATGACGGGCTGAGAGGATTTAGAGCCAGCGGCGCACGTTGTTTTTGTAAGCGAGATATTGCGTGCCGAATTTTGATTGTAGGTAGGCCTCTTCTTTGCGAATGGCAATGAAGTAAACGATGAGAACTGAAGGTAAAAAACTGAGCGCAATCCACAGGTTGTTGAGATAACAGCCGACGCCGATGTTAAACAGGCAAAAGACGGCATAAATGGGGTTTCTGGAGTAGCGATAGAGTCCGGTGGTGATCAGCTGTGAGGTGGGTCTCCAGGGCTCGATGCTGGTTTTTGCGCGCAGGTAGGTCATCAGCAAAACGAATAGTATCACTATGCTGCCAGTTACCAGCGTGGAGCCGATAAGTTTACCCCATGAAGCCATGCCGAACCCGATGGGCGTCGTTTGTTGCAGGCCATAGCCGGCTAATAAAAAACCGATAAAGATCAGCGGCGGCGGAAATTTTACCGCCGGGCCTTTTTTGTCTGCTGTGGAGTTTTCGGGCATTGGGTCAGGCCTCAGCCTTGGAGGAGGACTGTTTTAGTGGGCTTCTTATCGGACTATCTTAATTGACTGTCTTTACTGGCACGACGATTAAAGCCACCGAGCGCAGTTTGTTGCTTATCCAGCTCTGACTGACACTTCACACAATAATGCACGCCGGGCACGGCTTCACGACGAGCCTGTGGAATTTCAGTATCACACTCGTCGCAAAATTCGAGACTTTCGCCCGCGTTGAGACGACTACGCGCCAGACTAACCGCATCCTCAACACTTGCGTCTATTTGATCTTGCACTGCCCCGTCACGGGACCAACCACCAGCCATGTCTCTCTCCTGATAAAACGCTATACGCACAGTTACTTATTATAACCTGAAATAGAAATAGCGTCAGAATCGGGGGGCCGTGGTTGTAAACGACGGACATAAAAAAGCCCCAATCATATGAGCGGGGCTTTTTTACCTACCAATGCCTAGGGGGAGACAAATAGGTTGAGGAGATTTGTTTAGCGACTCTCCCGTGTTCAGCATTTGTTTCTGAACGACGGAGACAGGGTGCTCTCAAATCAATGGCGATTGTGATGCGCCAATGTGACAAGACTGTGACAGCGCTAAATTTTTTTCGTTTGGAAAATAGCTGATTTATTTACAGACATTATTGGAATGAACAAATTTAAAATATTTCACGCTGTCATGTTTCTGTCACATAGCGACTTTATAGTGGCACCAAGTTTGAAAAACAGTGTGTTTATTTTCAGGAGAAAACGATGTTTTCCATTAAACGTATTATCGCAGCTGGTTGTGTTGCACTCTCAGTAGCAGGTCTTTCATCAGTAGCCGTTGCCGCAGCAAAAGTTGATGCGGGTTTGGCTGACTATCAAAAATCCAGTGGCGTATCAGGCAACCTGTCCTCGGTGGGTTCCGATACATTGGCTAACCTGATGACGTTATGGACGGAAGAATTTAAGCGTGCTTATCCTAACGTAAATATTCAGGTTCAGGCGGCGGGTTCTTCAACGGCTCCTCCTGCACTGACGGAAGGTACAGGCAACTTCGGCCCCATGAGCCGTAAGATGAAGGACAAGGAAATCGAAGCCTTCGAAAAGAAATTTGGCTATGAGCCAACGGCTATTCCAGTGGCGATCGATGCGCTGGCTGTTTATGTGCATAAAGATAATCCGATTAAAGGCATGAGCATTGCCGATGTTGATGCGGTTTTCTCTTCGACTCGTAAATGTGGTGGTGAAGCTGACGTTGCCAAGTGGGGCGATCTGGGCATGACAGGCGCATGGGCTAACCGTGACATCCAGTTGTACGGTCGTAACTCAGTTTCCGGCACCTATGGTTACTTCAAGAAAAAAGCCCTGTGTAAAGGTGACTTCCGAAGCAATGTGAATGAGCAACCGGGTTCTGCCTCTGTTGTGCAATCGGTGAGCGCTTCTATTAATGGTATCGGCTACTCCGGCATTGGTTACAAGACGTCCAGCGTACGTGCTGTGCCATTGGCCAAGAAAGTGGGCGGCGAATTTGTTGAAGCCAACGCTGACAATGCAGTAACTGGCGCTTACCCTTTGTCACGTTTCCTGTACGTTTACGTGAACAAAGCGCCTAACAAAGCACTATCTCCTCTGGAACGTGAATTTGTGAAGCTGGTGATGTCTCGCCAAGGTCAGCAAGTGGTTGTTAAAGATGGCTACATTCCGCTGCCTGCTAAGGTGGTTGCCAAGACCCTGTCTAAGTTGGGTCTGTAGCATTCAATTGCCAAGAAATGATTAAGAACGATGACAGATTAAGACAGGCGCGCCACGTTTAGTGGTGCGCCTTTTGTCGATCTAGGGACAGTGTTTAGACACTCGCCTTTTTGAATATAGAAAGACTTAATATTTTTAACAATGGTGCCAGCATGAGCCAACAACAGACTGAATTATCTCCGGAGCTCTCTACAGAGCCATCCGGTATTGATTTTTCTGACAGCAAATTTGCGAGACGTCGATGTATTCGCGCACTCAAGGACAAGGCCGCGACCGGCGGTATTGCTGTGGGCGGCATCACTGTCATCTTTGCGATTGTATTGATCTTCTTTTATTTGCTGGCTGAAGTCATTCCGTTGTTTGAAAGCGCTTCAATGGAGCATAAAGCAGGTTATGCGGTGCCTCAGCAGGATGCTGGTGAAACGCTGTTTCTGACTACGGAAGAGAAGGCCGAGATTGGCCTGCGATTAACAGATCAGGGCCGGGCTATCTTTTTCTCCACGGCTGACGGCGCTGTTGTTGAGAATATTGCGTTAGAGGTTCCAGCGGGTGTTGAGGTGACAGGTTTTGCTGCGGCAGAACGTGCTTCGAAGCTTTTGGTTTTGGGCCTTTCCGATGGCAGCGCTTTAGTATTTCGTCATAAATACAAAATCACCTATCCCAATGATCAGCGGCATATCGCGCCGTTGATTGAATACCCCTACGGCAACGAACCGTTGATTATAGATGAGTCAGGTTCAGCGCTGACAAAGTTAAGCCTGCGTGATGACGAAGATGCCATGATGGTGGCTGCTGTTAATGCCGAAGGCGAATTGAAAACGGTACGTTTTAGCAAGGAAGAAGACTTTATCAGCGAAGAAGTAATGCTGGAGCCCGAGACTCTGGATTTTCCACCGCTGCCACAAGCGGTTGCCGATTTAGCGGTGAGTATTGACCAGCGCTGGTTGTTTGCGGCCGATGACGGCAATGGTCTGACAGTATTTAATCTACGTGGCGAGCCGGAATTACACAGCCAAATTGAGCTGACCGATGGTGCCAAAGTAACGCGGTTTAATTTCCTGTTGGGTGGCATTTCGTTACTCGTGGGTGATGCCGACGGGAACATCAGCCAGTGGTTCCTAGTGCGTGATGAGCAGCAGGATTGGCAGTTACAGTTTATTCGCGATTTTGATGTCTTGCCGGGCTCTATCCAACACATTGAGTCGGAGCACCGTCGCAAAGGCTTCATCGGTGTTGATGACCAGGGCCAATTGTCGATTTACAACTCCACCGCCAGACGCACCATTTACAGTACAGTAATTTCCGAGCAGTCATTGCGACACATCGGTATTTCTCCGCGTGCTAACGCGCTGCTGGTAGAAGACGAGCAGGGACAGATGCATTACTGGCGCATTCATAACGAGCACCCGGAAATTTCCTGGTCTGCGTTGTGGCAAGAGGTGTGGTACG
>Ga0209395_1004207_pt1 | contig 17119 bp, 18 predicted proteins | sample GOMGulsemesocosm_3_FD_184635 | JGI IMG/M metagenome (GOLD analysis project Ga0209395, IMG submission 184635) | Methane-oxidizing microbial communities from mesocosms in the Gulf of Mexico - GOM9D Gulf of Mexico (SPAdes) (version 2) | ecosystem: Environmental > Aquatic > Marine > Cold seeps... | reverse complement strand
CAAACCACATCGCTATTCTTTTACAATTTCACCCTCTAAAAACTAGTACATAATAGACATTTGACTGACAAATTAAACTTTATAATTATGAAAAAATTACTCGTACTACTTTTCGCATTCACAGTATTCTATTCTTGTAACACGTCTACAAATGAAACCCAAGACAAGAAAGAAATTTTAACGCTTATAGACGACCAAGAAAAAGCGTGGTCAAAACACGATTTGGAAGGGTTTATGAAAGGATATTGGAAATCAGATTCATTAAAATTTTATGGGAGAAATGGCATTACCTATGGTTGGGATAAGACCTTAGCAAATTATAAAAAAGGCTACCCAACTCCAGCTCATTCTGGAACTTTAAAATTTAAAGTCAATGACATTTCTAGAATAGAAAAAGAATCTTACTATGTAATGGGCGAATATCATTTAACACGTACCATTGGAGATGCGAATGGGGTATTTATGATTATCTTTAGAAAAATTAATGGCAAATGGAAAATTGTTGCCGATACTTCTTGTTAGAATATGAAACCAATTGTTAGACTTGCAACAACAAAAGACTTAGCTGTTTTAGACACATTTATGGACGAACTGGTAGAAGCTGAACGCCCTATGGATGTAACTATAAAGGATGGAAAAGTTGTTTATTATGACCTAGAAGACTTCATCAATTCAGACGACGCTGTTTTGTATGTTGCCGAAATCAATGGAGAATTAGTTGCTTCTGGTTATGCTAAAATAAAACCAGACAGAAGCTACTTAAAACACAACTCTCATGCCTATTTAGGATTTATGTTTGTCCCTGCTAAACATCGTGGAAACGGATACAACAAATTAATAGTCAACACCTTACTTTCATGGTGCAAGACTAAAAACCTTCATGAAATTAGGCTAGATGTGTACCAAACAAACCCATCTGCAATTAGAGCCTATGAAAAAGTTGGTTTTTCAAAGCACCTAATTAATATGCGTATGGATTTAAATGATTTAGATGATTTAGATGATTTAGATGATTTAGATGATTTAGATGATTAAACTCCGAAAGGATTCTCAATAGAATGCATTGGTTTAGTAAACCATTTTGGCCCTTCATTTGTCATGTAAATATGATCTTCATGTCTAATTCCAAATTTATCTGGAACACAAATCATTGGCTCGTTACTAAATGTCATTCCTGGTTCTAAAACGGTCTTGTCATTTCGAACAATATATGGCCACTCATGAATACCCAATCCAATACCGTGTCCAGTTCTATGTGGTAATCCAGGTAATTTATAATCTGGTCCCAACCCATGAGATTCCAACACAACTCTAGATGCATTGTCTATATCCGCACAGGTATTTCCTAATTGAGCTGCATCAAAAGCTGCTTGTTGCGTTTTCTTTTCAATGTTCCAAATTCGAGTTTGTTCTTCGTTAGCCTCTCCAAAAACAAAAGTTCTTGTAATGTCAGAAATGTAATCATGCAACATACAACCGGTATCAATTAATACCATTTCGTTTTCTTCTAAGTTTTTTGGTGATTTTACTCCATGTGGAAAAGAGGAATCTACTCCAAACAATACAATACAGAAATATGACCCTGCCGGAGCACCATGTCTTGTATGTGCTTCATGAATAAAATCTGTAACTTCCTTAGCAGAAATTCCAACTCTTAATATTCTTGCTGCCGCTTTAAGCACTTCTAAGGTGATGTTCATAGCATGTTGCATAATAGCAATTTCGCCTGCTGACTTAACCATTCTACAACCTGCCGTAATTGGTTTTGCATTCACCAATTCGTACGATTTTTGACAGTTTCTAATTCCGTCAAAAATAAAAAACGGTGTTGCCTCATCCATTGAAACTGCTCCCTCTACTACGCCATTGTTTTTTAACAGCTCTACAAACAATTGATACGGAGATTCATGTTCTTCCCAACAAACCACTTCCCCTTCAATAAACATGAAATCTAAAATAGTGCCTTTTTCAAATTCAGGTGCTATGTAGATTAGTTTTCCATTCGGAAACAACAAAGCACCAACCATTCGTTCACTCGCATTCCATTTCATTCCAGTAAAATAAAACAGATTGGTACCTGCATGCAAGTATACTACCGGTATATTCTGTGCTTGCATTAAACCACAAGCCTTATGTATTCTCTGTTGAAATTCTTCTTTCTGAATTGGTTTTACTACATGTGCTGTAGATTCAATTGCTCTTAATTCTGCTTCAATTGTTGATCCTCCGATTCCTTTCATGTTCTTTTTTTAAGTATTCATTAATGCTTCAATCTCATCTATTTCAATTGGCATTTCTTTTGTTAAATTAATATTACCATCTTCTGTGATTAGATAATCATTTTCTAATCTACAACCAATTCCTTCTTCAGGGATGTAAATTCCTGGTTCGCAAGTAAAGACCATACCTGGTTCAATCTGTCTAGAATACAATCCAACATCATGCACGTCTAGCCCGATATGATGTGCCGTTCCGTGCATAAAGTATTTTTTATACAGTGGTTTTTTCGGATCTTGATTTACAACCTCATCTGCCATTAATAAACCTAATTTTATCAATTCTACTTCTACCAAAAGGGCCATTTCTGCTTCATAATCCGCAGGTAAAACTCCAGGTTTTAATAATTTTGCCCCTTCCTTCAAACAATGCAACACAGCATTATAGACCTCTTTTTGTCTTTCAGAAAATTGCCCATTTACGGGAAAACATCTTGTGGTATCACTGTTGTAATTTGCATAACAAACCCCAAAATCTAACAAAATCATTTCCCCATCATTACAGATATCATCATTGGAATTATAATGCAGTGCACAGGCATTTTTTCCCGAAGCAACAATGGGCTGAAAGGCATGATGAGATCCACCAGACTTAACCAAATTGTAAGTCAATTCAGCTTCCAGCTCAAACTCTTTCATAGTTGGTTTACATGCTTTTAATACGCGTATAAATGAATTGACACTAATATCTGCCGCCTTTTGCATCAGTTTAATCTCTTCATCAGACTTTACAGGCCTTAAATCTCTCGTGATTTTTGCCGCTCTATAATAATCATGCAATGGGTATTTTTCTTTGCACCATTGTATCATTCTATCTTGCTGCGTTTCTTGATCTTTTGTTACCCGTTTCACATGCTCGTTATGACCTAAATAAAAGCCATCGGCTTCAAAAGCCATGTATTGCAAGGTCATTTCAAAATCTTGTCCCCACTCTATTCTTTCAATTCCTGAAACCCTCTTTGCTTGTTCTTTGGTTAATTTTTCTCCATCCCAAATCTTAATTTGCTCATTGGTTTCTTTCACAAATAAAACAGACTTGTTTTCTTCTTTTTGCGCATCTGGATACAATACTAAAATTGTTTCTTCCTGGTCAATTCCAGATAAATAAAATAAATCATTGTTTTGCACAAAACCCATCACATCATCTGCATTGTTATGTTTTACATCATTAGATGTTAAAACAGCAATGGTATTGGGCTCCATTTGAGCAATGAAATTTGCTCGGTTTTTGATAAATAATGAATTTGGAATTTTATCGTAACGCATGTTTATTATTTTCTTTTAATTAATCTCGCTGATATTATTCTAATATCTACCAAAGGTCTATCTTCTTTCCCTGTTGCTGTTTTTGCAATTGCATCAACAACTTCCATTCCTTTAATAACCTGACCGAAAACAGTGTAGTTTTGATCTAAATGGGCAGCACCTCCGATGCTTTTATACACGTCTCTATGTGTGGTTGGAATTTTGTAGGCCTTAAAGGTATTCATTGCTTTTTCAGCTAGTTTTACTAAAGGCTCTCTAACCTTTAAAATACTATCGTAAGAAACGTTGTTTTTGTACAATGTAATTAGTTGGTCGGCCGTGTTTTTATTCAATGGGTCTCTAAGCACTTTATTATATGCCAGCCATTTGTTAATTCTTTTTTCTGATACATCAAGTAAGCTATCATTAAACACCTTTCCTTGAATAATGGTAAACTGTGTACTACTCGATTCTTGAAAAGGGTTTTCATCGTCACCGTTTCTTGCGGCATTTACCGCGCCTCGTTTATGAAATAATGTTTTATCAAATTCTGCAGGCACTAAATAAGGTAGATCATATGCCGCATTTTCATCCCTAGGATTATCACTTTTAGTTCGTGGATCACCAGTTTGAATTAAAAAATTATTGATTACCCGATGAAAAGTAATGCTGTCATAAAATTGGTCTTTTACCAGTTTTATAAAATTACTTCTATGTTTTGGTGTTTTATCAGAAAGTCTAATTACAATTACCCCTTTATTTGTGATCAATTCAACATCTTTGTTTAAATCATTTTCACAACTTACTAATCCTAGCAAAAGCATACCTATAACTAATCTTTTCATACTTTTTTATTATCTGCTAATTAAAATTTTCTATCTGGATGAAATGGATTTAAATCCAATGTTGTTTTTTTACCAGAAATTAGTTCAGAAACTAGCTTCCCTGTAGCTGGACCTAAACTCCACCCCATCATTGCATGACCTGTAGCAATCGTTAAGTTAGCGCATTTAGACGACTTACCAATATAAGGCAATCCATCTGGGGAACATGGACGTAACCCACATTCTACCCCAGCTTTTTCTTCTGAAGAAATTTCCAAATTATTATAAAAACTTTTGGCAGCATTCGCAATAGCATTTACACGCACTGGATTAATATCATGATTTATGCCACCCACTTCCATTGTTCCTGCAAAACGCGTAAATCCATCCATAGGTGTTACGGCTACCTTTGCCTCACATAAAATTGCTGGAATGGTAATGCCCGTATTTCTATTCACATTAATACGGTAACCTTTCCCTGCTTGAACTGGAATTGCAATGCCCAATTTCTTTGTCAATAACGGACTCCAACTACCTGCTGCTAGAACAACCTCATCGGCTTCAATTTCTCTCTTATCGGTAATTATTTTCGTGATGCTCTTGTTATTGGTTTCAATATCTTTTACTTCTTCTTTACTGTAAATCGTGACTCCTTTTGATTCTAAAAAAGCAACCATCTGAGGCATAAAATCTGTAGGCGTCATGTGTGCGTCTGAGTCGAAATATATTGCTCCTTTTACATTTAAATTTGCAGTGGGCTCTAATTGATCAACTTCCTTTTTTGATAAGTTTTGAACTCCCAACCCTTCTTCAATTCCCCGTTGACCAATTTTCCATTCTTCTTCCCCTACTTTATCAGATTGATAACACATTAACAGGCCTTTGCGCTCATAATGGAAATTAAAATCATTGGTCAATTTTATTTCTTCATAAAGATCTCTGCTAAATATGTTGATGTCTTTAATTACCGGGATAGCTTTTTCTACTTTTGCTACAGTTGCTGATCTTTTAAAAGCCAAAGTCCACTTTAAAAAATCCAAATCTAAACGTGGTTTTACATAAAAAGGACTACTAGAATTAAACATCCATTTGATTCCTTTTGTGATCATGCCTGGTGCTGCTAATGATATAAAGTGGCTCGGCGTTATATATCCCGCATTCACATAAGATGCTCCACTTTTAAAATCTGACTTATCAATTACAACCACTTGATGCCCTTCTTTTTGAAGGTAATACGCGGTACTTAACCCTATAATCCCGCCACCAATAACAACTACATTTTTACTCATACTCTTTCTTCTTTAATAAACTTAGAGTTGTTTAATTTTTCAAATTAAATAACTTGAAATCCATGCGCATACGGATCGTCTTCATCATCGATTATGATGTTATTATATCCAAAAATTTTTGCCCAACCTTGAATGCTAGGTATAATGGCAGCGTTTCCAGCTAACGTTGTTTCTTGTTCTACACAACCAATAAATTTACTACCAATAAAGCTTTCGTGAATGAACTGTTCTCCTTTTTTCAATTTCCCTTTCGCATGCAACTGTGCTAATCTTGCAGATGTTCCCGTTCCACATGGACTTCTATCTATGGCTTTATCACCATAAAAAACAGCATTTCTACCTGAAGAAGTTGGGTCAATTGGATCTCCTGTCCATAACATATGCGTTACATCTCTAATGGTATTGTTTTCTGGATGAATAAACATATCTGGGTATTTCTCATTGATTCGATCACGAACAACCTGAGAATATTGAATTATTTTACTTGCAGTAAATTCATGCACTCCTGAAAAGTTTTTTTGCGGATCTACAATTGCATAATAATTCCCTCCATAGGCAACATCAAAAGTAATTTCTCCTAATTCAGGACAGTCAATTGTTAGATTTTCTGCTGCCAAATAACTTTTTACATTGACTAATTTTACCCAATCTACTTTTTTCCCAGTTTGACCATATTCGATATGTACCAAACCAGCCGGAGCTTCCATTTTAATTTTGCCAGGGACTTTTGGTGTTATCAACCCTTCTTCAATGGCAATAGTAATGGTACCAATTGTTCCGTGACCACACATTGGTAAACAACCTGAGGTTTCTATAAATAAAATGGCAAAATCATTTGCAGGATCATGTGGCGGAAATAAAATACTTCCACTCATCATATCGTGACCACGAGGTTCAAACATCAATCCTTTACGAATCCAATCGTATTCTTTTAAAAAGTGTTGACGTTTTTCACTCATCGTTTCTCCAACCAAATTTGGTCCACCACCAGCAACTACTCTTACTGGATTTCCACAGGTATGTGCATCAACACAAAAAAATGTTTTCCTACTCATTTTTCTTTTTATCTATATAACTTTTTACTCTTTTATCCATAATTGATAGGGTTACGGTTCCTTCTTCTAATATGATTTCATGAAAATCACGCACATCAAATTTATCTCCCAACGCTTCCTCTGCTTCTTTACGTAATTGTCTAATTTTTATTTCGCCTATTTTGTATGACAATGCTTGTCCTGGCCAAGAAATATAACGATCTGTTTCTGTTCTAACCTCATGTAAAGAAAGGGCTGTATTTGCAGCCATATAATCTAATACTTGCTTACGAGTCCATCCCAAAGCATGCACTCCAGTATCAACCACCAGTCTACAAGCTCTCCACATTTCGTATGTTAACTTTCCAAACTTTTCATAAGGTGTTGTATAAATTCCCATTTCATCTGCCAATGTTTCCGAATACAAGCCCCAACCTTCTCCATAAGCCGATAAATACAACCCTCTTCTAAAACTAGGAATTGTTTTTGGCAATTCGTTATTTAATGAAATTTGTAAATGATGGCCTGGAACAGCTTCGTGTGCTGTTAAAGCCGGAATCGTATATAACGTTCTACTTGGCAAATTGTAGGTGTTTACCCAATAAAATCCTGCCGTAGTTTCGCTATAGGATCCCGAATATCTTCCTGATGTATAATTTGGTGCAATTGCAGCTGGAACAGGAACTACACCGTATGGTTTTCTAGGTAAAGTTTTAAAATATTTTGGCAACTCGGCGTCAACTCTTTTAGAAACATCTCTTGCAAACATCATTAGCTCTTTTGGAGTTTTGGCATAAAATTGCTCATCAGTTCTTAAAAATTTCAAAAAGTCAGCAAAAGATCCTTTAAAGTTTAAATCCGCAATAATTTGCATCATATCTGCTTTAATTCTTGCAACTTCCTTCAGTCCAATGCTGTGAATATCTTCTGCTGTATATTTGGTACTTGTTGTGTAAAAATTAATTCGGTTTTGATAGAACTCTTTTCCGTTTGGAACCGTTGAAACCCCTAATTCTTTTCTAGTATTTGGAAAATACTCTTGTTCAAAAAAGGTTTTAATTTTTTTGTATTGCTCTATTGCATTTTTTTGAACGCTATTTTTAGCTATTGTAATTACAGAATCTTTAAACCTCTTAGAAAGTGATTCCGGTAATTTTAAAAATGGTTTGTAAAAATCACTTTTAGTTACATCAGTAATAATGTGTTTATCATACGTTTTATGGTATTCATAAAACACGGCTACCGGTTGTGAGATTCCTTCTTTTACACCAGCTTTCAATAATTCGATATTGTAATCAACTCGCTTTGGAAGGTTCTCTAATTCCTTTAAATAACTTTTTACTTGTTTCTTGTTTTTAAAAGTTCGGTTTGCCATACGGCTTAAATTCAAATGAAAAGCAGACTCATTTGTAATAGGATTTAAGTACATTTTAAACGTATGTTGAGATATCTTGTCTTGTAAAACAAACAACAATAACTTACGTGAAATTTTATCCGTTTCTGATAAACCGTCAATAGAAAGTGTTTCTAATTCAGTTTTCAAATTTTCTGCAAACTCAGATTCGGCGGCGTAAAATTTTGTAGTACTTTCTACCGACTCCCCTCTTTTAAAATCGTACTCTCTGGGCTTTTCATAATCTGCTATTAACCTGTGTAATTGTTCGCTTGACGAAGTGTTTTCACATCCTACAATACATAGTAAGAGGAAAAGTCCAAAGAGCTTGATTTTTTTCATAGGAATATTTTTATTTTAAAAATGCTGGTAATAATTCACTTGGCCAATCTTGAAAACTAAATGGTCTTACCCAACGTTTTATTGACCCAATTCCAACTGCCGTAAATCTAGAATCTGTTGATGCAGGATAAGGTCCTCCGTGTGTCATTGATTCACAAACTTCTACTCCAGTTGGCACGCCATTAAAAATAATTCTTCCTACCCTATCTTGTAGTGCGTCTGCAACGGTAGGCAAACTATTAAAATCTTCCTTTTCAGCTAAAATAGTTCCTGTTAATTGTCCTTCTAAATTATCAATTACCTTGATTAGCTCTTCTTCGTTTTCACATTTCACAACCATAGAAAATGGTCCAAACACTTCTGTATGCATGTTGGTATTTGTTAAGAAATCTGCCCCAGAAACTGCACAAATTTGCGATGCTGCAAAATTAGGTTCAATTTCTCCTGATACTTTTCCAATGATTTGTACGCCTTCTTGAGAAGACACCAATGCACCATTTGCAACAAAACCACCTTTAATACTTGGGTGCAACATACATTGCGCTGCAATATTCGCTGTTTTTTCTCCCAAATCTTGAATAAATGCATCTGTTTCTTGCCCTGAGATAGTTAATAATAGTCCTGGACTTGTACAAAACTGACCTGCCCCTAAGGTGATAGACCCTGCATAGGTAGTTGCTATTTCGGCTCCTTTTTTCGCGATTGCATTTGGCAAGATTACCACAGGATTGATGGATCCCATTTCTGCAAAAACCGGAATTGGCTCTGCTCTTTCTGCAGCGAGGTTGTACAGCGACCTGCCACCAGCAATGCTTCCTGTAAACCCAACTGCTTTTACTTTTGGGTGTTTTACCAATGCGGCACCAACAACTCTACCTCTACCTGTTATGTTTGAAAACACACCGTTTGGCATTCCTGTTTTTTCTGCTGCTTTAATAATTGCCGAAGCAACCATTTCTCCAGTTCCAGAATGCATAGCATGCGATTTTACAATTACTGGACAACCTGATGCCAATGCACTAGCTGTATCTCCTCCAGCGGTAGAAAACGCTAATGGAAAATTACTTGCTGCAAAAACCACCACTGGTCCTAAAGGAATTGATGTTTTTCTGATGTCTGATTTTGGCAATGGAGCTCTATCTGGAATTGCTTCATCAATTGTATTGTTTCTCCATTCGTCTTTTAAAATTAGGTCTGCAAAAGAACGCAATTGCCCAATTGTTCTACCTCTTTCTCCTTGTGCTCTTCCTTCTGGCAACCCAGATTCTGAAGAGTACATGTCTGTTAATTCTGAACCTAAAGCTACAATCTCATCTGCAATTGCATTTAAAAATGCTGCTCTTTGAATTCCAGAAACATTCTTGTACGTTTTGTAAGCTTTTGAAGCTAACAACACAGCCTCATTAACTTCTTCTTCTGTTGCTTCGTGAAACGGCGTTGCATTTTCAACATTCAATTTTGGATTGATTGTTTTATGCGTTTGTGTTCCGTTGGCTGATAATTGGTTGCCTATGTAGTTTTTTCCTGTGATCATCCTTACTTATTTTTTAAATGTTTTTTTTCAAATTTACTGGTTTGTAAGTTACTTCTTTTGAATATTTGAAAGGCTTAACCTATTAAGTCCAGAACTTCAAGTCTTTCTTTTGCCAGAATATATCTTACACGGACATCATCAATTTGCTGTTGAGTTAATTTCTTACCAAAGGTACGAAGTCCTCCAGCAACATCATTATGATGAATTCCCATAGCAAGCTTAAGATATTCCATAAGCAACGGCTGAGCATCCAGATACGATAATGAATTTAAAGCCTTAGAAATTTTGTTTGCCTCAGCCCATTCTCCATTTAATACATACTCCTGCATAGTAACACTTGCTTTTGGGAAGATAGTACCTACACCTGTAATCCCTCCACTTGCTCCAGCGAGTCCTGCATGTACAGTGACTGTGTCTACTCCTGCCAAAACTTTTAAATCTTTGTTCTCTAACATCAAGGTTTCAATAATTGAAACATCTATAGTCGATATTTTAAGAGCAGTTACCTTAGGAAGAACAGAAAGTCTTTTAAGAAGGTCTGTTGAGAGCGCATGATAACCGGCTGCATCAGGGTTGTTATAAGGCATAATTGTTACGCCTACATCTTTTGCAGTTGCTTCAGAAAGTGCATAGTACTCATACATTTCTTTTTCAGAAGGAACTGCCTTAGTTTTTGGTGGCATGACCATGACTGTATCAACTCCAACTGTTGCAAGTCCTTCAACGATTTTGGCAAGTTCTTCCTTAGTTTCTGCTGCTGCTCCGCTAATCAAAGGGACATTGTATTCTTTAGCAACCTCAGAAAGGGATTTAAGCAAAGATAGACGCTGCTTGGTACTCAGATAGCTATTCTCACCCAGAGTTCCAGAACCGACAAGTCCGCTCATTCTGCTTCCGCCCTTTCCTTGAACTTTTAAAACACCTGCAGCCTGTTTTTGTGTTGCATCAAGGTCAATTTCAAGAGAGCCTGGTTTTGACTCTTTCAACCATGTAAACACTGCTGGCATAACACCATTCCATTGTATACTCATTATGATATTTTTTTTACAAATCTAAGTCAGTTTTTAGTTTTAAAATTACTAAATTTTAACAGTTAATAATACTTTTTTAACTTATAAAAAAAAATAATAGTATTTTTCGGTGAATATTAGCATATATTTGTGCAACTACTAACAGCTAGAAAATGAAAGTATTACCTTTTAAAATACCGAAATCAAAAGATGTAGCCTTAATTTATCAAGAGGACGAGGGGGCCATTTTTTATGACAAATTACACCAGCATGAAGAGATTCAATTGTGTGCCATTATACAAGGAGAAGGCAGTTTAGTTATTGGAGATTCAATTAACGAATATACTTCTGGCGATATTTTAATTATCGGTAGCAACTTACCACATGTATTTAAAAGCGATACGTCTGAATGTGAATCTTCATTGATGAAAACATTATTTTTTACTAAAACTTCATTTGGATCTGACTTTTTTGAGTTGGGTGATTTTTCTGAAATGCAGAAGCTCTTTAAAATCAGTGAATCTGGCGGAATCGTTACGAGCAATAAAAACGAAATACTACAATTATTCTCATCTCTAAATAAAGCATCAAACTTTGATCGATTTATAATTTTTTTAAAAATTGTGAGTGAATTACTGAAAGTAGAAATCAATCCATTATCAAAATTCATTTATCAAAAAAAGTATTCTGACAATGAAGGAAAACGTATGAGTAATATTATGGAATACACTATGAATAATTTTAACAAAGAAATTGATTTGGATACTATTGCCGGTATTTCTAATATGACACCAAATGCATTCTGTAGGTATTTTAAGCAGCGAACTAATAAAACCTATTTTCAGTTTTTAATAGAAGTTCGGATCGAAAATTCATGTCGATTGTTAAAAAACCACGATGCGTTAATTGCCGAAGTTTCTGAGAAATCTGGGTTTAAAAACATTTCCAATTTCAATAGAAAATTTAAAGATCATAAAGGCATCACCCCTTCTAAATATCGAATTTTAAATTAGATTTCATATTTAATAGAGCATAATCATCAAAAAAAAGCTACTCTAAGCACTCTAACTCAGTTCTTAATTTCTTAGTCAATCCTTTTACGACCATATCGTAAGAATGCGTTATGAGTTCAAACGAAAAAGCATCAGAAACATCATCGTTTAAGGTAACCGTATTCCAATGTTTTTTGCTCATATGCCAACCCGCCTCAATACTTTCGTATCTTCCTCGAAGTTCTTCTGCCCAATCTGGATCGCATTTTAAATTGATTTTAGTTTCTCCTTTCTCCCAATTATTTAATCCAACTAAGGCAAACATTTTACCCATCACTTTAAACACCAGGGTAACATCGTCAAACGGAAAATGTTCAGTGACTCCTTTTTTAGAAATACAATACTCTCTTAATTGTTCTATGTGCATTAGTTAGTGGTTAGTGGTTCGTGGAAATAATTACAAAATCCGTTCCATAACGATCGTTGAGTTTTTTAACGCTGTAAATCCAAACTGTTTATACAGCCCATGAGCATCAAAGGTTTTAGCATCCAATTCTTACAATCTTTCAATTCTTTGGCATGTACAATCGCCTCCATTAATTGCTTAGAATAGCCTTTCCCTTGGTGCTCTGGCAAGATAAAAAGGTCCATTAGATAGGCAAAAACTACATAATCTGTTGCAATGCGTCCAAAGCCTATTTGCGCATCATCTTTATACAAACCAACACACAAACAATTGTCAATAGTGGTTTGCACTTGCGTAATTGTTCTTCCTTTTGCCCAATAACTGTTTGTTAGAAATTGGTGAATTACTGCAACTTGCAATTTTGATTTGTCTGTAGAAATGGTGATCATTTATTCTAACGCGTATAAAATTGGCTTGCTAGGACTGGCGTCATTTTCAAAAGGCGCAATCATTAAGTTTAGAAAATACGTTCCGTCTTCTACATCATTTGGCACAAAAACAAACTCCGTAATTGTGGCATCAAAACGTAGTTCACCTCCTGTATTCCAAAATGCATTATGAGACAGCAACTGCCCTTCGTCACTTTCTCTATCTACAGAAGGCAAGTCAATCAATAAATGTTTGATCCCTTTTTCTCTTAAATAAATTGCAGCTTCTTCTAATAAATACGGAGGATTTGTGTTTGAATATTGCGCAGCTTTTTTATCTGCCAAATTTGGAAGCGTTCTTATTACAATAGCCTCGCGTTTTTTATTTCCTAATGCGAATTTTAATTGTTTTTTTGTGATTACAAAATCGTCATCCAGTTGGGTTGGTGCAATAGTCACCAATTCCGATAAAAAAAAATATTGTGTTAAATTCTGATTAACAGAATGCTCTTTCTCGGTAATATGCCCTACACATTCTGTATGTGTAATATGCGAATGCGGATTGAATTCTATATTATTAAAATTCACAGCAGCTCCTTCAGAAACTTTTATTTTTTGCCCATCAAAATTTTCAGGAAATATCTTTGGATCCCCAATATACCATGCATTTACGTTTTTCTTGGAAACATCTATTGCGATAGAGATATCAATTGGTTTTGTGAAGTCTATCTGGTACTTTTTTGTGTTGTGTTTAATCGTTGCATTCATATTTCAAATATAACTAAATAATAAATAATTCACTTGCCAAACCATCAGCTAAAAACTTCCCTTTTTCAGTTGTTTTCAATTTCTCGATACAATTTTCATTTTCATCAATATCACTCGAAGTAACTACCAATAAATCTTGTTGAATAAATTTTTCTGATGTTTTTAGCAATCGCTTTTTAAAATCAGCGCCAAAATCTTGTTCAATTTTGGCTAACGAAACCCCCCAAATAGTTCGTAATCCTGTCATAATATATTCGTTAAACTGGTCATTTACCGACAATTTTTCTAATTCACATGGCAACATATTTTCTTGCAAGGATTTGATGTATTTGGCATTGTTAGCAACATTCCAACTTCTATGTGTTTTATTGAACGAATGTGCTGACGGTCCGATTCCGATGTATTTCTTATGCTGCCAATAACTTGTATTGTGTTTCGAGAAATAGGCTGGTTTTCCAAAATTTGAGATCTCATAATGTACAAACCCTTTCTTTTGCGTTTCTCTTACCAAAATATCAAAATGTGCTCTTGCAACTTGCTCTTCTAACTTGGGATATTTACCTTGTTTAATAAAAGAGTCTAGGGCTGTTTTGGGCTCAACCGTTAACGCATAACTAGAAATATGATTGATTCCAAAATCAAAAAGAATTTGCAAATTTTCTTTCCAACGTTCATTGGTCATATTTGGAACTCCATAAATTAAATCAACTGTAATGTTGTCAAAATAGCGCGTTGCCATAGCCAAACAATTCTTCGCTTCGTTTGCATTGTGTGCCCTGTTCATGCTTTTCAAATCTTCCTCAAAAAAAGACTGGACACCAATACTCAATCTATTCACCTGACTTTTTGCTAAATCTAAAATGGTTGCCTCAGATAAATCATCTGGATTTGCTTCTAAGGTAATCTCTGGATCTTCAATTACATTATAATGTGCTTCAATCGTTTTTAAAATGGATTGAATTTCTTCTATAGATAACAAACTTGGTGTACCACCACCAAAATAAATGGTTTCAATAGTTTCATTTTCCAATTCATTTTTTCGCAATACCAATTCCCGTTGCATGCAAGAAACTAATTCTTCTTTCTTTTTTAATGAAGTAACAAAATGAAAATCGCAATAAAAACATGCTTGTTTACAAAATGGTATGTGTAGATATATTCCTGCCATTTTAAGAAGATTTCAACCAAACAATTAACAATGAAAGTAAAAAACCCAATCCCGAATAAAACATAAATGCTAACATATATGCCATTACAATTTTTAAGATAGTTAAAAAATTTCTCGATTTAAAAAATGAAGAAAAGGCAACTATCACATACCCCATAAAAATAACGATAGGCATTGCTGTGTACTGTGGGTCAACATATTTTAGATAAAACATTGAGACCAATCCAATCATTGTATATACTCCAACTGCATAAAATGAAATTGCTATAAACTCGGCTAAACTATTTTTTCTGTAAAAAAATAATTTAAACAATACTCCAAGTGCAAATACAAACAAGAACATAATATTATTTATGTTTTTGACCATATATTTCCCAGCATCAACTAAAATTTCACCTTCTACTTTAACCCCAGCAGTTGTCATTGGATTGTAGTTTATTAGAGACCTAACAATGATATAGATTAGCGTAGTTATAATAAAAAAAGAAACAGGCTTGTAATAACTTTTCCTTTTCCCATTTAAATATTCCCTAAATAATATCCCAGGATTAACAAATAGAATCTTGGTGGTTGTTATAAGTGGAGCATTTACTGAAAGCACAGTATCGATAAAATCTTGAAACGTCTCTTTAAATGTCACTTTATTAACGGAACTTTTTTGCCCGCATTTATGACAGAAACTTCCAATAACCTCTGAACTACAATTTTTACAATTTATAGAACTCTCCATTTTTATTAATTAACTTTTTTGGGGTTCTGTTTCACAAAACTTGCCCATCCCGTATAACTTTTACCTCCAATTACCTTGCCCGAATTGTAGAAATGACACACTGCGGCAGCCAAACCATCTGTAGCATCTAGATTTTTGGGTAAAGTTTGTAAATTCAACAATGATTTCAACATCAATGCTACTTGCTCTTTACTAGCATTTCCGTTACCGGTTATGGCCATTTTAATTTTCTTTGGCAAATATTCTGTAATTGGAATTTCACGCGATAATCCTGCAGCCATGGCCACTCCTTGAGCGCGTCCAAGTTTTAACATTGACTGTACATTTTTGCCAAAAAAAGGTGCTTCAATGGCAATCTCATCTGGGTTATAAGTGTCAATTAATTCGATGGTTCTTTCAAAAATCAATTTTAATTTTAAGTAATGATCGTCGTATTTTTTTAATAGCAGTTCATTCATTTGAATAAATTCCATTTTCTTTCCGACAATCTTTATCAAACCAAATCCCATAATGGTTGTTCCAGGATCAATACCCAATATGATTTTCTCTGTTTTCACAAACGCTGATTGTTTTATTATTTAACTAGATTGTCATTTTCATAACGATTATTTATTACTTTGCAGCAATGCAAAAATCGTCTCTACACAAAACTAAGCATTTCTTTGCGCTCGCTATCAAACTTTTTATAGTTATTGGCTGTGGATATTTTATGTACACAAAACTGACACAGAATAACCAGTTGTCATTTTCTGATTTCTCCTTAAATTCGGCCAAGACAAATCTATTTTCTATAAAAAATATCATTCTTTTATTATTATTAAGCTTTTTAAACTGGTTTTTCGAAATCACAAAATGGAAAACACTTGTTTCATCTTGTCAGAAAATTAATTTTAAAACTGCTGCTATTCAAAGTTTAGCGTCATTAACGGTTTCTTTAATGACCCCAAATCGAATTGGAGAATATGGCGCAAAGGCTATTTACTTTGACAAAAGCATGAGAAAAAAAGTACTGGTTTTAAACTTAATCGGGAATCTTTTTCAACTCCTAACAACACTACTTTTTGGAGCTATCGGAATTATTTTTATTCTTTTTAATTTCGATGTTAACCTCCCAATTCATTCAACAATTTTAGCCATCGTTTTTTCTTTTCTATTAATTATTTTAGCATGGCTTCTTTATAAAAAAGGACACACCTTTAAAGGCCACTCGTTAAAGTCATTAATGAATTTTATTTCTAAAATCCCGAATTCAACATCGATAAAGACTGGGGTATATTCAATTATTAGATACCTTGTATTCACGCATCAGTTTTACTTTTTATTACTAATATTTCATGTTGACATTAGCTATTCTGATGCGTTATTTTCAATTTTTAGCATGTATTTTTTAGCGTCGATTATCCCAATGCTCTCCCTATTTGATGTTATTCTTAAGGGGTCTATTGCTATTTGGGTTTTTTCTTTTTCTAATTGTTCTGAAATAAGCATTTTATCTGTTGTGTTAATTATGTGGGTTTTCAATTTTGCATTGCCAAGTATTGCAGGAAGTTATTTTGTACTTACTTTTAACATAGAAAATCTTATTACTTCTAAAAAATGATCGTTGTTAGCTTGCTTTTCTTACTGTATATAGCCACCATTGGTGTATTTACTTTTGGCTACGATAATGTGAAGGGATTT
>Ga0209395_1004199_pt1 | contig 17133 bp, 10 predicted proteins | sample GOMGulsemesocosm_3_FD_184635 | JGI IMG/M metagenome (GOLD analysis project Ga0209395, IMG submission 184635) | Methane-oxidizing microbial communities from mesocosms in the Gulf of Mexico - GOM9D Gulf of Mexico (SPAdes) (version 2) | ecosystem: Environmental > Aquatic > Marine > Cold seeps... | reverse complement strand
GGATTATAAATATGGAGCCTAACAGTTCATTTTCAAGAGCGCGACCAGTTTATTTAACGGGAAAGTCAGGCTGTTCATCGACTTTCACTTGAACAGAGATTGTATACAATTTATAGTGCCTGCTTGTTTGATACCCATTACTTTCCCGCTTTACGATTACCCAGTACTTTGCCAAGTGCATAGACTTGGTACATTTGTCATAGGGAATAAAAGTTTAAGGAACATTATGCTACAAAGACACTTAACCTCTTCAATCGTGAAGCTTTCAACGAAACTACTCGTTACCACGGCCATTGCTTTATCACTGTCTGCTTGTCAAAGCACCAATGAAAAACATGATAAACCAACAGTGCAGCAAGCAGGTTCAGCGCTTACCCTTAAAGAAATTTATCAAGATAAAGCATTTAAATCTGAAAAAATTGGCCAAATTCGCTGGCTTAAAGATGGCAGTGGCTACTTGGCTTTAGAAACCTCAACAGAGAGTAAAAATGAGGACAGTGAGAGCAAAAGTAAAGACATAGTCCAATACGACTCTGCAACCTTAAATCGCACAGTATTAGTTACGGCAAAGCAACTAACGCCAGCAGGCACTGAAGAAGCACTGAAAATAGACGACTACCTTTTTTCAAAAGATAACAGTAAATTATTAATCTATACCAACAGCAAAAAAGTATGGCGTTCAAAAAGTCGTGGCGATTATTGGTTGTTTGATTTTAGTAACAATCAACTCAGTCAATTAGGTGGAAAAGATGTAGCAAGTAGCCAACTCATGTTTGCTAAATTTTCACCTGACGCGAGCAACGTAGCTTTTGTACTAAATAATAATATATATGTACAAGACCTAAGTACTATGAGCATAACTCAACTAACCAATAGTGCTGGCAATGGTATTATCAATGGTTTGTTTGATTGGGTTTACGAAGAAGAGTTTATGATTCGTGACGGATTTCGTTGGAGCCCTAACGGTAAAAAAATCGCTTACTGGCAGTTAGATACTAGCGGCAGTAAAGATTTTATCATGATCAATAATACTGACGAACTATATCCTACCCTAACTAAATTCCCTTATCCAAAAGTTGGCGAAGACAATGCTTTAGCTAAAGTAGGTGTTGTTGATTTAAGCAGTAAAAAAACGACTTGGACTAAGTTACCTAACAATTCTCGCAATATGTACATTCCACGTATGAACTGGTCAGGTAATAGCAGCGAAATACTTGTTCAACATGTTAACCGTAAACAAGACACCAACCACTTATACCTAGCCAATGCTAACAGCGGTAAAGTGAAGTTAGTGATGACTGAAAAAGAAGAAACCTTTATCGACTTTGTTGACGACGCCAAATGGTTAGACAAAGGTAATAGCTTTATTTGGACTAGTGAACGCAGCGGTTGGCGTCACCTTTATCGCATTACACGCGACGGTAAAACAATTACCAACTTAACTGACGGTGATTTTGATATCACTGAAATAAAAGCGATAGATGAAAAAGCGGGCTGGTTATATTTTCTCGCCTCACCTGATAACGTTGCACAACGCTACTTATATCGCAGTAAATTAGACGGCAGTTTATCTAACCAACGTGTTACGCCAACAAACTTTGCCGGCTTTAATACTTATCAAATGGCCGAAAATGGCAGTTGGGCAATTCACAGTCACTCAAGTTTTGCCAAACCTACCAGCAAATACTTAGTTAACATATCCTCAACAGAAAATAGTGTGCATGAGAACAAACATACGCTAATGACCAACGACGAGTTAAACGCTAAGTTAGCAAAAATCGACCTTGCTCAAACTGAGTTTTTTCAAGTAAAAGCGCAAGACGGTTTAGTACTTGATGGTTACATCACTCGCCCAGCAAACTTTGACGCTAGCAAGAAATATCCAATCATATTTTATGTATACGGTGAAGCGTGGGGACAGACAGTACAAGACAAATGGCGTGGTGATAAATTTTTATGGGACCAGATGTTAACGCAACAAGGTTATATTGTAGCCTCAGTAGATAACCGCGGCACTCGTGCACCTAAAGGCCAAGCTTGGCGTAAATCTATTTATGGCGGCGTAGGTATATTATCGTCACGCGACCAAAGTGATGCTTTAAAAGCAATGACAAAACGCTGGTCTTACATAGACAGTAACCGCGTAGGTATTTGGGGACACTCTGGCGGCGGCTCTATGACCTTAAATATGTTATTTAGATACCCAGAGCAATACCATGTAGGCATTTCATCAGCGCCAGTAGCTGACCAACTACTTTACGATACAATCTACCAAGAGCGTTACTCTGGCCTGTTAGAAGATCACGCACAAGGTTATAAAGAAGGCTCTCCTATTAACCATGCACAAAACTTACAAGGTAAGTTATTACTGGTTCATGGTACGGGTGATGACAACGTACATTACCAAGGTAGTGAACGTTTAATTAATAAATTAGTTGAACACAACAAGCAGTTTGAATTTATGTCTTACCCTAATCGTAGCCATAGCTTACGCGAAGGAAAAGGCACTACATTGCATTATAAAACAATGAAAACTGAATTCTTCAAAGAGCACTTATTAGAGAAGTAACTTTGCCAGAAGAAACTCACTAGCATTGAGAAGAAATACGAAAAAGGGCAACGAGTTTAAACTCGTTGCCCTTTTTATTTTTATCTGGGAAATAACCATTGCTTGAATCGTAGCTATTAAAATTTAAAGTTAATGCTCAAGCTAATTTCATTTTGTAGCCAAAGCGAATCAGTACTGCCACAGGCGAGTTGCTGGCATAACGGTGTATTTTCTCCAGCTAAAAAGATGGAATAAACTTTCGATTCTAACCTAACATTTACATCACTACTTACGGCAAAGTCTTTATGCACACCAAAACTCATTGAAAGCTTTATATCATCATTAAAGGAACGATTAGGTGCTGAAAAATATGTGATACCAAGTCCCGTACTAATCCAGATGTTTTGCTGCTTCGATATAGGATAGTTGCTGCCAAAATGTAAATAATGGAGTTGTATCTCATCTTCTGTCGTAGCGTTTAATTGTGATGCTAATAAGGTGCTAGTGAATATTTGCTGGTAGTGATTAAAAAGAAGGTTGCCATATTGGGGAGAGTTAACTTGAGATGTATCGACTGTCGGAGAAACAGCAAAAGAGAGTATGTCTTTACTCTTATCCCTATCATTAAGGTTGAGGTTAAGATTGAAGTTAAAATTAATTTTCTGCTGCTGTACTAAAAGGTCATTATCTTGAGATAACATAGAACCAGAAGAAAATGAAAAATCTAACGAAAAGTCATCCTTAGCCCCGGCAAAGAGCGGGAAGAGTAAAAATATACAGACAACAAGTTTAGACATACAACTCTGTAAAGCTCAAAAAACGAACAGACAGTATTACCTATCATGAGCAAAAACACTAGTGATTAGTTTATTTATTGTACAGGAGGCTATAAAATCAATAACCCGAGTAAAAGGGGCTGTGATATTTCAATATGACATCGATGTCCGTAATTGCTGCGCCGATTTTCAAAGGATACTCTTGGGAGAACAGTAAATAACGTGATGTGAGGGTTATGCTATTGCACAAATTAAGAGGCGTTTTATCTAAACTGCTTGGTCTTGTTCTTTAAGTAAACACAACATATTTATAAAATTCTGAGCTTCTTTTAAGCTACCAAAACGGCCAATAGCATCTTCTTCTGGATCTACCACTTCGTAAGAAGTTCTCACAGCATCGCTACCTGCATTTACTGAGTTGACTTGAACCAAGTTAAAGCCAGATTGTTTTACTAGTGTTTTCCTGTCTTTCATAAACAACTCCAGGGGCAAAACGCAACAAAGACGCTGTCAGTTTACTTTAGTGTAAGCAACTCATTGAACAATGTTGTTATACCCTTTCTATTAATTAAGATTACAGAATTTAATAAGATTAAGTTTCAAGAACTAAGTGTTTTGATATAGCAATAGCGAGCTATTGAGCTTAACTTCTAATAAAAGAATTAACACCATCGCTGTACCCTAGAGCAAACGCTTGATGAATACTCTTGTAATGGCCATCTGAACAGGCATGTGAATCACCTAAACTGTCAATATCCAAACTAATGAACTTTTGTAACAGTGAACCTTGCTGAAAACCCGAGTTATATGCGCATTGGCAACATTTTTTTGCTCCCTTAACATGCATTTGATGTGCAGCTAAGTTTGAAAGTATACTTTCATCAATCGTTCTTGCATGAGCCAAGTTGCATGACATTGAATCACTCATATTTATTACCTTTAATCCATGCGTCCCAGACCTTATTTCAAGCGCTGACATCCTATCAACCCCCTGCCTTAATCCAAGATTTGATTTATGATTTAAGTCGAAATCTGGTGATAGCATTGCATGCATTATTCTGCCTTCCTCCCCTAAAAATATGGCTATTTTCAGGATGCTTGTTATTTTCTAGCCTCTGTAAACTATCCCACAAATAAATATCAAAGAACATTACACGACATTACAACAACACTGACATTATTCCGACATTGCACAAATAAACTAATTTCCTCCGCAAAAATTGCTCATAAAATGACACCCCATTACAAAAACAAAACAAGCTAATTTTTTATAAAAAACTTTCTAATAAAAAACAAAAGATGATAAGCAATTATTAAACAATAACTTATTAAATAGGAAAACATTGAAATATAAGATAAATAGCAGTATTAAGTAGGCTGTAATTGGCTGTCATAGCTTCAGAGGTCACAAACCTTTAAATTTACCTCAGCTTTTAAGCAACTAATACCTTTAAACAACCCTTTAGACAGCAAATCTAGGGGAACATACAAGAAAAAAGCAGAAACAAATTAATTACGAGTATTACTTATAGCAAGAATACTTATTCATCAAATGCAGTAGGAAGTATCATGAACAAATTTATTAACGTTTTATCAGTAATCTTAGTTTTATCAAGCAGTGTTTTTTTAACAAACGCCAATGCAGCCAGTATCACAAAAAACACTAACCCTACTGAGATGTTAATCAACCTTGCTGAATCTAATCCAACGTTAGTTGACCGATTAAATGATATTGCTTTAACAGATGAAGAACTACTTACTCAATTACTAAAAATGGCAGAGTCAGACCCGGTTAAGGTAGAAAAATTAATAAACTTAGAAGAGCAAAATTCGGATATGTTTTGGATGTTAGCAAATATTTATAATGCGCAATCAAGTAAAGTGATTGAATCGAGTAAAATGATTCAATCGAATGACATGTTTCAATCTAATGACCTGTTTCAATCAGAAGAAGATCTTCCAATGTCGACTTTTGGAACTATTAGTGATGGCGGTGGCATTATTCATTAATTAAGTTACATGGATATGGTGGGAGTATGATGAACTTAATTTGAGCAACGTTCCATATTGTCATATTTTATCATTAACTGATTAAACTGCTCTTCTCTACATAAACTGTCAAACCAAGGAAGGTTAAACCAAACAACACCAGTATTATCACTCAGAGCTGCTTTAACATGATGTACTGCCGAAGAGTTTTCACCTAGTAAGCTATATACAATGGCTGAGGCATAAGATACCTCTCCATTTTCAGGAGCTAACGCTTGCGCTTTGCTTAACGCTTCAATAGCTAGATTACCTTGCTTTAACTGAGCATAGGCTTGGGCCAAATTGGTTAAATATTTAACTTCACTTTTACCAATCAAAATAGTTACGACTTCTTGATAGTAAGATATAGCTAATTTTTCGTTACCTAGAATCATTTCAATATCAGCTAAATTCAATAAATTAAAAGGATGCTTCGGATTTTTATTTAATGCTTTTTGAGCAAACTCCTGCGACTTTTTATATTGCTTATTTAAGCCATATGCTAGGCTCAAATTAGTCAAATCCATATCATTATTAATTTTATCTACTATTGTTTCAAAAGCAGATATAGCTAATTCTAATTTCCCTTGCAATAACCATATATTAGCTCGAAGACGTTTACCGATATAGTTATCAGGAACTATTTCGAGCATACGATTTAATGGTTCCTCTGCTTTAGTTAAGTCGCCCAAGCGCCAATAACTAAAAGCTATATTATTCAATAATGCGGTGCTAGGTCTGAGTTTAAATGCTCTAGCATAAGACTCCGCTGCTTCTTTATATTGCCCTAAACTAAAAGAAATATAAGCCTCAAAGCCCAAAATAGTCAAATCGTCCGCACCTCTTTTTTTAGCTTCAATGACTTTTAACCTTGCCGCCTCTAGGTTTCCTTTATAAACAGATAACCAGAAACTATCCTCCGTATGGTAAACACTATAACGATACTCAGGTGGTGATTGCTGTATTACTAACTCAATACGCTGGAGATTAGAGCTATCACGACTATCTACATATAAATTAGCAGCGGTCTCTCGAAACAAACCATAAGCTGCATATAAGTAGGGGGAACGTGTTAAAAGAGCTTCTAATTCAGTCAAACTATCAACATTATAATTACCACGACCTTTAATTTCACTATAAAGAGCTATGTATTCGCGGTAATCATCTTCATGAATTGGACGTTGCACTAAGCCTGATTGGTTAACTTCTGCTTGTTCAGGAAAAAGCGAAGTAAATTGTGTTTGGCTGGTACTAAAAATCGCACTAAACTTATCGATGGGTGCTAACCAGTTTTTCTCAGATTTTACCGTTAATCTTTCCAAACTGTTACTGTTATTTTCTTTAATAACCAAGCGAGAGAAGTTAACTTTACAACGACTATTATCACATTCTAATGATGTTGAAATAATATCCGAGGCACCTGTGGCTTGTCTTAGTTTACTTAAATCGTCTGGATATTCTTTAGTGATAGCATTCACTTCGCGTTGCGAGATTAAATACATATTTTTAGTATTTATAACTGCTTGTCGAAGTGCATCTTCCACTGCAGAAATAACTAAATCTTGCTGCATAGCAACAATTTTTGAGTCTTCAGTAAGTGTCGGTTTTAAAATAACGACTTGCTTAGTTTCTGGCTCTGGCTTGCTATAAAACCAAACGGCTAATATAACAATAAGCAAGGTTAAACCTAGACTGGCGAATTTATTGGTGGGTTTTTGAAACCATTTAGCTTTATTAGTGTCCAGTGCGTTTTGTGACTGAAGTGTTTGAGTATACTGTTCAGTGAAAAAAGGCTGGGTATTTGTTAAAGGTTTAGTGCTTGATAAAGGTAACGTACTCGCTAATGGTTGAGTACTTGCCAGATGAGAAAAATCATTGCCAAGTGGTACTGTCTCTTCTTCACTTATCGCGGCTTGCATTAACGCAGTTCTAATATGCTTGATGCGATTTTCTATTGCGTTAGCGGTTAATGTTCTTTGCTCAACTGGCTTAACTAGCATTTCCATGAGTAAGTCTGTTAACGCAGCAGGTGCATTTAACATTAAGTTTTTGGCATGCTCTGGTGTGTATTCACATATTCTTTTGGCAATATCTGCCGCTGAACCGCCATTATTACCATAAGCAAAGGGATGGCTACCCACCATAAGTTGGTAACCAAGAATACCTAGCGAGAATATATCAGTTCGATAATCGACCACTTGCTGCTGTATTTGCTCTGGCGACATAAAAAGCAAGCTACCGAACTGTACCGGCTCACTCTTATCGTCACCTTCAGTATCTGAGTTCTCACCAGGGGCTAAACAAGCGATGCCAAAATCAGTGATTTTAAGCTGTCCTTGATCATCAACTAATATATTGCTTGGCTTTAAATCACAATGGATCACACCATTTTTATGGGCAGCAGCTAAACCCGCGGAAATTTGCTGTAATAAATCCAGTTTTTGTATCAGTGTAGTGTAGGCTTCAAGTTGAAATTGCGTGAGCGTTTTACTATTGAAATATTCCATCACCAAGGAGATATGATCACCTTCATCATGGACATTATAAATTTGGATAATATTTGCATGGTTCACACGTGCCAATAAACGTGCTTCTTGCAGGGCAAGATTAACCTCACCTTCTTTAGCTTGGTAAGTTAATTCTTTTATGGCTACTTGACGTTGTAATTGGTTATCTTGGGCTAGGTAAACCTTACCCATACCACCTTCACCTAATAACCTTAATCGGCTGTAATGCGGTAACGTGTTATCCATGTAATACCGTAAGGGATACTTTATCTTGACCGCGATTAACGATCAGCTCATTACCTTTATAAATACGATAGAAAACACCTGCAAAGCGTATTTTTTTACCCTTGCGCTCAATAAGTTCATCACCATCACAAGCACCATCAAGCAAATCTCTAAATTGCTGTTTAGCACGACAAACATGGGTATTAAAGAGTGTTATTTCATACCCTAGCTCTTTGATTAACGTTTCAGGTAAGCGCCAGCCTTGATTGTCTGCATCGATGCCTTGTTTAGCATCTTCATCGCGATGTCTTGCCAAACTCAAGGTGAGGTAATGGTGTGCTTTATTTGCTAAAGAAAATTTCTCATCGTCTGTAGTAACAGTCAACTCGGTACTCTCTTCATCTAGACTTAAATTAAATCGATATTTAATTTGATCAACAGATAATTTAGCTTTAGCCATTAATACCGTATTTTCAGTTAATGGCGTTAATTTTAATTGCCACTTCTGGTCAGCAAAAAAAAGTAAATCAGAATCTGCTACAGGGAAAGCACTACCGTCGGTATCAACAAGAAACTCTTTATACCACTGGTCTTTACTCGGTACATAAAACAAAGCAATTTCAGGGTTTTGTTCTGAAGGCAATAAATTACCATCCGATAAAATAATCGGTGATTGCGCAGCTGGCTCACCCGATTGGTCAATAGGCAGTAACATATTTTGAGGAGGACTTAGATCTTCTATTGAAATGCCATGGCTTTCACCTGAAGCGAAAAACACTTTATCACCCACTTTAAGTTTATGCGGACTATCTTTTACTAATTTTTGATTATTGACCCAAGTACCATTATTACTTATATCTCGAATAAACCATTGGCTACCGGTCCATTCTACAACAGCGTGTATTCTTGATACTTCCTGCGCATTAATAACAGTATCAACATTGGTTGGCGAACGGCCAAAACAATGACAGGCATTTAAATAATTTAATGCTTTGTTTTCATTATTAAGATCTAAAATAGCAGCCATATAATTATTGATACTTTAAGTTATTACGCGTAGGTAAAATGCATTGAAAGGTTGATTGTATATAAATATAAGTGACTCTACTAGTGGAGATGATAAGTTCTCTTCTGTTTTCATAGTCCTAACACAAACTTTGACTGGTTCAGCATACCTGAAATCATTACTCAACCTTATATTAGCCTTATATAAGCTATTGTTAAACAAAACATTAAATATAAAACAGGTTAGGTAATTAAAATATATTTGTTTTAAACGCATAGCTTATATTGAAAAAACTGCAAAGCCTGAAGAAATTTTTGCTAACACTTTGTTATTATTAACAACAATGCATTTACCTATAAACACAAACACAACACTTTTCAAACAAGCGTTTACTTTATGTTCGAAAAACAGCAGCAAAGCTAATAAAATTGCTACCTACATCAATATTTATCACAACTTTCCTGCTACAATTGCACTATCTCAGTAGTAACTTCATTTTGACTGTATCATGACTAAAAAAGAGCTCACCATACGAGAGAAAACCATTTTCGACGGGGTTTTCACCAAATACTTCTTAAAATTCATTTTCGCCACCTGGTTTAAACTTGCTGGCTGGAAGCTTTGTAAAACAGCCCCTGAAGGTGCCGGTGTGGCGATTGCCGCCCCTCACACCTCTAATTGGGACTTTGTTTACGCCCTTGGCGCAGCAATTTTGCAAGACGTTAAAATTTACTTTTCGGTAAAAGATAGTTTATGTAGAGTACCTGTTTTAGGTACTTGGATGATGTTTCTTGGCGCTATACCCATTAATCGCTCTGCAAAAGGTGTTGGCCAAGTTGAGCAAATCAAAGCCTTTATTAATAGCCAAAAATTAAATCGAGTATTTTTCTTGTTTACCCCTGAAGGAACTCGTGGTGCTGTACCTAAATGGAAAACAGGTTTTTACCATGTTGCACAGGGCTGTGAACTGCCAATATTTTTAGCTAAAGTAGATTACTTAAGTAAAGAAGCCGGTGTTTTTCATACCTTTAGCTTAACTGAAGATAAAGAAAGTGATATTAAAGCCATTCAAGCTTCTTATGAAACTATTCAAGGTAAGTTTCCGTTAGATCAATATCCAGCCTATACAGGTCGCATGCCAAAAATATCTGAAGCTGAGGCTAAAATCATCAAAGCGATGTATTCCTTTAAAGGAGTCGCCACTAAGGTTGAAATTACCGCCAAAGCAAAATTAGGTGAGTTATCTAGTACTATGCTGGATTACTTAATAGATAAAGGTCTATTAGAAAAAAGTATTCATGGTCCTAAAAATGGCGAGCCAGCCTATCAATTAACTTTTGCTGGTAGAGGTTGTTTTTTACACTTATCCCCAAGTGTTTAATTAGCTATTAGTAAACAATAAAAGGCCCGTTTAATCATCGTAAAATGAATTAACGGGCCTTTTAAGTTCACCACGGAAGGTAAGTAAAAGCGTTCAAGTTATCGAGTTATACTAAAACAGCACGCTTTCTCTAACTATTAACTTCTAGGTTTTACAAAGACCACGCTACTCAGTGGTGGTACCGTGAAGCCCTCTGGCGTTACTTGGCTTTGCTTTATGGCATCATCGGCACCATTTTTTTGTATTGGATGTAATTGATAACTTGGGCTGCTATTAGTTGCAGAGCTAGCATCCTCTTCCTCTTTAAAGTTATCGTTATAGCTAAAGCTTTGTGTTTCTGCACGGGTATTAAAAATAATCATCAAACTTTGATAGTTATCATCAACTGGTTTGCCAACGTTATCATCAATTTTCATGACTAACAGACCAAGCTGTTGTTTTTCACCTTCCTTCGGCTCTGTTTTTTTCTGCTCAGGTAATGAAGCGTTGAGGAAGCTCACTTTATCAATAATGCTTTGTTCAGTGGTCAATCTAAATAATGGACTACTCATTCGTATCGCTAGCATCTCGGTAAATACAGCACTAGAAAACTCTATTTGCGCGGCATTCACATGATCACGCCCTTGATGACCTGCCAGTACTTTTTTGATCAAAGGCCAGTTCGCTTCATCCTTTTCTGCTGGTGGTAAGCCAACATTATAAAAATTATCTTGTTTGGAAAAATCAACACGGTTGAACCAATCGCCGTAATCATAACTGTCTCGCAGAAATGACTTTGAGCGCATAAACTCTGAGCCCATGTGAATAAATGGAATACCTTGAGCGAATAAGGCGAAAGACAAGCTTTGTAAGTGCATTCTCACTCGGTCTTTTGTTGATACGTCAAATCCTAAGCGGTATTGACTGTTATCCCAAAGCGTTTGATTATCATGCTTGGAAACATAGTTGATGGTGTCCGCAGGGTCTAAAGCATATCCCGTTGGCTGATCACCATAAGGGATATCTTTACCTAAGACTTTTTGTCCATTGATGGTTCTTAAAGGGAAGTTAATCAAATTACCTGCTAAGCCAATACGTAATTGGTCCATGCGTAACAAGTAATCTGCATATACTTGTTTTTTATTAGACTGCTTATTATTAGGAAAGGTTAAGAGGCCATTACCAACACCTTGAGAGTTTCGAGTATTATTACCACCGCCACGCACTGCATCACGTAATCTATCTGAAAAAGTCCCTATTTCGCTGCCACCTAACTCTAACTGGCTAGCTTGAACAAATTGACTATTACTCGTCACTTCACCAAAATTCCAACCCTCACCGTAAAAGTAAGTATCACTGTCTACTTCACGCACGGCTTCACGAGCTACTAACATCACATCTTTTGGTTGATGCCCCATTAAATCAAAACGAAAACCATCAATTTTATAATCTCGTGCCCAAACAACTAATGAGTCTGTCATTAATTTTGCCATCATTACACGCTCTGTCGCGGTATTGTCACAACAAGTAGATTGCTCAATTGCACCTGTTAGTGGGTGTAATCTGTGATAATAATTAGGCACTATTTTATCTAGGACGGCATTGTTTTCTAACCCCGCTTGGTGAGTATGGTTATAAACCACATCCATAATCACTCTAAATCCCATGTTATGTAGGCTTTGAACCATCTCTCTAAACTCGACTAAACGTGATACACCTTTTGCATTAACAGCGTAACTACCTTCTGGCACTGTGTAATGAAAAGGGTCATAACCCCAGTTGTAGTTGTCATATTCACGTAATTCGCTAACCAATTGTTGTGCTTTTTCTCCTTCAACCGTATAACTTTGTAATAATGCTTTAATTGACTGTTTTTCATCGTAAGGTTGCTGACAGATACTACTATTAGGTGTAATGCTGCAAACTTTAGCTAAGTTGTCATCTCTATCTAGGTGCTGAGTTTCGTCTTCATTGACTGTGGCAATATCGAAAGTCGGTAACAAGTGAATGTTATTCAGCCCTGCCGCTTGTAATGCTCTTAAATGCTCGATGCCATCAGATTCTTGTTCGCTAAACGCTTTATATTTGCCTTTAAAATTTGCATCACTTAAGCGCTGCTCGTTCGAGCTAAAATCACGAATATGTGTTTCATAAAAAATATTATCTTCGATATTTTTCACTAAAGGTACTTGCTGATTGTTCCAGCCTTTTGGTTGAGTGACAGCATCATTTAAGTCAACAACCTGTGAGTACTCACTATTCACTGATAAGCTTAAAGAATATGGGTCTGTAACTGATAATGATTCTATTTTTTGTGATGCGGGGTGATAAACATCAAGCTGATATTTATAATAGCCGTAACTTGCTTGGCTATTTGCTAGTACCTGCCAAACACCTGTCGTGGCATCTTCAGTCATTTCAAGTTGACCGCCTGGAACAGCTTGTAAGTTATCGTCAAAAAGCTGCACAGAAACAGACTGCGCTGTGGGTGCCCATATTTTGAAGTTAACTCCCTGCTCGGTAATAACTGCACCTAAATCAAGAATCTCATCGGCATCATTTCTGCCCTGAGTATATAAGGCATCAATCACAGCGCCCGTTTGTACATAGGTTGCTAGCTGGGCAGTTTCACTGCTATCTAAACCGATAACCATTAGTTGGCCCTTTAACCATTTTTTGGCTTGTTCATTTTGAATGTCAATTTGATAAGCTTCAAAATGAGCTAAGTGCGGGAAACGTTTCTGCCACTCTTCAGTTAATGCAACAGCTACCATAGGTATTGTATTGGTATCACCACGATTAGAGTTAACATAAAATTTATAATGATCAATTTGTTCGTTTCTGGGGATTAGGATTAATTGAGGTGATAACCAGTGGGCAGAAATTCCCTTAGCGAGTAGTTTAAAGGTTGTTAGATCTTTCTCTTCAAACTTATTATGGCTCATTTCATCATGCTTACTGTCTTGGCAAGCTGATAACAGCAAAACAAAAAGTAATGCGTTTATATACAAAGTAAGTTTTTTCATCATATTTATTTAGTCAACTAAAAGGTAATACCGCTAATTTACGGTGAAATTAAAAAACTAAATACCATCATCTTTGGTATGCATACGTATTCAATAGTACCTGACTGCTATGAATACGTATGCATGCGCTATTCAACAGACATCACCAGTCTTATATTAATGTTGCTCACAAATAATAACGATTTAATACAAGTGAGCTACATAACGATATAACGACAACATAAAACACAAGCAATATAATTATTAGGCTAAAAGGAAGTTAGCTTATAAAATTAATCAAGGATGGCTAGGGGAGAACATTCAATGCTACATTTTAAACCAAGCAAAATGACATTAGCGCTACTTTCAAGTGGCTTAATGGCACTAAGTACACAAGCTTTCGCCGCAGAAGCAGCTACAGCCGCAGAAAAAAAGGCTGAAGAAGAAGTTGAAGTAATTCAAGTGACCGGTATTCGCGGAAGCTTACAACGAGCACAAGCAATTAAAATGAGCTCAAATTCAATTGTTGAAGTTCTTTCTGCTGAAGATATTGGTAAATTACCTGATACCAGTGTTGCTGAATCTTTAGCACGCCTTCCCGGTGTAACTGGTGAGCGCCGTAACGGTCGTACAAGTGGTCTATCAGTGCGTGGATTTAATGAAAACTATATTGGTACTTCATTAAACGGTCGTGAATTACTTGGTATGGGTGATAACCGTGGCGTAGAATTCGATTTATACCCAACTGAAATAGTGTCTAATATTGTAGTATACAAAACACCTGAAGCCGGCCTTATCTCGCAAGGCATTGGTGGCACCATTGATTTACAAACAATTAGCCCATTAAATTCAGATTCTTCGATGACAGTTAATGCTGTTTACGAACAAAATGAAAAAGACTCGGCTAACCCAGATTATGATAACAACGGTCATCGTTTATCTTTCAACTTTGTAGATCAGTTTATGGACGATACCTTAGGTCTTGCTTTAGTAGTTTCTTCACAAGAAACACCTCGCCAAGAAGAAAACTTCCGTGCTTGGGGTTATGCTGATACACCTGAAGGTGACAAGATTGTAGGTGGTCATGATTCGTTTGCACGTTCAGCTATGATGGAGCGTAATTCTGTAGCTGCAATCGTTGAATATCAACCAAATGATCAGCTTACCGTTAAGTTTGATGCATTATATATAGATTTTGAAGAAAGTGATGTGCGCCGAGGCCTTGAAGAAGGTGGCCCAGTATGGGGTGGAGTAAACTATGAGGCAACGTCAATTGAAAATGGCTTAGTTACTTCAGGTAATTGGGATGGTTTCCATTCAGTGGTTCGTAATGACGCCAGAACACAAGAGTCGGAGTTAACGACTTTAGGTTTAAATGTTGAGTATGCTTTAGATGACAACTGGTCAACCGTATTAGATATCTCAATGGGTGATGTGGATAAATCAATTATCGATTTAGAGAGTTACTCAGGTACAGGTCGTGCCGGTGTTGATGGACGTCCCGCAGCTGCCCGTTCATGGGAAATGACATCTTCAGGCATCATGTACAGTGATCACCCAACACTTCCTGGTGTTGATTATACTGACGAAAGCCTTATGCGTCTTGCTGGTCCTCAATCATGGGGTGCGCCAGTTATTGGTAGTGATGCTCAAGATGGCTTTGTTAACCGTCCAGAATTTGAAGAAGAATTAGACAGTATTCGTTTTGAAGTTAATGGTAACGTTGAGTACAGCATTATTAGTAGTATTAATGTGGGTGTTAACTACTCTGAACGTACTAAAAGTAAAATTAACGAAGGTGATTACTTAACATCACCAGAATATCCTGGTGATGCGGCCATTCCAAATGTATTAGGTGTTGCTGATTTAAGCTTTATTGGTATTGATGGTGTTCTTGCCTATGACAGCTTAGGTCTATACAAAAGTGGCTATTATACGGCGACAGAAGCCTCTTTAGTACAAACTGACCGTTTAGGTGATACCTATACCGTTGATGAAGAGGTGTTAACCTTGTACGCCAAAGTCGGTTTGGAAGCTGAGTTTGCCGGTATCTACATGACAGGTAACTTTGGTATTCAATACATTGACGTTGACCAATCTTCAACTGGCTTTTCAACGGTTGAAAATGCAGATGCATACGTAGTAGCAACACCAGTCACTGGTGGCGCTTCATATTCAGATGTTTTACCTACGCTAAACTTAAATTTCGAAATTGCAGAAGATCAATTTATTCGTACCGGTTTATCTAAAGTACAAAGTCGTCCTCGTATGGATGATATGCGCCCTAATGCACGTGCAACTTTTGCTTATAACGATAATCAAATTCAAAGCCCAGATCCACAAAATGGTCCTTGGTCTGGAAGTGCCGGTAACCCGGTGTTAGAACCTTTAACAGCTAACCAGTTTGATCTTTCTTATGAAAACTACTTTGCTGAAGATGGCTACTTTGCAGCGACGTTCTTCTATAAAGATTTGACCAACTGGCACAGAACGTCAGATGCATTAACAGATTTCTCTGATGTATATATTCCTGATATACATCAAGATTCTAATGGTAATGCTCCTGCAACATTGATGGGCTTTGTTGCTACCACTACAGATGGTTTTGAAGGTTTTGTTCGTGGTTATGAATTACAAGCCAGTGTTCCATTTCGTATAATGCATGATGCTTTAGAAGGTTTTGGCTTAGTTGTAAGCGGAACATTCTTAGATGGTAAACTTAGTGATGGTGGTAAAGTACCAGGACTTTCTGAAGAGAGTTACTCATTAACAGCTTACTATGAAAGCAATGGCTTTGAGTTTCGTATTGCCGGTACAAAACGTGATGAATTCTTAACTGAAACACGCGGAGGCAGCCTTTCCTTACAAGCGACTGAAGATTCAGGTGCTGAAATTTGGGATGCACAAATTAGCTATGACTTCGATGAATCTGGTATTGAGTCATTACAAGGATTAAGTGTTTCCTTCCAAGCTCAGAACATTACAGATGAAGATACTATTCAAGCTGAAGCATCTGATCCAAGACAGATTACATCTTATCAATCATTTGGTGCTAACTACTCGTTAGGTCTTAACTACAAGTTCTAGTGAACTGTTAATTAAAAAAAACCTGTCAGTGTACTGACAGGTTTTTTTTTAAGTGACTTTTACAATATAAAACGCTTAAGATTATTATATCTATTTGGTATTAGATCTTACATTTTAGTTTCTGCTGCTTTAGGGCTTCGAAAGCAAACAATGCAAGATAGTTTAAAGTTCATTTGATTTAATCGCACATTATTTAGAAGAGAAACTCAAACATGAATAATCCAATTAAAAAAGTCGTGGTATTAGGTGGTGGAACTTCTGGATGGATTTCAGCAGCCTTATTAAAAAAGATTCTCGGTCCAGCCATTCAACTTGAACTGGTTGAGTCTGATGATATTGGCACTATTGGCGTTGGCGAAGCTACCATTCCCCCAATCCAGCATTTAAATAATGTATTGGGAATTAACGAAGCTGAGTTTTTGCGTGAAACCAAAGCAACAATAAAGCTAGGTATTAATTTTGAAAATTGGAAGAGCCAAGAACACAGCTATTTCCATAGCTTTGGCGCAGCAGGGAAAAGTTTAGCTTTTTGTCATTTTCATCACCTATTGAAGCGCGCTAACCAGCTAGAAGATGATAGCCAATTATGGC
>Ga0209395_1004198_pt1 | contig 17134 bp, 12 predicted proteins | sample GOMGulsemesocosm_3_FD_184635 | JGI IMG/M metagenome (GOLD analysis project Ga0209395, IMG submission 184635) | Methane-oxidizing microbial communities from mesocosms in the Gulf of Mexico - GOM9D Gulf of Mexico (SPAdes) (version 2) | ecosystem: Environmental > Aquatic > Marine > Cold seeps... | reverse complement strand
TAAGGGCTGGCTTGACGACAGCGGCGATGCTCGGGAAAAAATATACAATGTGGTTTGGGCCGGGGATCGCCAATTAGATAGCAGTGGTGCTCTTGACGCCATTGGTAGTAGCGCCAATATTAACACCGGTAAAACCGCCAATACTATCGGTGCCGCGCAGCTGGCTACGTTGTGGATAGACCCGGAGTTTAACCCTGCCCAGCGCGCTTTTTATTATGTTCGAGTGCTGCAAATTCCCACCGTGCGTCACTCCCAGTTAGATGCCATCGCACTGGGTATCGATACACCCTATGAGGGCCCGGCGATCATTCAAGAGCGCGCTTATAGCTCACCGATTTGGTATACGCCGGGGCAGTAGTGGTTTTTAAGCGGCGGCCTATAGTTCTGCCGCCGCTGCGCTCATTTTTTACCAGTGGCCAAACCGTCCGCAGGCATGGTCCGTAACATCGACTCCTGAGCGCAACTCATTACAATCTGGCCCGCGCGGTTGTAAATTTCCCCCTCGTTCATACCGCGACCGTCCGCCGCAGCGGTGCTGCGTTGGTCGAACAGCAACCACTGGCTGGGATCGGTGTCTCGGTGGAACCAAACACACTGGTCGAGGCTAGTCAGGCGGTGGGTTTCGAAGGGGCGTCCGTGGGGCAGCACCGAGTTGAACATCAAGGTGCCGTCGGACAAATAGGCCAATACAATTTGGCGATCCCTAGGGCTCAGCTGTTGTACCGGTGGAATACGCATCCAGGTCTGCAGTGCCGGTTCGCGCACCGGGTCAAACTCGTGAAAGCCTTTGCCAATCAACTCCATCTGTACCCGACCACCCTGGACCATGGGAAAGGGGAACAGTGGTTGGTCTCGGGCCTCGCGGGCGGCAATGACCTGCTCTGGGGAGTCGATTGTCGGTGCTGTTTTTTGATGCTCGTCGCTGGCCTCGGGCAATTTGAAAGAGGCCACCATATGAAAGCAATCCCGGCCATTTTGTTTGGCGCTGATCGAGCGAGTGGCGCCGCCGCGGCTGTCGCGCAGACTGTTAACATGATAGGTCAATGTTGCCGAGGGGTCGCCGGGCCGCAGAAAATAGGCATGGAAAGAATGGGCCATTTTGGGCTGTTCCACGGTTTCGAAGGCGGCGGCGAGGGCTTGGCCGAGAAAGTGGCCGCCATAAATACCGAGACGGCCGTAGGCTTCGGTTTGGCCTTCGAATACGTCGGCCTGGTCGGTAGCAGTGACCTGCATGAGCGCGGCTAGAGTGATGTCGGAATGTGGATCGATTTGCATGGTGAATGTTCTCTGTATAGGTAGTGTTGATGCTGCTCGTTAGTGCTGGTTAATGCCGCAGATGCTCACGCCCTGCGGTGCTATGCCACAGTTATTTTAAACGACACGTGCGGTTAGGTTAACAGAGGCTAGGGATAAAAAGCACCGAGTAACTCGAAGCCACATTACCGAGATCTAGTCGGTGCTGTGGCAGGGGGGAGGCGGCCGATTTGCGTCAGCTAACTCCCGTGTGGCAGGTACTATTGTAGACTTAGCGAAGCTGTTCACGCTGCGCTGGTAGGCCCCTGAGTCCCGGTATGACGGTGTTATCCCTCGGCCCAAGACTTAATTAGGTGGTGGGCGATGGCAAAAGGCCCCGGCAGTTTCAAGTCGGTATTGTCTCTGGCCAGGGAACGGATCACTTCTTCGCGCTCAAACCAACGCACATCCGCCATCTCAATGGTGTCGATGGTGATGTCGGTGGAGCGGGCCAGGCCGGTGCAGCCAATCATTAGTGAGCTGGGGAAAGGCCAGGGCTGGGAAGAATGGTACTTCACATCTCCCACTACAATACCGGCTTCCTCCATGATTTCCCGCCGCACAGCCTCCTCTATAGACTCACCCTGGTCGACAAAACCCGCTAGAGTTGAATAAAAACCCCGGTAGGCTCCGCTTTGGGCGGCGGATTGACCCAACAGACAGCGCTCGCCGTCGCTGATTAACATAATGACTACTGGGTCGGTGCGGGGGAAGTGATCGGCCGCACAGCCCCCGCAGTGGCGAGCGTGACCACCGCGCTGTTGCTCGGTGCGTTCGCCGCAGCGGCTACAAAAGGGGTGGTGGCTGTGCCATTCTAGTTGCGAGCGAGCCTGGGCTATAACTCCGGTTTGATTGTCCGGTAGCTCCATCGCCGCCATGCGGCAGTCTTTAAACTGCCAGCTATCATCTAATCCCAGTTCGTGACTGGGGTCCTGTAAGCTGGATATGTCGAGGGCAAAGTGGGCGACTTGCTGCTCGCCGGGGTCGGCATTGCCGCCAGGACTACGGCCAATACCCAGAAACACTGGCGGTAGAGTTATATTCAGTGCGGCGATATCACTCTGGAGCAGCCAACCCAGCTGCGGGCTGTTGCGGGTATCGATCAACACATTCAAATTGCTAAAGACTAGGTAGCGACTGTCGGCGCGCCCGGCACTGGTGCGAAGTTGATCCTCGTCTCGGCGCAGGGCGTCGGCTCGATCTAGATTATTTCCGGCGAAGGTGTGAATCATGAACTCTCTCTATAGGCTTTTGGCTAGGTATTGTTGCTGGCAGTTGTTAGTCAATTCTAAAAATCGATGTTGCCGGCTTAGTGGCGGCAATATAACGAATTAACCTTGTGCTCGTACTACATCGACCCGGCGGCGAACTGCGTAGCTAGGACTACACCAGCTAACGTCCTTGCTGTCAATGGCGTCGGGACTTGCCTGCACGGGAAAAGAGGTGCACAGTTTGCGCTGATGCTTAAGCGCCATACAAATGGAAATGGGTTGCATATGAATAAAATGGTGAGCAGGAGTGCGGTCATGCTGGGCTCGCCCCAGATCCTATCTGAGGCCTTTGCCGACAGCGCGCAGGTGGCTGCGCTAATCGATGGCGGTGCGCCTTACAAGACGATTACCGCAGTGCAAAAAAATCCGCCCAACGACGATACCCCGGGTTGGTTCAGAAACTTCTGGGCGCTGGGTGGCAAGGTGATCTTTGACGGAGCCGAGGAACTGTTTCACAACCCGCTGTTTATCGAGGCCGCTAAAACCAGTTTTCGCGCCGAGGTGGTGCAGCCCTTGGCGATGATGAGCAATTTGAATGTGCCGGCTGCGGCCTCACCGCCACATCTGGATCTGCCCTATTTTCGCGGTGCCCACAGTCGTGAAATCCCGGCATGGATGTTGGCGCCGATGGGGTATTCCGGACTGTTTCAAGCCTGGGCTATTCCGGTGGCTTCTGCCATCAGTTGGTTTTACCGCGGCAGTGGCGGCGACTTTGAATACTGGCCCGAGGGTTTGGATGGTCGCTCAAAAAAACTATCGCCGCCCTATTACAATAAAGCCATTGTTGCAGACAACGAGTATATGTACCATCGGGTCGCTGCTATGGGGGCTACTGAAGACTACCTAGCTCGAGGTATTGGCAGCGATGCGCTGCTGCACAGAGAAGTCGATGGCTGGCATATAAAACAGGGGCGCAACAGTATCGTGCGCTACCGTGATGACCAGGTCAGAGTGTCAATATTGTGGAAAGCCTATTGCTTTAAGTCCCAGTATGTCGCCGATGCCTTTGCCGACCCCGCTAACAATCTTGCCCCGGAGAAAATAGTGGCATTGTTTAGTCGCGATTTGGCCGCTCGCGGAATTGTTGTGCATGAACCCAGTGATTTGGCCTCCGACTCACTGTGGCGCCAGGCCATCTGTCGCCACTACGCGGCACCTCAGGGAGCCGCCTACTAACACAGTATATAGCGTCGGTTAAGAGTAATGACTCAGGCATCTAGCGGTTTCGGTTTTAATGGCCGCTGAAGCAGGTCCATAAATTCTACATCGTTAGCCATAGGCTGTTCATGGCAATGTGCACACTGCACCTCTACCCGCAAAGGGTGGCCGCATGGTTTATGGATCAATGTTTCAGCGGACTCGGGTAGCCAATCTAACACCCACTGACGAATGGTCATCACCAGTGGATAAAGCGATTTGCCCTTATGCGTTAGGCAGTATTCGTATCTGGGAGGGTTGTGCTGATAGCTCTTGCGCTCAAATACGTTGACATCCACTAATAAATGTAAGCGATCGGTCAGAATGTTAGAGGCGATATTGAGTTTTTTTTGAAAACCGTCGTACCGTTTTTCTGTCAGAAAAGCGGCAATTAACAGCAGTAGCGTCCAGCGGTCGCCGATTAAATCGCTGACAGTGGCCAATGACAAATCTTGCGCGTTTGTTGCCGTCGAAGTACGCACTCGGCGCTTACTAAAAGACTGAATAGTGCCAAACTGTTTTTCAATATGTGCATGTCGCTGTGGCCATTCGACGTCGCCCACTGCCAGCGTTTGTCGGCAATGGCTGCATATCGCCTGAGGGTCAAGAGCGTGTGAGCAGCTTCGATGAAATACCGACAGCGGTAACACCTCAGGCTTCACGTCGGTCCATTTTGATTCCCAGTCCCAGCTTAACAATGACGATGCGAGCAAGCCCAGGCCTTTTTCAGTTAGCTTGTATTCAAAGCGTTTACCGTAGCGGCGTTTGTATAGCACCTGCGCCTGTAACAGCGAATCTAATCGTCGAGTCAAGGTGGCGCGACTGGCTCCGGTGTGCTGACGAAACTGCTCAAATCGACTGCGTCCTAGAAACGCATCGCGCAAAATTAACAGCGCCCAGCGGTCTCCCACCACGTCTAAGCCCGCCGCCATCTGCGCGTCAATCATCAAAGGGTTGTTATTCATGGGCGGCATAGTACTCAATTTCCCAATAATTATCAGTTAATCACCCGGTGATGGCTACTACACAGCAAGTTGAGGTTATTCGCAGAGAGCATCTTTTCCTTTATTAGTCCCGTAGTACAAGTTACTATGGTCTCATAGTGCAAGCTAGTTGGCTTGGCTGTTGTGTAGATACACCGATATGGAGAAGCTAATATGCCTGTAATCAAAGAAAAGCCGGTAAAAACCAGTCTTAAGCCCAGCATACATCCCTATTTGAACGGTGCTTGGACGCCGCTTCACGAGGAGGTTACCGCCACTGAAATGGAGGTTATCGGCGAGATCCCTACTGATATTGACGGTGTTTATGTACGTAATACCGAAAACCCGGCTCAGGAAGCCCTAGGGAATTACCATCCCTTTGACGGCGATGCGATGATTCACAGTATCAGTTTCAAGGATGGTAAAGCGCAATACCGTAATCGCTTTGTGCGTACCAAAGGCTTTGAAGCCGAGCAAGAAGCCGGCAAATCATTGTGGAAAGGCATAGCGAACTCCGTTAGCCAAGACAGCCGTCCAGGCTGGGGTGCACAGGGTTTTCTGAAAGATTCCTCAAGTACCGACGTGGTCATTCACAACGGTAAAATCATGTCTACTTTTTGGCAGTGTGGTGATGGTTACCTACTCGACCCTTACACCTTGCAGCAGTTCGGCACACAGAGTTGGGCGCCAGTAGACGGTATCTCGGCGCACCCCAAGGTGGATGAAAACACCGGGGAGCTATTGTTTTTTAATTATTCCAAGTACCCGCCTTATCAACATTATGGCGTGGTCGATAGTAATAATAAATTGATTCACTACACGCCCGTACCCTTGCCGGGCCCCCGTTTACCCCATGACATGGCGTTTACCAAAAATTATTCCATATTGGTCGACCTGCCAATGTTCTGGGACCCGGAGTTAATTCCAGAGAACACTTACAAACCACACTTCCATCCGGAATTGCCGACACGTTTCGCCATTATTCCCCGTTTTGGCAACGAAGAAGACATTATGTGGTTTGAGGCAAAGTCGACCTTTGTATTGCATTGGATGAACGCTTATGAACAGGGCGACGAGGTGGTTTTGGATGGCTACTTCCAAGATCAACCGAACCCGCCGCCCATCGCCGGTTTACCCGTTGGCCCGGGCAAGTTAATGGCCAATATTGATTTGTCATCACTGCAAACTAAGCTGCACCGCTGGCGTTTTAACCTCAAAACAGGCGCAGTAAGCGAAGAGCACTTGGATGAGCGGGTTTTGGAATTTGGCAGTTTTAACCAAAAGTATGCGGGAATAAAAAATCGGTATAACTACAGCGTTTGGAACAAGCCGGGTTGGTTTTTATTCTCCGGTATCGTGAAGCACGATTTTGAAACAGGGGAGTCGTGGAGCTTGGAGTTTGGTGACGAGCGTTATGGCAGTGAAGCACCCTTTGCGCCGAGGGTAGATAGCCAAGACGAGGACGATGGTTATCTGGTTAGTTTTATTACCGACATGAAAGAAAATCGTTCCGAATGTGTGTTAATAGACGCCAAAGACATAGAGGCAGGACCGGTGTGCCGGATTATCCTACCGCATAGAATCAGTAGTGGCACCCATGCCTGTTGGGGCAATGGCGACGAAATACGCGCGGCACAAAACAAGTAAAGGCAATCTGTAAGAAGGAGCGACATCTGCCGTCAGTGTCGCTCTTGCAGAAAATAACATCTGTTACCCTCCAATATTCAGAGTCTATTATGAATCATCAACGTATTTACATTTTAGGTGGACATCAAACCGACTTCTCCCGTAATTGGTCAAGAGAAGGCCAATCCATGTTTGATGTGTTTTCTGACACTATGCACAGGGGTTTAGAAAATAGCCGACTAGATGCGAGTGACGTGCAAGTGGGGCACGTCGGAAACTTCGTGGGTGATCTGTTTTGTGGACAAGCCCAATTGGGTGGTTTTTTTGGGCACGTTGATCCTAAACTGGCCTATTTGCCGGCGTCGCGTCACGAAGCCGCATGCGCCTCAGGTTCGATGGCGATTCTGTCGGCTATGACCGATTTGGAGTCGGGCCGCTATGATTTGGCTTGCGTGCTGGGTATAGAAATAATGCGTAATGTTTCCGGCATACAAGCCGCAGAAAACTTACGGGCCGCCGCTTGGGTTGATAAAGAGTGGCAGCATACGCCTCTTGTATGGCCCTGCGCATTTGACGATTTGATGACAGTGTATCGACAAAAGTATGGCTTGGATAGCCAGCACCTTCGGGCAATATCACAAAAAAACTTTGCGAATGCCAAGCATAATCCCAACGCTCAAAGTCGTAGCTGGGAGTTTTCTGACAATAGTTTCACTGATGATGAGAAAGCAAACCCTATTGTGAGTGGCAATATTCACAAGCAAGACTGTGGGCAAGTCAGCGACGGTGCCGCGGTGATTTTTCTGGCGACTGAGCAGCGGGCCAAGCGCTATGCACAGCAGCACAATATAGCCTTTGACGAGATCCCCTATATAAAAGGCTGGGGGCATATCAACGCACCCATGTTAATGGCCGAAAAATTAAAACTCTGTGAAGAAGGTGGACCTATCTTTCCCCATATCGCAAAGCTGTTTCAACAAACGCTTCATCGGGCAGGTTTAAACAGTCTCGATCAGATAAACGGTATGGAGGTACATGATTGTTTTAACATCACCGAGTACATGATATTGGACCACGCCGGACTGTGTAAGCCAGGTGAAATTTGGCAGTCCATCGAAGCGGGTGTGTTTAGCAAGGACGGCAAGTTACCGGTCAATGCCAGTGGCGGGTTAATCGGTTTGGGCCACCCGGTAGGTGCAACCGGTATTCGCATGCTTTTAGACTGTTATAAACAAGTGAGCAATTCGGCGGGTGAATATCAAATTGATAACGCCGATAACATGATGACATTCAATTTGGGCGGTAGCGCTACCACCTGTGCCAGCTTTATTGTTGCTCGATGAGTGTTCGCAGTGTCGTTGAATGATACGACGGCTGGCGCAGGTAGTAGTTAGTGATGACTGGAGATAGATAGGATTGTAGGTCGATGCCGGTCATAGTTTGTATGCTGACTATCGAGCCCGCTGTGAGCAACGCTCTTTCCCGCGGGCTTGGTTAGCGAAACACCGGAGGATCATGGATAATGGTGTTGCTTAAAAAACAGCCTGGCGGGCTTTTTTGAAAACAGCTAATGCCCCATCAAAAGCGAATCTTGGCAGCGATACGGTTAGTCAGCGCTATCCCCTTGGTCTAGTTACAATGACCGCTAACAGCCACAATGAGGGCCACTAGAAGTTAGGCGTCAATGGAGCGAAAAAAGAGGTTTTATGCATCATAGACTCATCGGGTTTGAGTATAGCGGGTAGATATTCTTGTTATCCCACCGGCACTGAGTTATTTTGACTCGTAACTCGTCGAGTTTCAGTCAATTCAGCCTAGCGATAGACGATCACAACAATAGCGTGCCAATGGATTGGCGGCAATAATAATTAAACGAGATGTGTACTATGAGTGATTTGCAAGAATCGATAACGCCTTCACCAAGTTCAAAAAACGATGTGCAGCTACCAGCGGGTATCGGCGGGCGCTACGCAAAATATGTGCTGATTGTTCTGGTTATCGTATATATTTTCAATTTTATTGATAGGCAGATATTGTCGATCTTGGCTGAAGATATCAAAGCTGATTTGGGTATAAACGACGCCGAAATTGGGTTTCTATACGGCACCGTTTTCGCGGTGTTTTATGCGATTTTTGGTATTCCACTGGGGAAGCTAGCCGACGTTTGGGTTAGGAAAAAGTTGATTGCGGTAGGCCTGGGTTTCTGGAGTATTATGACCGCGCTGTCTGGAACCGCACGCTCATTTGCCTCCCTCGCCGCGTTCAGGGTCGGTGTCGGTGTCGGTGAGGCGAGTGCAACACCCGCCGCCTACTCCATGTTATCGGATTATTTCCCCCCGGCGCTGCGGACCACCGCTCTGTCGGTCTATTCATCGGGAGTATATATTGGCTCTGGTATTGGTATCTTTTTAGGCGGTGTCATCCTCGACTACTGGAATGGAAGTTACCCCGACCATTTAGCGGCTCCGTTTGAGCTTAAAGGGTGGCAAGCTGCTTTTTTTGCGGTCGGTTTGCCGGGTTTGCTGATGGCGCTGTGGGTTGCCACCTTAAAAGAACCCCGCCGCGGGGTGAGTGACGGAATTGAAACACCGGTACATCCGCATCCCTTTAAGGAGGCGCTTAAGGAGCTTTTTGCACTACTGCCGGGTACAAACTTTGTTACTTTGATTGGGCTTGGCGGTGGTGGCAAGTCTATCGCTGTGAATCTTTTTTCCGGTGCAGTGGTATTTATATTAAGTTATATCGCCACCGTTAATTTGGGTAATCCAGTGCAGTGGATTGCTCTGGGTATAGGTATTTACTGTGCGTTCTCCTGGGCACAGGCTTTGGCGCTAAAAGATACCGCCGCCTTTGCCATGATTTTCAGAACACCTACGCTGTTGTTGATAGGTATTGGCGTGCCCTGTTTTGCCTTTATCACCTACGGCATTGGATTTTGGGGGCCTTCTTTTTTCTTGCGTATGCATGAAGTGGGTGCCGCAGAAGCCGGTAAGGTACTGGGACTTTCTGCCGCAGTGGGTGGCTGGTTCGGTGTTACTGCGGCCGGTGTCATAGCTGATCGCGGCTACCGGAAAAGTTCCAGTGCTAAAGTGTGGGTCGCTCTATTGTCGATGATCTGCTCGCTACCCTTTATTTATCTTACTTTGACTACCGCAAATCTCACCACGGCCTATGTATGTAACTTCATCTTCTCGATACTGTCCCCGATGTGGATTGGCCCCATGGCTACGACGGTTAACGACTTAATGTTGCCCCGAATGAGGGCGATGGCGTCGGCCTTCTACCTATTGATGGTGACCTTTATTGGTCTCGCATTGGGCCCCTTTATGATCGGCCAGATCAGCGATGTCTATGCACAATCGGGCTCAACATCGGCGGAATCACTGCAAATGGGAATGTTGCTGGGCTGCAGTATCTCTCTTATTAGTATTGTGTTGCTGTTTGTTGCGACGAAGACTATCAAAAAGGATTTGAATACCCGGCTCGAACGGGCTCGGCAGGCAGGAGAGGCCGTTTAGCTGCCAGGGACGAGCGATGGGCGGGCAGGGAGTGCGGGAAGAGCGACTAAAGAGTGCCCGCCTGCTTGAAAGCAATATTGTGGATGGTGTTTTTTTCGCAGGGCGAAAAGCCACTGTCCTATTACTTGTTACGGTTGAACTAGCCGCTGAGAAACTTGGGCTGCGGCAGCACTACAATTGATTTCACTTCAAATGATAGCGTGGGCTGCGATATTTTCCCGTTGAAAAAAGGGCTGCAACAGCCAGCACGATGGCATCGGCGTTGCCGATACTGGCCGCCGTCGTCGCGGATGTTGTTACCGGAGCAATTAAACGATAGCCGCGTTTGGGGGGCGTCGCGATGTATTCTGCGGACTTTGAGCTGTCGCCCAGAGCCGTCCTGATCATATTGATACGACGATGGATGGTGCTTTGTTCGGTAGTCTTACCAGCCCAAAAAACCGTTAGTAACTTCTCGGTGGTGACCACTCGGCCGGCGTGGTCGATTAAATATCCCAGCACTCGGTACTCAATGGCGCTAAGGCAACCTCCTCTTGCTCGGAAACGAGTTTGTTTTGCTGAGGATTAAATAGCCATTTCCCTACTTTGTACTGACTAACTGCATCGTTCGTCATAGTGCTGTGCCCGTGTTCAAAATTAGCAGAACCCCCTCGAAAGCACTTTCTTCAAAGCCGTGGACCGCATGGACAAATCTGATTATTGGCACGCAGATGACATCCTGTTTTGAGGTCAATCATAAGTTGGCTGGTGACACTCAGTCACCGGCGCCATGGGTGGCCATTGGCCATGTTATTACTCAATCTACAGTCATTAGTGAATTTTCTGCCACAAATGTAATCACGGCGCATTCCACTATAGCAGATTGCTAGCGTGCAACCTCGACGCTACCCATTATTATCGGCTTGCCCGTAGCGCTACCAGAAACTGTTAGTGATTACTTACAGCTACATGGCGATAAACTCTGCTGGCCACCTGCATTTTCCAACTCCTCATTGATATACATGTAACTGATTACCCGCTAGTGGTGTTGCCTTGAGCCGATAAATTATCGCGGTCTGAGGATAGATTGAAGTCGCGTTGGCCTGCCTATTATTACAAAAGTGAATAAAAAGTAATGTTGATATATAGAAAATGCATATTTTTTCTGGTAGTTTCCGGGGCCTAACAGTTTAAACATAAAAATATAATGCAATCTGGGAGCAACAAAAATGCGCGTGAACGTCCGCAATCTATCTATAATTCCTACGTTATTGGCTACCGCTATCGCGTCTCCGGCGGTACTAGGCCAGAGCACGGGATTCCTCGAAGAAGTTTTGGTCACTGCACAGAAACGGACCGAATCTGTTCAGGATGTACCTATCGCTATTACCGCCTTTGATGCTGAAAGTATGGAGGCAAAACAGATCGTAGGTTTTTCCGATATGCGTTTTACCGCGCCCAGTGTTAGTTATACCAAGGGGAATTTTACCGGTAGTAATTTCGCGATTCGTGGTATTGGCTCAAACTTAGTGGCAGCTTCCGCCGATTCAGGTGTTGGTATTCACGTAAACGAAGTGCCGATTCTTTCGCCTAGGCTGTTTGAAACTGAATATTATGATGTAGAGCAGCTGGCTGTTTTACGTGGGCCCCAGGGCACACTGTACGGTAGAAACTCTACCGGTGGTGCGGTCAATATGGGGACGGCCAAGGCCAGTGTCGACGAGATGTTTGGCAATATTGAAGGCCAGTACGGCGATTTTGACCATAATAAAGTAGTCGGTCATATTAATATTCCTGTCAGTGATACTTTTGCCATGCGTTTTGCGGGAATTTATCTCGAAAGAGAAGGTTATACCGAGAATATTTACAGCGGCAATGACATTGACGGTCGCGATCAGTATTCGCTTCGCAGCTCCTTTAAATGGCTGCCTAGTGTAGATACCACCGTCGATCTGATGGTGTCTTATTTCGATGAAGACAGTTCGCGATCGCGCAGTCAAAAAACCCAGTGCGATTATGATCCTACCGGCGTGCTGGGGTGCTTGCCCAGCGATGAGTTGGGTTTTGATCTGCCCAATACCTCTGCAACAATAGCGACCATACTCTCCTCTACGGCAGTGCTTGGGGCCTTAGGCGCCCATGATTTGGGCTCTTTTACGCCAATGACCACCCCTAGAGACCTCAGGAAAGTGGAGTCTGAGCGGGATCCGAAGTATCTGGCTGACGAGACCATGGTTACGCTAAGCATCAAACATGACTTTGATGACTATACCGTTGCATTTGTCGGTGGCTACCAGGAAACCTCAGTGTTTTCGCAGATGGATTATCAGTGGTCCGTAAGCGACCCTGTCGCAGTTAACCCATTGTTAGAAGTCGTTGTTCCCAATACCTATAACGCCTTGTTCAGTGAGGGCTGCTTCCCGCAGACGGCATCTTCCGATAGCCGTACCGGTACTATCGGTGGTTTTATTGATACCTGCACCGATAGTTTTGAGGCGTATGATGAATCCAGAGGGAACACAGAACAATATTCTGGCGAGCTTCGCTTGCAGTCCAACTACGACGGCCCATTCAATTTTCTGGTGGGTGGCTTTTACATGGAAAGCCAGAACGATACTGACTACTGGGTAATCGCTACCGGTCTTGACTATTTTGCCGCTCTGGGCGCTGGTGTAGACGGTGTTGGTCTGGTTAATCCTGCTTTTAATAATCACACTAAGGAATACAATCTCGAGTCCACAGCGCTTTTTGGTGAGATCTATTACGATATCAGCGATACCTTAAAGCTTACCGTTGGTGCACGTTATACGATCGACGAAAAAGACGTGGCTTCACGGGCAACGCTACTATACGGTGCTGCTCAAGTCATTGGCGCCAATGACACTCTAACAAAGCCCTTCGAGACCTTCGAAGATGAGTGGAAAGAAACTACCGGCCGGGTTGTGCTCGACTGGACTGTGTCTGAAGAGACGCTTGTTTACGGCAGTTTTTCCCGTGGTTATAAAGGCGGTGGTTTTAACCCAGCCTTTGAAGCGTCGGAGTTCCCCGATCAAGCGACGGACTTTTTACCCGAGTTTATCGATGCCTTTGAAATTGGTATGAAAAACACTTTGATGGACAATACTCTACAGGCGAACGTAACGGCGTTTTACTACGATTATGCCGATATGCAGATCTCCAAGATCATCAACCGTACTTCGTTTAACGAGAATACCGACGCTGAAGTGTATGGTGCAGAGGCTGAGTTTGTCTACGCACCGGATGAAAAGTGGTTGCTTAATGCAAACTTCTCCTATGTACATTCTGAGGTAAAGGATTTCAGTAGTATTGATGCTCGCGATCCAGCAGCGGGCCGTGACCCGTTGATTAATGCATTGTCGGGTTTTGCCGCACCGGCTGCAGGAACTGAGGTAACAACGATTAAATCGTTGGATAACGCCTCTAACTGTGTGGTGATGATGTCGCCGGAAGCATACGGAGCGGCGACCGGTACCGATCCTAACAACCGCTTTAGTTTATGCAGTGCTCTAGAGGCGGCTGGATTACCTGTTGTGGGTGGTATCGAGCAAAATCTGGATGGCAATCAGTTGCAAAATTCTCCAGAGTTCTCCCTTAGCCTGGGTGCACAGTATAGCTGGCAGTTAGAAGATGCCGGCGAGATGTCGTTGCGTCTCGATTATTACTGGCAGGATGAAGTCTATACTCGCCTGTACAATCGCACTGTCGACAAAGTGGATTCTTGGGATATCTGGAATGCTCAAGCTACATTCACCAGTGCCGATGCCCGCTGGTATGCAAGAGCGTATGTAAAAAATATTACCGATGACAACAATATTGTCGGTCACTATTTTACCGACGCATCATCCGGTAACTTTACCAATGTGTTTATGATTGAACCACGTACTTACGGCCTGGCAGTGGGTTACAATTTCTAGTCCAGAGTGTAAAGACGGAAAAAGCCCGAACAGTTGTTTGGGCTTTTTTTTTGCTGTAGGTTTTTCCCATAGCCACTGATGTTAGTGCAGTTATTGTTGCCGAAATGAACTAGGGGGTGGCAACAATGCTCGCGTTGCGGGCAAGGTGAACGGGAGTGAAGCAGTAAGCAATATTTGCTCGTGTCAATTGGCGGTTGACGTTGAGTCAATAGCAATGGCTAGCTTGCAGGCAACTACCCCGAATACAAGACAGGGCTGCGAGCAGCCCTATCAAACTACCGGCAGCTACCGCCCAGTAGCAATAATATTAGCTATTCAGTTAGGGCGCGATGCAGCTGAAATTTTCTGCCCTGTCAGTACTGCCAGTACCGTTGTAGCCTGCGACCTTTGGATAAACACACAGTGGCCTGCTTGTTATTGTTTTACCCTTTTCTATTTTCGAGGCAATAATTGTTTCGGGTGCGATATCATTTTCCACCCAATTTTCCAGGGCGGTTAGAGCATCAAATTGGTCCGGGCCTGGGCCGCCTCTACAGTGACCCATACCCGGCACCATAAATAGTCGAAAGAAGTCTTGGGTGCTGTTTACAGCGCTAGCCCTGTTGCTTGCTTGCGTGTCGTCGGCAATGATATCAACAACGTTTTCGAAGTAATTGATGGAGCCCAGCGGCGATATGTCGGGGTCACTCCAGCCATGATAGACCAACAGCTTTGCCCCGGTGTCTCTCATAGGGCGTAAATCTGGGTTGTCAGAATCCACCGCTGAACCCACTTTATCTAAGGCGTAAGCTAAATCTTTGTCGAAATCAAAGCTGCGAAAGTCCCAGTCGGGGTCGTCGAATACAAACCAGCGGAAAAACCCTTCCCCCCCTAGCCAGTGCAGGGAGCCAAAGGGTTTTTTGCCGGTAACCCAACGGGACCAACCGCCGGGGTCACCTTCTCCCCCGGGCACCAGACCGGGGAAAACAAGCTCTCCAGTGGCGTTAGTGACACCGGACCAAATTTTTTCTACAGCGGTCACCTGTTCGGGCGTAAGGCAGGTATTGTTATCAGTACCGGCAGCGCAGCGAAGAGTGGCAGGGTTAAAGCGACAGGCCAGAGGGTTTTGTAAGACACCGTCTTCGATGCCATCAAGGGTATCGCAAGCGCGATTAACCGCATTTCCTAGCGCGGTCATTTTTGCCGGCGGAATCCAGCTGTCTTGGTCCTTCAGCATGGCGAGTGAATACCACAGGTGGGCACCTGCATAAAAGCGCGTCCATTCGTTGGCGGGATTGCCGGCAATAATACCGTCGAAGTCGTTGGGGTAGCGTTGAGCTTCCATCAGCCCCTGCTGGCCACCTTTTGAACAGCCTACATAATAAGAGTAGTTAGCCGGGGTCGCGTATAGCGCTTGGGTTATTTGCTTGGCATTAACTGTAGTTAGGTGCAGCGCTCGATGGCCAAAGTCTTCAATCAAGTCAGGTCGCCCCGATGCCCAGGAGGCATCAAAAGGTATCGGTCCTGCTATATGGCCGGTATCGGTGCTGGCGGTTGCGTAACCACCGCGCAGAGCGTAGGCCATGGCGCGATAGCTAATAGTGCCGGCCATGCCGCCATTGCCTACGCCTTGGTATTTGCCGTTCCAGTCAGACAGCGGTAGCCACACTTCAAAGTTCACCGCTGGGGTGGTAATACCAACGACACGGCAGAACGATGGCGATTGCATGGTGTGGTTACTGCCCGGCGCGATAAAGGTATCGGCGGCTACTACCTGTGCGGATAGCAGTCTGGTATTGACCAGGGATACTTGTGTCAAAGCGTTGCACGATGCTGCCGTAACCGTGCTTGCTTGGGCCCAGCTGGGGTTTACTAGAAGTAACAAGAATAGTGCAATGTAAATCTTGTCGACTTGAAGAGGATTCGAAAAACGCATTATCATTAGGCCCTTTTTATTATTACAGCACATAGTTGCAATCAATAAGATAGCAAAAATCGGGGAGCAAAGCTTAACTTATTAGTGCTTTGCTATACTCCGTTGTGGAGCCGCGGCCAAGCTATGCAGCAGTGTAAGCAGAAAAAGCCGGCTTCTTTATAGTAATCACGTATTAGCAACGCCGCGGCCTGTCATGCCATCTAATGAAGGTGCTGATGTAAATATAGCGACACAGGGCTATGGTTGATGAGTGAGTTAGCGCTTAGTCAACATTGTAATATATTTGGCTTAAGCCGCTTATGCGAGCTGGGGAACAGCGAGGATAATTTCGATTTAGTGGTTGCATAACGGGAGTTCCGGTACGACTGTTTATTGTGATGGCTGGAATTTGGCCATCTGTATTGCTTGGCCGGATCTCACTAACAGCGAGGACCTGCGATAATGAGCTCACCTCAAAATCGCGACTTATTTGCTAGCGGCAGTTCACGGCATTTTTGTATCGCTAGGAGCGTTAGCGTGCCTGCCAGGGCCTGTAGTCGGGGTAAGCCATACGAGGTGGGATTCTTAACTCATAGCCGGATTGAAGATATGTGACCAAATGAATTAAATCGGTCACTGACATTATGTCATTGAAGGTCGGCATGGGGGAGCTGCCATCCTCGGGATCTCTTTTAGCGTAGTGTTTAGCCGATATTCTATGAGATGGATTAATCACTGATGTAACGAGTTCAGCATAGGTTTCTATTCGAGACGTTGGGCCGCCCAGGAAAATATCGTGCTCGCCCGTTATCGGTAAGTGATCTACGCTGTTGGTAGTATGGCATGCATTGCAGCCAAACTGTATAAAGCGCTCTTTACCCTGTGCTACATCACCTTCAGGTAAGGTGAATTCAGCGCCGCTTTTCGAGCCACAGCCTGAAATAAACAAAGTCGCAATACATGTGGTTAATAAAAATAGCTTCATCATCGCAAAATCCTCGCTGATTGGATTTTCATTTGTTATAGGATAGCAGTGTTTTTTTGGTTCGGTTATGACCCATATCAATATTTTTGCCTCTAAGCTAACTGTTATAAGGTTGGGGGGGGTATTGCCCTCCATAAGCGATAAAAAACGGGCTGTAGTAGGCTCTTATTGAAAAGAAAAATTCTCATTCGATTTGCACCGTGACCGCTTTACTCATGATGGTAGTCCTTTGATCCCTCAAGTACGTGAAAGTAAAAGATCCCAGTTATGTCATAAAGCCACAAGGTGTAGACGGTTTAGATAACGCTCAGATCTACGCCAATGGTTGCGTAAATAACATTCACAACCTGCGAGGAGTGAAGTTTCATATTTGGCGATCAGCTATTATTTGGCGAAACCCCATTTCACCCGATCGGGTGATGTTCTTCGCGTTCGAGGTCGGGTAATATTCTC
>Ga0209395_1004196_pt1 | contig 17146 bp, 13 predicted proteins | sample GOMGulsemesocosm_3_FD_184635 | JGI IMG/M metagenome (GOLD analysis project Ga0209395, IMG submission 184635) | Methane-oxidizing microbial communities from mesocosms in the Gulf of Mexico - GOM9D Gulf of Mexico (SPAdes) (version 2) | ecosystem: Environmental > Aquatic > Marine > Cold seeps... | reverse complement strand
TCATTTTAGATAAGTTCAAGTTTTTATTATTTATATAACTGACTTACGCTAACTTAGTGCCTTATGACATATTATGGCATGGCGATTTTTAAAATACTACGCCTAGCTTTGTATAAAGGTGGCATTAATTTGTTTTCTTTTGTAACGAACAATGAAGTGCCTTTATCTATTTAGGCTACTCATTGTTAATGCTGACACCACTTTAATCCTAACGCCTGATAACTGTTTATAATCTCTTGTTTTCTTTTACAAGCATTACTATGATCGTTAATCAAACCTGATGCTTGTAGATGAGCATATATAGTGGTTGAACCAAGAAATTTAAAACCTCGTTTCTTTAAATCTTTACTAAGAATGTCAGAAATAGGGGAGGTAGCAGGGTAATCACCCAGTTGGGTTATATTACTGACTTGCACTTTGTTATCAACAAATGCCCAAATATACTTATTAAAGCTACCAAACTCTTCTTGTATAGCAATAAAGCACTTCGCATTGTTAACCGTCGCAGAGATTTTACCTTTATGACGGATAATCCCTGGGTCGAGTACCAAGCGATCTTCATCAGCTAGAGTGTATTGGGCGACTTTAGCCACATCAAAGTTTGCAAATGCTTCCCTATAACCAGCACGTCTTTTTAAAATGGTATACCAACTTAAACCTGCTTGCGCAGATTCTAGGACGAGATACTCAAACATTTTATTATCTTCAAGAACAGGCACACCCCATTCTTCATCATGGTATTTTACATAGTCTAGCTTAGTAGTATCCAACCAAGGGCAACGGCAGGTTCTGTCTACTGTCATTGTATAATTATTCCTTCATCTATTTAAATTGTTTGAAAACGAAGCAAGCTGTCTGTTTTTCTAGCAAACAAACCTAATAAAGGCATAAATACTAAAATAGTGCTTTACAACTTACTAGAGAGACTTTAATATCCGCCTCGTTCTCAAGCAAGCATTGTTTTACAAGCTTATTTGTTAACTTCAGGTGAGATGGCTGAGTGGTCGAAAGCACCGGTCTTGAAAACCGGCAAGGGTTTGTAGCCCTTCTAGAGTTCAAATCTCTATCTCACCGCCACATTAAGAAAAACCCGTTAATCGAAAGATTAACGGGTTTTTTGCTTTTCGCCTTATAAAAAAGAACAAGGGTTTGTAGCGCTAATCCTACGACATAGAGTTCAAATCTCTATCTTACCGCCACATTAAGAAAAACCCGTTAATCGAAAGATTAGCGGGTTTTTTGCTTTCGCCTTATAAAAAAAGAACAAGGGTTTGTAGCGCTAATCCTACGACATAGAGTTCAAATCTCTATCTTACCGCCACATTAAAATAAACCCATTAATCGAAAGATTAGCGGGTTTATAGCTTTTCGCCTTATAAAAAAAGAACAAGGGTTTGTAGCGCAATATCTAAGAAGGCTTCTAAATCATGGTTTTGATCTCCCTTAATTAGGGAGGGATTACCGCAGTACTATCAACGAGGCTTGAGACTAAAACCAAGTGCCGTCACATCTTCTGAAAACTTTGTCCCATCACATTCTTCTGTTTTAGGGCAGTTTACTAAATACAAGTTAATGGCTGTTTTGTCGCCTTTATACGATGCTAGCTTCAACCAGTTTAGTGCTTTGTCGAATTGTCCTTCATTAATATACCAACGTGATAGGTTTATTTGTGCAGGCGTATAGCCAATCTCTGCTGACTTTAAGAAGTACTTGTGAGCATTATTTAAATTTTCTCGCAGATGAGAAATACGCATAAAAGCCTCTCCTTTATTATTAAAAAATTGACCTAGAGAATCGCCTTTACTTACCTTAACAGTATTATTTATTACTAAGTTACCGTAGAGTTTATTGTACTGAGGACGCTTCACCAACAAAATTGCCTCTTCATTCAATAATTGCTGTAACTTAGCGAAAGTAAAGAGGTATTGTTTTTTAGGAAAATACCTAGAATCGATAACCATGCCACTTTGAATATCCTTCTTAATCATATTTTCTTGTTGAAAAGTAAACCGGGCATAAACCAATGACACGACATTTTTACCTATACTGACAACCTTAGCTAATCGATAATTTTGAGTTGGCCGTTGATTTTCCAGTAACTTTTGATTATTTATAAAATAGAAGTCATTTACATGAGGAGTGGATAAATATTCTTGTGTAAGTATACGTTCGTGGTATTGGCCATATTGCCAATAAGCAATAGCCGATAGTGATAAAATCAAGCCGGTAAACATGGGGGAAATGATATAAAACTTAAATAGTCGTTTTTTTATATCGTTAACAAGGTTTGGTTCAAGTGCGTTATTGTGCACGAGTTGGCATTGATTACAGGTTAGAACAACTTCACGTTTTAACGGAACAAAAGGTAAATATTGTAAAAAAAAGAAAACATATTTTATCTTTCCTTTAATCGTAAACAGCTCATTTTGGCAATGGCAACAACTCAGTTCGTTTGTTTCTCCTCCGGCTAAAACCCTATATCCATATTCCATGTTAACTTCCTTATGTTTTGACTTGTTTATTTGTATTGCTTAACGATAACCTAAGTTATGTTTAACAACTGTCCAAATTAAGTCCGTTCCAACGCTTGAAATGAGAAATGTTAAATAGAATATAAATTAAATGGCTAGATAAAGATACGAAAACCTTCGTATTGGTTTGCTGATGATTTTAACGACTCTTGATAGAACGATGACAACACTCATTTTTTGTTTGTGCAAGCCATGGTTGATAAATAAGGTAAACAAACGCAGTATCATTGCGGTAATTTTATTGAATAAAACCAGTACCCAAATTCATCTCATTCAGCTCGCCATAGTTAGAAAACCCTTTAATCACAGTTTAACGAGTTTTATATTTTCATGGCTTGCAAAACAAAAAAGAAGGGTTAACTCAACTTGTTTTGATGACAAATCCTAAGCTCATTGTGTCGAAGTAGGGCTTGGAGTCAGTTCATCTAAGTTACATAATAATGTGCAACGCAGTGTTAACCCAGTGCCTGGTGACGAGATCGCAATTATGGTGCCATTCATCTGTTCTATACTTTGTTTCATAATTGACATGCCTAAGCCGTAGCCCGCTATTTCCTTATCTCGACTACTATCTACTCGATAAAAAGGTTCAAATATTTTGTCTAAATCCTGCTCGCAGATACCTGGTCCGTTATCGGTAATGAGTAGCACAACATGGCTGTTGCTTGCTTTGATTGATACCTTAATTTCGCACTGGTCTCCGGCATATTTCAAGCCGTTACTTAGGGCATTTTCTAAAACGCTCGAAATGAGCGCTGGCTCGACAAGAGCGTATGTATCTGGGTTATAGTCAATAAAACTAATCTTCTGACTTGGCTTAGCTTGCATACTCATATCGTTAATCACACGCTGCAACAAGGGACCGATCTTGGTTGCTGATATTTTCGTTTGATAATGACTGCTTTCGAGACGACTAAATTCAAGGATCTGTTGGATCAGATTATTCATTTCTTCGACGTCTTGTTCAATTTGCTCAAAATAGCCTTGTTGATCAGGCTGTAATCGACTTTTGAGTAGATGCATAGCAATGCTTTGCCGTGTGAGTGGGGTGCGTAATTCATGTGATATGTTGCGCAATAACTGTTTATGGCTAAGTACTAGTGTTTCGACGCGGTCTGCCATATGGTCGAAATCAGTTGCTAAGTTATTAAACTCCTGAATGTTACTATTTATCTGGGTCGCTACCCTAACAGATAAATTCCCCTCAGCTAGCTGACGGCTCGACTGTTGTAGTCGTTTTAATGGTCGTTGTAGATGTTTGGAAAGTAGCCATGAGACAAAAGCCAAAAGAGCAATGGCGATGAATATACGTATCGTCCACAGCACATAAGGCGCTCTAACCGCAGGGTGTAATTGCCAAGGTAGTTGAATCATTAGATGATAATTTGATGATAAATCTAAGGCAATCATAGGTTTTCGGACCTTATTACCCATAGGGTTATCAACCGAACGACTAAAGGCCATTTTAGATACAATATGAGGATGAACCTGACGTTTGGTGAGACTGTGATGCGTTTCATCAACAACATAAAGAGTGTAATCTTGTTGCTCTTCCCAGCGCTTTAATCCTGCTACATTATCGCTGTCAATATAGAATTTTGCTTCACTAGCGAGCGTTTTAAATTCTTGTTGTAGAGGCAGGGGTAAAGTTAGCAACGAACGTAAAATCATCGATTCCGCGATGGTGGACAGGCTTAATATCACTAACAACGCGGTACTAAAATAACAAAATAAGCGATTAGCGATACTGCGGCCAAATATATTTTTTATGATATTAAGCACAATGTCTACACCTGAGGCTCAAAGCTATAACCAATACCACGTCGGGTTAAAATCATATTACGAGGCTGTCCTGCTTGAATGAGTTTACGGCGAATATTGCTGATATGCATATCTAGGTTTCGATCAAACTCGCAAAAAACTCTCTTTAAGACATTGATCTGTAGTTCCTTTTTTGACACCGCTTGACCTTGATGTTGTATAAGATAACCGAATAATTCCTGCTCAGTTTTAGTTAAGGGCAGTAAACGGATAGCTTGTTCGGCGCGCTTATTATCATAGTCACCATGGCGTTCAGACTCTAACGCGACGCGGCGTAACATTGACTTTATACGTACTAACAATTCCGGCACGCTAAAGGGTTTAGTGAGATATTGGTCGGCTCCTGCTTCAAAGCCCTCAATTTTTGAGGTTTCGTCCGCCATTGCCGTTAACATTAATATCGGGGTAGAAAAGCGGCGAGAGACCTGACGTGCTGTTTTCAAGCCGTTTAGTGTTGGCATCATTACGTCGAGTAATAATAAATCGACAGGGTGTTTACTTAAAATATTAATCGCTTGTTCGCCATTATTAGCAAGAAAAACATCATAATTTTCTTCAGTAAGTACAGTTTCTAGCAAATGACACAGGCGTACATCGTCATCAGCGACAAGAATAGTGGGCACAACAAACTCCAAATGGAAATAATTATCGCTATCATTCGCGTTTTTGTCGAGATTGTAAATAATATTTTGATTATTAACAAAATAAAAACAATTGTAAGTTTTGTAAATTAAATGCGTTTGCGAATGATTATCAATTAATATGCCGCCATTATTTATTACAACATCTAAAGGCGTATCAATGAAAGCACGTTATTTATCCTTAGTTATTGCATCTGTATTAAGCGGTCATGCAGTCTCTGCACCAGCTCAAGAGCTAGCAACAACTAAAGTAGAAGCTAAGGAAGAGGCTGTCACCACAGTAACCGCACAAGAACTTGAAAAAATACAAGTCAATGACATTAAGGGCGCACTCAGCAAGTTCGCTGGCGTTGAAGTTAGCAATAGCGCACGTTATAGCCAAAAAACTTACTTGCGTGGTGTCGAAGAGCATTCGGCTAATGTAACCCTAGATGGTGCGCGCCAAGATGGCCAGTTGTTCCATCATGCTGGCAATCAAATGATTGATACCAGTATGTTAAAGTCTGTTTCGGTAGAACTCGGTGCAGCGTCAGTATTAAGTGGTTACGGCGCTAATGTCGGGGCTATCGCTTACGAGACAAAAGATCCAACGGATTTATTAGCACTAGATCAAAAATTTGGTTTTAAAATTAACACTGCTGCTGACACGGCAACCGAATACCGTCAGGTTAATTTAAGCGGTTATGGCATGTTAACAGACAAACTTAGTATGCTGGCGATCATTAATAAAAGCGAATCAGGAGACATTGAGACGCCAGATGCCGATCCTATTGTTAACAAACACGGTGAAATAGAAAGTGGCTTGGTGAAAGTCGTTTATGATTTTAGTGCTACAGAGCAGCTTGATGTGAGTGCTCAGCATTTTGAAGATAGCGGTCATCGTGCACTCTCTGGTGAAAAGCCCGGCGCAACCACTATAGATGAAGCATTAGGGTTTAATGGTTATGAGCGAGATACACTAACCGCAAACTATTCAAATAATAGTGATAACCCGCTATTAGATTTATCTGTTACCGCTTATTTTAATGAAAAACGTATGGTACGCAGCGGATCTACGGGTACTAATTGGTTTAGAGATGACGCAGGCAACTGGCACAAAGATGGCGTTGCGGTTATCCCCGCTCGTGAATACTCATATAAAACCGTTGGTTTAGATTTAAGAAATACCCTCATTGTTAACGATATTCCCGTTACAGTGGGGCTGGAAAGTTTTAAATCTGAGCAGGCAATCGATGCCAGCAGTCTTAAGCAAATCACCACAACGGATGGCTCTAAACATAGTAAAGATATTGGTGTGTACAATGGCCCGACATCATCATTATTAGGCGGTTACGTGCAAGCCGAATTTATGCTTGGCGATGTGCAGGTTATCCCTGGTGTACGTTTTGATTCTTACTCGCTCGGAGGCACCTACGATGATTCATTTAGCCAAGTCTCACCTAAAGTAGCGGCAAAATGGCAAGCAAATGACGATCTTCACTTCAAATTTGGTTTTGGCCGTATCTTTAAAGGGCCTGGCCTACCTGAAACCTTGATGATTAGCGATACCATAAAACAATCGGCTGATGTTAAAGCTGAAACGGGCAACCATGTTGAATTTAATCTTGGATATGACATGCAGGGCCTATTTAATGTTGACCGTGCAGATCTCTACGTTAATGTTTATCAATACAGTATTGATAATTACTATCATCCGACAAAAAATACTAGCTTAGATCGCTCTCGCGTTGATTTGACTATGAAAGGCATAGAAGCCGGTTTCAACTTGGCACACGATGAGCTTAGTGTTTATGTGACCTACAGCTACAACGATGGTGAAAACGACGCAGGTGACTATGTAACAGATAATCCATATTCAGGCACCCATGTAGTTAATTTGGGCGCGGACTATGCGATAGGCGATTCAATGTTGCTTGGTATTAATAGTTACTTTGCCAGCAAGGCTGAATTAGTAAATAGTTGGGTTGAAGACGGCGAAACTGTCTCAGAAGATTTCAACAAGAAAGGTTATGGGGTAACAAACTTATGGCTGAATTATGATGCGCCAATGATTACTGGTTTATCAATTAAGTTAGCCGTGGAAAATGCCTTCGACAAAGCCTATCAAAACCACAACAGCTTTGGCATGTACTGGGGTAATGAAGACTATAACGATAATGAAGTGGGTCGTAACTACAAATTATCTGTTAGTTACCAATATTAATTAAACTTAACTTGGCAGGTCGAGCTTTTCAGTCGGCCTGCTTTTTTAGTTGTGAAACCTATGAAAAAACTCCTTACATTATTAATCGTAATTGGCTGGTTAATGCCAGAAAAATTAAGTGACTGCTTAAATCAATATTGGCAACAAGCACATCAGTACTTTATCAGCAAGAGTGATACATAAATGAGAGTGAATAAATCTTTATTAAGTCTTTCAAGATTACTCCATGTTTATGTGTCGATGGCGTTGCTAAGCATGATGATATTTTTTTCGATAACTGGCATCACCCTCAATCATCCTCAATGGTTTGAACATAACCAAGCACAGGTGATTGAAGCCGACTTTGTAATTTCAACAGCCTTATTGCCACAGAAGGCGCAGGGAGAATTACTTAGTTATTTATATAAAAACAACCAGTTAAACGGTAATAAGTTAACGATAGAACGTGAAGAAGAGGAGCTATTTATTACTGACAAAGGCCCAGGCACACACCTGAGTTTAACTATTGATTTATCAACCGGAGAAGCCTTTAAAGAGGCGACTGATTATGGCTATTGGGCGCTATTAAACGATTTGCACAAGGGTCGAAATAGTGGTTCATTTTGGCGTTTTGTCATCGACTTTTGCGCGGTCATGATGATTATTTTTAGTATTACGGGCTTTATCTTAGCCTTAGCACAACGGCGGATTAACCGCACCATGGGCCTAAGTATTTTAACTTCACTGTTGGTGTTTGTTGGTTATTTGCTTTGGGTATAATTTTTAAATTTTAGGAAGTATCAATGAAAAAATTGATGATATTGATGTCATTATTATTGTCGTTATCAGGGGTTAGCTCGGTCAGTGAGGCCGCAACTGAGCTCAAACTAGACTTAAATTTGCCGGCGCAGTCTGGTGAATATCACAATCCATACGTTGCCGTATGGATCGAGAATGAACGTGGTCAAAGTGTTCGAACCCTAGTGCTGTGGCGCGAAGGCGCCAAATGGCTCAAAGACATTCGCCGTTGGTGGCGAAAGGTTGGCCGTAAAGACGAGGCAATTGTCGATGCGATGACCTCTGCGACGCGACCAGCTGGAAATTACCAGCTTAAGTTTAAAGCGCTTGATGATCAGCTCCAGCCACTGAAATACGGAAATTATGTGCTGCGCATCGAAATCGTTCGTGAAAATGGCGGCCGTTCAATGACCATGCAACCGTTTACCCTCAATGGCGAAAATCACCAGTTTACGGTGGCTAAAAGCCTTGAAATCGCTCAATCACTATTTACTATTAAGGAATAATTATGAAAATAAATAAGTTTGCACTCGGCGCCGTTGCGCTACTACTGATCGGTCAAGCTAGCGCGCATAACCGTTGGATTTTACCTAGCCACTTTAACTTATCTAACGACAAAGGCGAATGGGTGATGGCAGATATTACCGCGTCCAATGAAACCTTTAACGTTGATAAACCCATGGGCGCAGATAAATTAGAAATTACAGCCCCTAACGGTAAGCGTGTTCGCGTTGGCTCTAGCTACCGTGGTCACCGTAAAAGTGTGGTAGATATTCACCTAGAAGACAGTGGTACCTACCAGTTAAAAATGGGGGGCGATGCGTCATATTGGACTAGCTATCAACTCAAAGGTGATGAGAAGAAACATTGGCTACGTGGTGTTAACAAATTGCAACGTCAAGGGCAATTACCTAAGGGGGCTATTAATGCTCATACGATGGAGTCTTATGCGAATGTATTAAGCTACATCACATTAAATACCCCAAGTAAGGGTTTTAAAACAACTGACAAAGGACTCGAATTTGTACCGGTAACGCATCCCTCTGATGTCGCTCAAGGTGAACAGGCGCAATTTAAGTTTATTTTTAATGGTCAGCCGCAAGCGGGTGTTAGCGTCGAAATTGTTCGTGAAGGGGTGCGTTATCGTAATGATCAAAATGTACTGAAATTAACCAGTGATAAAAAGGGCATAATTAACTTTACCCTAGCGCAAGCTGGTCGTTACTTACTGATGGCTGAACATCAAAGTGATGTTAAACATAACCCGCAAGCGGATACGGTTGGTGGTCAAATATTCTTAACCTTTGAAGCAGTATTAGATTAACTATCCTAGCTCAATAACCCCTGAAATATCTGTATTTCACGGTTTATTGGGCTATTTTCTACAAACAAACTCAAATCTTTAAATAGTCCTTTACAAGGTGTTAGAGAGATTTTAATAACCGTCTCGTTCTCAATAAAGTATTACTTTACTGACTTATTTGCTAATTTCAGGATAGATGGCTGAGTACTCGAAAACAAGGGGCTTGCAAACCGGCAAGGGTTTGTAGCGCAGCAGCTACGGTGTAGATTCATCGCCTCTATCTTACCGCTGCATTGAGAAGTACCACTAATCGAAATCTTTACGTGCCTTTAGTTTATAGCAGTCTAAAAATATAAATTTCACCAAATTGTGGTATTTTCTGTCACATTGGCTATTTTTTTAGCAAACAAACCTAAATATTTAAAAAGTGCTTTACAACTTACTAGAGAGACTTTAATATCCGCCTCGTTCTCAAGCAAGCATTGTTTTACAAGCTTATTTGTTAACTTCAGGTGAGATGGCTGAGTGGTCGAAAGCACCGGTCTTGAAAACCGGCAAGGGTTTGTAGCCCTTCTAGAGTTCAAATCTCTATCTCACCGCCACATTAAGAAAAACCCGTTAATCGAAAGATTAACGGGTTTTTTGCTTTCTGGCGTTTAAAAATAATAGAGGGTTTGTAGCGCAATACCTACAGTAGAGTTCAAATCTCTACCTCACCGCCACATTAAGAAAAGCCCGTTAATCGAAATATTAACGGGTTTTTTGCTTTCTGGCGTTTAAAAATAATAGAGGGTTTGTAGCGTAATACCTACAGTAGAGTTCAAGTCTCTATCTCACCGCCACATTCAAAGGCCTGCACAATGTGCAGCCTTTTCTTGTTTTAGACACTTCTTAATACTTTCCGAATAAAAATAACCAATTCATAGTCCATTTTACTTTCAATTCATAAAAATTCATTCTGGATTTTATGTGACATTACTCCTTAGATCTATCTAGCAATGGGGGACATAACGCCTTAGGTTTTATGGAAATATGGGTAGAGAAGACCTTAGCTATCGGTTTTTATTCAGGTCAACTCAACGTTAAGTGTGGAACTATATTTGGTGTGAAAAACGTATTAATTTACCTAGCGCTGCATAAATAATTGATGCTTGGATTTCTACACAATCGATGTATTAATGAATATAGTGTAGAAAAGTATGAAGGATAATCTAGTGATTTTGCTAGCCATCAATAGGGGATGTCGTATACCTTAGTATGATTCAACTATTGATGGAAAATTATCTTGCAGCCCATTATTCAAATTTCAAACGTTAATAAGATTTATGCTAGTAGTTTTCAAGCACTTAATAATATTAACTTATCAATAAAACGTGCAGAGATTTTTGCCTTATTAGGGCCAAATGGTGCCGGTAAAACGACACTTATTAGTACTATTTGCGGCATTGTTAATGTTACCTCAGGAAAAATTACTGTTGATGGTAAGGATATTATCTCAGGTTACCGCCATACCCGTGAACTTATTGGTTTAGTGCCGCAAGAGTTAACCACCGATGCCTTTGAAACGGTATGGGCTACGGTTTCATTTAGTCGTGGATTATTTGGCAAAAAATCGAATCCTGCTTTTATTGAAAAAACACTCAAATCCTTGTCATTGTGGGATAAAAAAGATAATCGAATGATGGAGTTATCTGGCGGTATGAAACGCCGAGTAATGATCGCTAAAGCACTTTCTCATGAACCTGCCATTTTGTTTTTAGATGAGCCTACCGCTGGCGTTGATGTTGAGCTACGCAAAGATATGTGGCAATTGGTACGAAAATTACGCAACGATGGTGTGACTATTATTTTAACCACCCATTATATTGAAGAAGCAGAGGAAATAGCAGACCGTATTGGTGTTATTAAAAATGGTCAACTTATTTTGGTTGAAGATAAAAAAACTTTAATGAATCAATTAGGTAAAAAGCAATTGACTCTCGATTTAAAAGTGCCATTAACGGCAATTCCTTCGACAATGGCTGATTTTAATTTACAGCTTAAAAATGAAGGGCTGAAATTAATTTATAGTTATGATACTACCGAGGAGCACACCGGGATTTCTGCTTTACTTCAGCAGTTGTCTGCAGCCGGTATTGCCTTTAAAGATATCAAAACAGATCAAAGCTCGTTGGAAGATATATTTGTCTCATTAGTAAAGGAAACCACATGAATCGTTACGCGGTAGCTGCTATATATAAATTTGAAATGGCGCGTACTAAACGTACTCTTTTTCAAAGCATTATTTCTCCGGTGATCTCTACCTCACTTTATTTTATTGTTTTTGGCTCTGCAATTGGTTCTCGTATTACTGAAATAGAAGGTGTAGGTTACGGTGCTTTTATTGTGCCGGGCTTAATTATGTTGTCACTATTAACTCAAAGTATTTCGAATGCATCTTTTGGTATCTATTTTCCAAAATTCACCGGAACGATTTATGAATTACTTTCTGCACCGGTATCTTCTTTTGAATTGTTGCTCGGTTATGTGGGGGCTGCAGCGACTAAATCGATTTTGTTAGCGTTAATTATTTTAGCAACCGCGCATTTTTTTGTAGATATTGAAATAGCACATCCATTGTGGATGTTATTCTTTTTAATAATGACTGCGGTAACCTTCAGTTTATTTGGTTTTATTATCGGCATATGGGCAGACAATTTTGAAAAGTTACAAGTGATCCCACTTATTGTCATCACACCGCTGGTTTTCCTCGGTGGCACGTTTTACTCGGTCAGTATGTTACCGCCATTTTGGCAAATGGTAACGCAATTTAACCCAGTGTTTTATTTAATTAGTGGCTTTAGGTGGAGCTTTTATGAAGTGGCTGATGTAAGTTTACTAACAAGCATTTGTGTGATGAGCAGCTTTTTATGTTTGTGTTTATTAGCGATTGCTTGGATATTTAAAAGTGGTTATCAGATGAAGCAATAAGCAAGTTAATATGATTAACTGAATGTAGTTAATGGTTAATTTTCAAGTACGTATTTTAACAAGTCAGAATTGGTTCGCTTTTATTTTCAAGTCTGAAATACAATCCAACGTACTTTTATTTTGATGATTATAAGGCTCTTTGGGTCGAAAACACCATAGAGTATTTAATCTAAAAATAAATAATAGCCATTAATAATTTTCCGAATATTATTAACATTTATTGTGATTATATTGCCTTGTATTAGAATTAACTATTCGGAATTTAAGGGCTAATTTATTGATTATTACGGTTTAGATGTAGGTCTTGAAAACCGGCAAGGGTTTGTATCACTATGCCTACGACGTAGCGTTAAGATTTTTATCTTACTATCACATGCAAAGAGCTGAAAAATGTGCAGCCTTTCTCATTTTAGACACTTGCGAATACTTTCCGAAAAATTACCTTTTTGCTATATTTTGATAAACGCATTATAAGATTTGTTTCTTTTAAGGCAGCGATTAATCTTAAATAATATTTAAGATTAATCGGGAAGTTCGTACAACACTTCTGTATAGCCCCAAATCTGTTTTGCTTAGGGAAGGTTAATGACTGTTGTTTAAACTCTCTCAACATGGTCTGTTCGGCTTGAATAAACGATGAATCTCTGCTTTAACTTTAATTAATAAACCTTGAAGTTAACGGATAGCCCCATATACATAAGTTGCTAATTCAGGTGTAAGCTATTGATCTTAAATAATTGGCACAGTAACTATTATTTAAACCCATACATTATTTTTTATTTGAGTTTATTTAAGCTCATTGGCTTTTCGGTATTTACCTTGATAGTCAAAAAGTCTTTCTTTAATACGCCAGTAATATTTTTGTTTTCTGGCGATAACAAAATCTGGGCACGGCAATATGTTAGCTAGCTTTAATGCTTGTTCAAGGCTGTTTACTTCAAAGGACTCAGTTGAACCCAGTTGAACACTGATTTTAGCGCTAAGGCGTTTAGCAAAGATATCATTAAACGCTTTAACCTGATTCGGGTTAGCAAAGTCAAAAGACTCATTGAGTTCAGCGCCTTCCTCATCATGGTAAGTGATTTTTAACTTATCAGCTCCCTTATCACTGACCTTGCCATTAACTCTGGTTAAATTAAGACCTGCGCAGCGAATAATTTTTGAATCTTTAAGTTGTAGTGCTTTTTTTAACATATCATCGGGATCAACTAAGACCTCAAAACACTGTAAACAGTTACGAGCAGCGATGTCATTTTCACCACCGCAGTGAGGGCACTCTTTAAAGACAAATCGATAGTCACATTGACTCTGGCTTTCTACTAGGTATGCTTGCTCTTCATTTGGATCATCGACTAGGCCTTGGCATCGTCTGCCGTAGTGCTCAACTAAATAGCCGTCATCATCACAAATGCCCCAAAATATATTGGGAAATTCACAACTTGGGCAAACAACTTGCACCGGCTGACTTTTACTATTCGGTTTTTTCTCACCGACTTCGGGATGATAGAGATCAAAATCATTGCCGGTATAGTCAATCACCAAACAATCTTTTTTGTTATCACTCAAACGCAGGCCACGCCCAATTATTTGCTGATAGAGACTAACTGATTGTGTCGGACGTAATATTGCAATCATATCGACATGAGGCGCATCAAAGCCAGTGGTTAACACTGAAACATTAACTAGGTATTTTATTTCTTTACGCTTGAATGCCATAATTAACTTATCGCGTTCAGCGTTGTCGGTAGCGCCGGTAATTAATGCACTTAATTTGGCGGGTAAATAACTAAAGACTTCCTTTGCATGCTCAACTGTAGCGGCAAAAATCATAATACCTTGACGTTTCTCGCCTAACTCAATGACCTGTTCAATAATACCTTGCGTTACCCTTGGGTTTTTATTTAGTAGATGATTAATATCCGTAGGACTATATTCACCAGAGGAATTTGCTCGTAGGCTACTAAAATCATATTGTTCTATGGTGGCATCGACTAAATTAGGCTCGGTTAAATACTTGCGTTTAATTAAGTAACGTAGCGGTAGTTCATAAATACAATGCTCAAAAGGTCGTTTTTCTTCACTTCGCATGAAACCACGATAATGCTTTTTATAAATCCAGCCCATGCCTAAACGATAAGGAGTTGCGGTTAAGCCTAGTAATTTTACTTCGGGATTAACTTGCATCAATTTTTCAATAATTTGTTGATACTGATTACTATTGGACTGCTTGCTTGCTTTTTCTAGTGATTGCTCTTTGGGCTCCGCATTAGCTTTGTCTTTAGACTTATCTTTAGAGTGGTCTTTAAACAGTTCTTTAGGCTTTTCATTAGACTGTTCATTAGACAAGTCAGCGCTGGCTAAGTTAACTCTATGACATTCATCAATAATAATTAAGGAGTAGGGCTCATTAAAATCATCTAGATTGCGGGCTGCCGATTGTATGCTGGCAAACGTGACTTGGTGTTGAGTTTCTTTAAGTTTTAATCCCGCAGAATAAATACCGGCAGTAACACCATAAGTTTCATATTTTTGATGATTTTGCTCTACCAACTCTTTAACGTGGGTTAGCACGAGTATCTTTCGTTTTGCTAAGCGAGCAAGCTCGGCAATTACCAGACTTTTACCTGAGCCAGTAGGTAAAACAATCACCGCAGATTCGTTGGTTTTTCGAAAGTGGTTGAGCACCGCAGAAACGGCTTCTTGTTGATAATCTCTAAGTTGAAAAACTGCCACGCAGTGCTGCTGCCTTATAGGGAACTAAAAGCAGCCATAATAGCAAAAGAGTGGATAATTCTAAAACTTAAAGCCAACTTTAAACCTTATTAGTTAGATAACTTCAATGCTTATGCGTAGCTCTTTCTCGATTAGTGTAGTGGCATAGGTACTTCTGAATACTTTCCGAATAAAATTACCCTATTGTTATACTTTGATAAACGCATCATAAAATTCTTTTATTTTAAGGCGGATATAAGCCTTAAACGACTATTCTCTAATACTGTTCGGAACTATTACCTTGAACTAACTTCATACGGAGTTTTACAGAGTAATTAATTTAAAACGGACCCTAGCGAGTACTTCAATCTTATTTTCTATCGATAAACGCCTTGGTGTGTCCTTTATAGTTTATATTTGTTTTTATGACGATAAAAATATCAAACAAACCACTTGTGGGTGTTTATTCTTTACAAAGGTCATTATATGAGATAGTTTAGAGTAATAAACTATTGCAGAATTTTTAATGACTAAAACTCAAATAAGAAGTCATTAACGAATTTTACACAAGATGAAGGCAGTATAATGAATTTTACGGGCATGGGTTTTACTATTAAAAGAAGTTACAGGGGCACTGTAGGCACCTTATTAACGAGCTTGCTATTTTCGATATTAACTGCAGGTTGTAGTGAGCTACAAAACTCAGAACAAGTAGTCACTCCAGACAAGCCAGTAAACGTACTGTTTATATTAACAGATGATCAAGCACCTGATACGGTTTCAGCTTTTGGTAATGATAATATTAATACGCCAAGTATTGATAGTTTGGCAAAGCAGGGCATGCGTTTTAGTCATGTTTTTAACCAAGGTGCATGGTCTGGCGCGGTATGTCTACCAAGCAGGCAAATGATTAATACTGGCCGTCATTTATATCGCACCGGCTTGGATGCCCGTGGCGTAAATGATGCAAACTTTGTTGCCCAGCATGAAACCTTTGGCGAAACCTTTAAAAAATCTGGCTACGATACTTTTCAAACGGGTAAGTGGCACTTATCAATGGACGTTTGGAAACGTAGTTTCAGTCATGGCATTGCCATTCATAAAAATGGTATGTCCCGCCACGAAAAAGGCGGTCATTGGGATGCCGAGTTTACCGATTATGATAGCAGTAAAACAGGCAAAGATGCCTTCAATGACTATAAAGGTGGTAAGCACACCAGTGAAGTTGTTGCTGATGCAGCCATTGATTTCCTAGCTCAACGCGATAATCGCAGTAAACCATTTATGATGTATGTTGGCTTTTTAGCACCACACGATCCCTTACATGCCCCTGATGAATACTTAGCGCGTTATCCAGCTAAAGACATGCAGTTACCGAAAAACTTCAAAAAACATCATGCTTTTGATCAAGGTGATTATTACCTTCGAGATGAAGTATTAGCTGGCTTTCCCCGCTCAACTAAAGAAATAAAAGATAAAATTAGTAAGTATTACGCCATGATAGAGCACACCGATGCGCAAATTGGCCGTATATTAAAGCAGCTTGAAATATCAGGCGAGGCTGAAAATACCGTCATTATTTATACCTCTGATCACGGCTTAGCCATGGGACGTCATGGCTTAATGGGTAAACAAAACCAGTATGACCATAGTGTACGTGCACCATTTATTGTTAAAGGTCCCAATATCCCCGCAGGAAAAACCGCGTCAGGCATGTTTTATTTAAACAGTGTTTATCCAACTGCTGTCGAGCTTGCTGGTTTAACTATTCCTGCCAGTGTTGATGCACCAAGCATTGTACCGCTAATTAATGGTGAGAAAGACGTTGCCTTTGACACTGTTTTTGGTGCTTACCGTCATTTTCAACGCATGGTACGTAGCCAAGATTACAAGCTTATCTATTATCCAATGATTAAACGTACTCAGCTATTTGATATGAAAGCTGATCCGTTAGAAATGCATGATCTAAGCACTCAGCCAGAGCATGCTCAGCGTATTGAAAACATGATGGCTGAATTAGCGCGTTGGCAAAAAACGGTAGAAGACCCACTTGATTTTTCAGCGCCAGAAGCGAGTTACAGTGCTTTCTTACAACTGACTTGGGACTAGGTGGCTATGATTTTTACCATAAAAAGAATAAAGAACATCGTCGAGCCATTAAGCAATAAAATTATCAAGGCAGTTGTTA
>Ga0209395_1004195_pt1 | contig 17146 bp, 13 predicted proteins | sample GOMGulsemesocosm_3_FD_184635 | JGI IMG/M metagenome (GOLD analysis project Ga0209395, IMG submission 184635) | Methane-oxidizing microbial communities from mesocosms in the Gulf of Mexico - GOM9D Gulf of Mexico (SPAdes) (version 2) | ecosystem: Environmental > Aquatic > Marine > Cold seeps... | reverse complement strand
AGTAATACCCGACCGGTGATCCAAGTCGTCGTATTCAATGACTTAAATATGTTTTTAATTTTCAATTCACGGTGAATAAAAAAACCAACAAATAAAGAATAAAAAATGGCCACAACGGCAGATTCAGTCGGGGTAAATAGACCACTATAGATCCCGCCAAGAATGAGGAAAGGGGCCAGAATAGACCAAATGCCATTACGTAGCGTTTGCCTTACATCTGCAAATGACCAGTTCTCAGTTAGCCCTTTATAACCGCGCTTCTTAGAAATAAGATAATTAGTAACAATTAATGTCGTTGCCATGATAAAAGCGGGGATCACACCAGCAATAAATAATTTCGGTATCGACAAAGAAGCAAATTGACCATGCAATTCGATTGCTTCAGGTGGTGGCATTAACCCCATAGCCGCGATACCAAAAATAACAATCGGAATAGACGGTGGCACAATAATACCCAAGCCACCTGATGATGCTGTCACTGCGGATGCATAACTACGTTCATAGTCACGCTTAACCATAGCCGGGATCATTAACATACCAACCGCGGCAGTCGTCGCTGGACCAGAACCTGAAATAGCGCCAAAAAATAACGATGCAATAACGGTCGCGGCCCCAAGTCCACCGGTAACGGGACCGGCAAGGCTCTCCGCGATATCAACCAAGCGTTTAGAAATGCCTGCCGCCTCCATCAAAGCCCCTGCAAGGACAAAGGCTGGCAATGCCATGAGAGGAAAATTACCCACAGAAGTAAATGCAATTTGTACCAAGGCGATTGGATTTTTGTCCAGCAGCAAATACGCTGCCATTGATGCGCCTGCTAATGAGATGGTTATCGGTGCCCCGAGCAATAGCAGCACCAGAAAGCCACCAAAAAGTATCAATGATAAATATGCTTCCATGATTATTTCCTCCTTAATTTAAACTTCAGACAATGCTATTTTTGTAATTTTTATTTTGTTTTTGGCTATTGATTGCTTTCATCTTACTAATTTCTTTTTGCTCAGGATCTAATGCCTCAATCCCTTTAAACCAGCGCTCGTAGTTATTCCATAAGATACGTAGCGTCATTAAAGAAAAAGCAATTGGCAAAATAATGTAGAAATATTTCATCGGGATCCCAGTGGTCTGAGACTTCCAAAATAAATTCATTTTATTAAACACAAAGTCATAACTGAGATAAACGAAGAACAGGTTGAAAATAATCCAGAGTAAGTCAGCGAATGTTTCACTAACTTTACGCACGATAGGAGGAAAGAAGCTAAATTGAAAAGAAACACGATTATGTGCAGACATTTTCGCTGCGACAGATGCACCTAAATAAGCAAACCATACAAACATATAAGTGGCGACTTCATCACCCCATGGAATAGAATACTGAAAAAATTGACGTAATAAAATTTGTAAAAAAAGTAACGTAACAAACGCTGTAAGTAGCAAAGCACATAAATATTCTTCAGTATTATTTAAGTGTTTAATGATTGTTTTAACGGCAGACATATAGCCTCCTAATAAATACTTTCCCAGCATCTGCAACCATGCCGCTACAGCTTGATTCCACGCTGAGAAAAATAATTCCTTCTATCATTTGGGCATGTGAAAACATCTCTAATCATTTCCACATACCCATCCCTCTATGTCTGACTTAGTTTTCTAGCAGTGCTAATGCCTTATCTATTTTTTTCTTACCACCAATACTCGCGTAGAATTTTGGCCAAACCGTATCTTGTACTTTGGCTATCCACTCTTGTTCGTCATTGGCTGGATCAGTAATTACCATGCCTTTTTTAGCTAATTCTTTTTTAATTGATTCTTCAGTTTCTAATAAATATTCGTAGCTGTGTTGTGTTGCTTCCTGTCCCGCTTCTAAAATAGATTGTTGCATTTTAGCGCTTTGATCTTGGAACACAGATTCACTCATAACCAAAGGTTCAAGCGAGAAGATGTAGCGCAAGTTGGTGACATATTTTTGCACTTCATTAAACTTCATCGCAGAGATGGTAATGTAAGGATTATCTTGTCCGTCAACCACACCTTGTTGTAGACCAGTGAATGTTTCAGACCACGCCATAGGGGTTGGATTAATGCCCCAGGCTTGATAGGTTGCGATCATAATTTCATTACGCGGCACACGAACAACTAAACCTTTAAGGTCTTCAACGGTATTAACAGGACGTTTGGAATTGGTTAGTACGCGGAATCCAGAATAAGCCCAACCAACAATACGAATATTGGCGTCATTCAAGGTATTTTTGACTAACTCTTTACCTATATCACCTTGGGTTAGGAGTTTTGCATCTTCGGGGCTTTGAATGAGGTACGGCATAGTTAATAAACCCACCGTTGGCGAAAATGGGGTGATATTATTAACCGCCAGCACCGAAAAATCTAACATGCCTAATGAGGCGCTCGTGACCGTATCTTGCTCACTACCTAATTGACCATTAGGAAAAAGTTGAATCTTGGCTTTTCCTTTGGTTTTCTCTGCCAGTAATTCAGTAAACTTGTTACCAAGTTCCCATTGAGTACCACCAGCAGCATCTCCTAATGCCATTTTATATGTTTTAGCCATTACCAATGGTGAAGCAAGTGTGATGCTTGCTGCCACAAGTATTGATGAAATTAATGAACGCTTAGTAAACTTCATATTAGTAACCTTTTATCAAAATTGTACCTATCAATGGTACCGAGTTTAAGGAGACCAAGGTATGATTGCAGCATGCCTAAACATGCGTTACCGAGGTTTTATTTACATTAAATCAACGACTTTCAAATCCTTCTGTATATAAATGTTGATACTAGAACTTCTCATCTTGATGGCTATACCATTGATACAAGAATTGTTGTCCTAGTCGGCGAAATGGTGAAAAAATTTCAGATTCAACGACTTCTTTAATATTGGGGAAAGCTAAATTAGAACGGAATATCGGCAGAGATAAATCTGCAGTATCACCCGCTATCCACTGTGCTAATCGCTTACCTGCTTGCGCCGAGTACATCACCCCATTACCACCATACCCAAGGGCATAATAAATTGTTTCAGATGGATCTGGCTGATGAATACGCGGCATCATATCGTGGCTCACATCCACCCAGCCCCACCAAGAGTTATCAATGCGAATATCTTTGAGTGCCGGGAATTTACGGGCTAAATCATTTTCTAACATCTGTTGGTACTTAGCATCAGGCGCATCGCGGCCAGTGATCGCACTACGAGTACCAATTTGCACACGGTTATCAGGCAACAGTCGATAGTAATGACGTAATATACGGGTATCTGTAATGATCTGATTGGTTTTGAAGTTACACGCATCAATCTCAGCATTTGTTAGCGGACGGGTAACCATCGAATTAGATAGAATCGGTAGTAATTTATTTTTCGTTTGTTTATGCAGTCCTTGCGAAGTATATCCCCCGGTAGCAATACCAACAGAACGCGCCTTCACAACACCATGCGGCGTTTGAATATAGTGAATACCACCACGAGTATCCCAGCCAGTGACGGGGCTAGAAGGGTGTACTTTTACGCCTAATGCACGGGCTTTTTTTAAGTAACCAAACGCTAATTTACCGGCATGAATACCAATACCTTCAGGTTCTAACATCGCACCAGCCGCTTCATTATCATCGACGTATTGGTTTTTTAATGTTTGCGCATCCAGGATCTGAGCATCATAATTAAACGTCCCCCGTAGCAGCTTTGCTTCTTTTTCCAGTATCGGCATCATTCTTTCGCGATGCGCAACATAAAGATGTCCACCCGGCTGTGGTTCACAGTCAATATCTTTAATTAGGTCCTTAAATGTAGCCATACCATCAAGACATTCTTCATGCATTTTGATTGCAGTATCAACGCCCCAACGTTGGATCCACTGCGAACGCTTCAACCGGCCTGAGGCACATTGAGCCTGTCCACCGTTACGTGTGCTGCAGCCCCAACTGCTACGGTTAGCTTCCAGTACAGTCGCTTTTATGCCGTATTTTTCCGCTAGGTGAATTGCCGTCGTTAAGCCTGTGTAACCAGAACCTATGATCACTACATCCACATCCATATCACCACAAACAGGGCCATCATCCGCTGGAACTTCACCGGCAGTATCAATCCAATAAGTCGGTGCATAGTCCCTTCCATGACCAGGCGTATTATCAACTAAGGGGTCATATCGGGGGTCATAATTTTTAGATGCTTGCGTGGCACTCTCAGGGATCTTAATATTTGGCGCCTGTTGAGATACCGCTTCTTTAAAATTAGTTGTCATATATAAACCCCATTATTCAATACACGTATGTTTGGACAAAATTAGTGAAGTTAAGCAATAGCCGGACGGTCTTTTCTAAACGCATTCTTCACGGTTATTTTGCCATCGCATAAAGTGAATACATCAACCATGCGTGCTTCAATCTTGCTACCATCAGGTTTAGTTGCACAAAAGGTTGATTCACTGACCGCACGATCACCGGCGACAAAATGTTCGCCATCCAGCCAAGACGCATCAGGGAAGTTTTTCCATACCGCTTGAAAGCTCTGCTTCACTGCTTCGCGACCGGAGAAAGTATTACCTTGTAAATTAGGCCCAGCTGCTGTGTGAAATACACAGTTATCGGCAACAAATGTCATCAAAGCATCGATATCATGATTATTCCAAGCCTCACTAAATGCCGCTAAAAAGTTAATATCAACTTGATCTTGTTTTGTATCAGTCACTTGAGTTTGCATTCCTTATTCCTTTTTGTTATTTATATATTGCTTAATTACTACGTGAGTGTTGCACAATTGTTACCGGTAATATATGCGACATTATTACTGTCATTACCGTTTTATGAGTGGCTTATCAAATATTGGTCGGATCAGTTAACTAGCTGTGACTCTGCTCAAATAGATAACCATTAACATGTAACCTGCTATAAATGTCGTGTTAGCGAAGAATAAAATAACCGGACGCCAACCTAATTTTGCTAGCTTTTCAAATGATGTTTTCATCCCTAAAGCAGCGATTGAAATAACCAAACACCACTTAGATATATCCGAACTGACAGCCACAATTTCTGACGACAGTAAACCCATGCTATTTACCACCACAAGGCCAACGAATACCAACAGGAACCCAGGTACCAGCGGCTGCTTTTTACCTTCAGCTTCTGCACTTTGATTACGCGCATCACGAAAGAAAAAGACCAAAAACATCACCACAGGCATCAACATCGCCACCCTAAACATTTTCGCCAGCGTAGCGGCATCACCAACTTCAGAAGAGATCATGAAACCAGCACCCACAACCTGTGCAACATCATGAATAGACCCCCCTAAAAACAATCCTGCTTCGGCTGTCGTTAAACCACTGAAGTTAACAATTAGCGGATAGCTCACCATCGCGATAGTGGAGAAAGTTGCCACACCAATCGCCGTCAGTAAGGTGTAGTGCTCATTATCTTTGCTCTGCGGTAGAGTTGATGAAATAGCCATTGCAGCTGAGATCCCACAGATCCCCGTGGCCCCTCCCGATAACAAGCCTAATGTTGCAGGCAGTTTCAGTAGTTTCGCCAGCAGTAGGCCGAAACTGATAGTTAACACTACGCCGCCAACGAGCGCGGCAACGCCGAGTCCACCTAGCTCATTAACATCGCTAACCGCAATTCTTACGCCCAGTAATGCCACCCCAATACGGACTAATTTCTTTGCTGATGCTTCAATACCCGGGATACATTTAGGATTATCATAAAGAAAATTAAACGCGATACCGATCAACAAGGCATAGAGAAATTTAGGACCGCCATGGTTACTTGATACAAAGGATGCTGCCGCAGCAATAACGCTGCATAACATAAACCCTGGCAATAGTTGTTTCATGTTATTCAACCTATGATTGGTTGAAGACATCATCACTTTGCTATTCATAAGATAAAGGTCCACTCTAAAGAAAATAAGACCTGACTTTCATCAGGCCAGATTGGTACTAAACGTTATACGTAATCTTTATATTTATCTAAAAAGCGCACCGGTTTAGAAAGTGCATCGCGGCGGAACGGGTCACCCAATTCTTGCGTACACATAATTTCAATGACCGTGGTTTTACCTTCATTCATTTGCATGTCGATGGCTTTTTTCAATGCCGGACCAACATCTTCCAAGCGATCAATAGTCATCCCTTCAGCACCCATAGCGCGGGCAATCTCGGCAAAACTTTGATTATCTAATTCACCGGCAACAAAACGGCGGTTATAGAAATCAACTTGGTTTTTCTTCTCCGCACCCCATTGACGGTTATGGAATACCACAGCAGTAACTGGAATGTTATGACGCACACAAGTCATGGTTTCCATTAAGCTCATGCCCCATGCACCATCACCGGCATAGGATACAGCCGGACGTTCTGGCGCAGCCGTTTTCGCCCCGATAATGGTAGGGAATGCATAACCACAGTTACCAAAACTCATGGCGGCAAAGAAGCTACGCGGTTTTTCAAAACGTAAATAGCTGTTCGCAACTGAGTTAATATTTCCGATATCGGTTGATACCATGACATCTTCAGGCATAGCTTTTTCCAGCTCACGTAATACCTGACGAGGATGTAAATATTCACCACCTGAAAACGGTTTTTCTTTACTGTTTTCATCGATCATATCTAAGCTGAATGTATCGCGTTCATGCGTCCACTCATCCAGTTCTTTTTCCCATGCAGCTTTTTCGCTAGCGACAACATCACCACGTTGTCCGCGAGTAGCATCACAGTCGAGCGTACGACCATTCAAGCGTTCTGTTAGCGCGATAGCAGCCGCTTTAGCATCACCACAAATACCCACAGAAATTTTCTTCACTAAGCCAAGCATTTTATTATCAGCATCAATTTGGATGATTTTCGCTTTCGTCGGCCAGTATTCCATGCCATGTTGCGGTAAAGTACCAAACGGCCCTAAACGTGAACCTAATGCAATCACCACATCGGCTTGAGACATCAATTTCATCGCCGCTTTTGAGCCTTGATAACCTAGAGGTCCACACCATAACGGGTGACTTGCAGGGAAAGAGTCATTATGTAGATAACTATTCACAACTGGTGCACCTAGACGCTCAGCAAGCGCTTTACACTCTTCAACAGCACCTGACATCACCACACCACCACCAGAAATAATCACTGGGAATTTAGCTTCAGCAAGCAAGTCTGCAGCATCATTTAAGCTTTTTTCACCACCTGGACCACGATCTAGTACTGACGGTTTTGGAATTTCACAAACGCTTTCACCATAAAAATAATCACGTGGGATGTTTAACTGCGTAGGTCCCATTTCACTTTTAGCACGGTCAAAACAACGACCCGTATATTCAGCCATTCTCGATGGATGAGTTACGTGCCCTTGATATTTAGTGAACTCTTGGAACATTGGCAATTGGTTACATTCTTGGAAACCACCCAGACCCATAGTGCCAGTGCCTGTTTCTGGAGTAACGATAACCACAGGACTATGCGCCCAGTATGCTGCTGCAATTGCCGTCACACAGTTACTGATACCCGGACCATTTTGACCAATTACCACACCATGGTTACCAGATACGCGAGAGTAACCGTCAGCCATATGACCAGCGCCCTGCTCATGCACAACCGGAATAAGACGGATGCCCGCTGGTGAGAAAATATCCATCGCATCCATAAATGCCGATCCCATAATACCGAACATATCGGTCACACCATTTGCCACCATGGTTTCGACAAAAGCTTCCGATGGGGTCATTTTGGTAGGTCCTTGCACTACAGCTCGTGCATCCGAATTTGCCGCAGCAGCTTGCTCTATTTCTACCGATGCAAACGTTGATTGTACTTTTTGCTCACTCATAACCGATATCTCCATATCTAGTAAAAAAACACAAAACATTAAAATGGAATAATTTGTTCCGCTTTTTAATATATGCATTAACACTATTATCGAAAATATCACCTGTCAAATAAAAACATCAAAATGAAACAAATAATTCCACAAAATGATATCCAGCGTTTGTTTTTCGCTATTATTGATTTAATTCTCATGCCCTATAAGCGAGAATTATTGCCCTAAAGACTAATTTCATTGGACGAAGAAGATACGAGGAAGTAATGAATGGATGATATAAGATTGATCAAGCCGGATTTAATGTTGTCGGTAAGAGAGCTGTTTGCGATAGATTCAGATATGCAGGTACCAGCATTTTCGCAGCGCGATGAACACGTGCCTGAAATAGATCCCGCTTATCACTTCAATGCTGAGGTAACGCTGGCTATTTTGGCAGGCTTTAATCATGACCGCCGTACTATGATCCAAGGTATGCACGGCACAGGAAAATCAACCCATATAGAACAAGTAGCAGCACGCCTTAACTGGCCGTGTGTACGTGTCAATCTAGACGGCCACCTCAGTCGCCTTGATTTGGTTGGCAAAGATAGCATCGTATTACGTGATGGAAAACAAGTCACCGAGTTTCAAGAGGGCATACTGCCATGGGCATTGCAACGCCCTGTCGCTCTGGTGTTTGATGAATATGATGCTGGCCGTGCTGATGTAATGTTTGTGATCCAGCGGATCTTAGAGCGCAACGGTAAGTTTACTCTGCTCGATCAAAACCGAGTCATAGATCCACACCCTTACTTCCGTTTATTTGCCACTGCCAATACCGTCGGACTCGGTAATTTATCGGGTATTTATCATGGTACGCAGGCCCTTAATCATGCCCAAATAGATCGCTGGAATATCGTCGCCACGCTGAATTATCTGCCCACAACTGAAGAAGTCGCCATTGTGCTAGCGAGAGTGCCAAACAAAAATACTGAGCAAGGCCGACAATTAGTGAATGCCATGGTGGCAGTCGCGCAATTAACTCGTAAAGGCTTTGCCGTAGGTGATATATCAACTCTAATGTCCCCGAGAACGGTCATAACATGGGCCGAAAACTGCGAGATTTTTCACGATCCTGCCGTTGCATTTCGTCTGTCATTTTTAAATAAATGTGATGAGACTGAACGCACGATCGTAGCCGAATACTACCAGCGCTGTTTTGCCGAAGAGCTGCAAGAGTCATGGCTTTCGTCAGACAGCGTGGTGTCGTTATGACACTCCCATCCAAACTCAACACCGATGCCAAGCCCAGTTTGCAAACGCAAAAAAATCAAAGAATAATCAAAGAGCTATGCGCTTCGACAATCCGTAGTTTAACCAGTAACGCAAGCCTGCATTATCGTGGTACATCCCTCTATCAAGATACTAAGCCTCTGGCATTACATGCCATGCATTTGCAACAACATGCAGCAGCGATACAGGTTAATAATTTACCCGTATTACGGGGCAATATCGATGCGATGGCATTGCGGTTAATACACTCAAATCCCAGCTTACATCAAAGCTTATTACCAATTGAGCCTATCGCTCGACTACTGTTTGAAATGTTAGAACAATTTCGCGCGGAGTCCTTAGTACCTAATACCATGCCGGGTATGGCACAAAATTTGGAACGTGCCTTTACCCACTGGAGTAATAATTTTTATCAAAGTGGCTTAACCGAAACTCGCCTCGGTATCATGCTTTATACCTTAGCGCAGGTCTGTCGCTCGAAGTTAATGCTGCTACCCGTGTCACCAATGACTGAAGATTTAATCGAAGCAACGCGGGCTTCACTTACCCCTATTATTGGCACTGCATTGGCAAACCTCAGGCGTCAATGCCATTCGCAGTCTGGATTTGCTAAATATGCATTACAGATCGCCACATTGATGGCAGCGATACTCAATGATGAAATCGACGCTCAGCAACAATTAGCCAATGATGATAACGATGACAGCACACAAAAAACCTTGCGCGCTTTTGCTATTATTATCGAGTTTGATGACGGTGAGGATAATACTATCGCCAAGGTGATCACCGGTGAAAGTAAAATATTGGCGTCCAGTAAGCAAGGTTATCAAGTATTTAGTAAAGATTATGATAAGGAAGTACAAGCAAAAGATCTGGTACGTAAAGCGTTATTACAAGAGTATCGCCAAAAACTAGATCAGCAAATCAATCATCAAGCGATAAATATAAAACGCATTGCCAAACAGCTGGTAAATGTACTCGGTACCCGCAAGCGAGACACTTGGCAATTTGGCTTAGAAGAAGGTTATATCGACGGTCGGCGCTTATCGCAACTGGTGAGTTCGCCGACAGAGCGGCGCTTATTTACCCTCGAACAAGATAAAATTGAAGCCGACTGTATTGTCAGTTTCTTGATTGATTGCTCCGGTTCGATGAAGCAACATACCGAGGCCGTCACCGTCATCACCGACATCATGACCCATGCTTTAGATATTGCCGGCGTTACCACCGAAATACTCGGCTTTACCACCAATACCTGGAATGGTGGCCGGGCCTATAAAGATTGGCTTAAACAAGGCAAACCAACGCATCCCGGACGCCTCAATGAAGTCTGTCACATGATATTTAAAGACGCAGATAATAGCTGGCGCCGCGCTCGCCACAATATTGCGGCATTATTAAAAACCGATCTATTCCGCGAGGGCATAGATGGCGAGGCGGTGACTTGGGCTTGCCAGCGTATGCAAAATCGCGCTGAAAAACGACGTATATTAATTGTTATTTCCGATGGCTGTCCGATGGACACTAGTACCAACCTAGTAAATGACACATTTTATCTCGATAATCATCTAAAGGATGTCGTAAATAACTATCAACAGCAAGGTAATGTGGAAATATTAGCCTTGGGCGTAGGCCTAGACCTTAGCCCTTATTATCGTCGTAATCTGGCCATTGATTTATCACAGCAGCTCGATAATCAGCTATTTTTTGAGATTGTAAAATTAATCGCCAGCAAATAAATCACACAGCCAGTAACAGTAGGTAAACACCAATCAGCATTAACATAACAAACACAGTGCGTTTCATCGCTTGTTGGCTTAAAGGCGGTGGAAAGCGTTGACCGAGCAGGGTCGTTAAGGTCACTAAGGGGATCGCAAATGCGGTCAAGATTAATACATCATTGTCTAATTGACCTTGTACGCCGATCAACAAGCTACGGCTTGCCGAGGTGCAGGCAAAAACCAATAACAACATGTTCCTTATAATTTTGATATCAAATGGCTGCCGATAAAAATGCGCGATCAACGGCGGTCCAGCCATGCCAAACAACCCCCCGGTTAATCCCGAAGTAAAACCACTGATAAAAAAGCTGCGATCACCGGAGCGGGTGATTTGTTTATTCGGCGTAATAAATAAATTAACACCACTGTATAAGATCATCACGCCTAACAGCCCTTGCAACAAACTGGTCGCAGAACCACTCAGATAATCCAAGATCATCACCCCAGATACTATCCCAGGAAAAACCCCAATGATAACAAGCTTAATCACTTGCCAGTCGACTTTCACCCTGGTTTTAAATAGCGCGGTCGCACAGTTAGCCAAGGTGACCAAGCTGACTACCGCAGCAATCATGACAACGGAAGCTAAATTCAAAGCACTGGCGACACCAATCACAATGATCCCTAACCCGAAGCCAGTGATAGTTTGCACATAAGTACCAAAAACAATAAGGGTGAGTAACGCGATTAACGTTTCCGTGCTCATAGGTCTACCTTCTTATTCCATTAACAGTAACAGCCAAATCACTGGCTTGGTGTTTTCGATTGCACACTCGTCACCGCGATCATGTAATAGATATCATCAACGCTGCAGCCTCGTGACAAATCGTTAGCGGGTTTGGCTAAACCCTGCAGTAACGGTCCAACTGCGATAGCCCCACCTAACCGCTGAGCTAATTTATAGCCTATATTGCCGGCTTCCAAGTTCGGAAAAATGAGCACATTCGACTCCCCTTTCACCTTTGAGTCGGGATATTTACTATTGGCAATTTCGGCGATAATCGCAGCATCTAGTTGCACATCATTATCAATGGCGAGTCCGGGGGCTTTTGCTCTGACTAAGCGTGCAGCTTCAATCACCTTATCCACTGCTTTATGTTTTGCGCTACTATTGGTTGAAAATGACAGCATCGCCACTTTAGGTTCTGCCATTAATAGTGTTTGGGCACTCTTCGCTGCAGCAAGTGCTATTTCACTCAGCTGCGCTGCGTTGGGTTCGATCACTAAGCCACAATCAGAAAATATTAGTCCACCCTTTAATGAATGAAATGGTTCACACATCATCATGATGAAAAAGCTAGAAACCAGTTTACAGCCATCATCTAAGCCAATGATTTGAATACCACAACGCACCACATCAGCGGTGGTATTAACAGCGCCAGCCACCGAACCATCGGCATAACCCAGACGCACCATCATATTAGCGAAACATAACGGTTCCTGTACGGCTTGCTGTGCTTGTGCAAAGCTCACGCCCTTGTGTTGACGTAATGAAAAATAGATCTCGGCAAATTCTGCTTGCCATGCCGAATCGGCAGGATCAACTAACAGGATGCCAGTCAGATCAAGCCCTTGCTTTAACGCTATATTTTCAATTTCATCTTTATTACCTAGCAAGGTAATGACGGCTATTTTCTCTCGCGTTATACGTACGGCAGCTTGTAATATTCGACTGTCATAAGCTTCACACAAGACAATATGTGCAGATGACGATTTTGCCCTTTCAATGATACGGTTCAGCACTTTCATTACCCAGACCTCCTTTCATAAGTATATTAAAAAAATAACACAAATATCAAAATATGGTACAATTAATTCCATTTTTTGATTATAATTAATTTTTAATTGTTAACTTCATATAATAAGCATCGCAATAGCGTAGAACCTTATGTATATTTTAATTTACAACACAGAGGTCCTTAGAGATTATGACTACGAAGCAAAATAAACCGTCAAAAAACTCCAACGTAGAAGGCGATACGCCGACATTGCGTTTATTCGCTTTATTGGAAGTTATTGCTGAAAAAGATGAATTTTTTTCGCTACAGAGCTTAGTGGAAGAGACAGGTATACCAAAACCAACATTGCATCGTATGCTACAGCAGTTAGAATCTTCAGGTATCATTCAACGTGATGGCGATAATAAGCATTACAGTTCGGGCTCGAGACTACGTTATCTGGCAGAAAAAATACTGCTCAATAGCACTACTCACAGCGCACGACATAATGTCTTAGCCAATCTTTCTCAAGAAGTTGGTGAAAGCTGTAACCTCACCGCCCTTGCTGGCAGTGAAGTGATCTATGTTGACAGGGTCGAAACCCAAGCACCTTTGCGTTTTTGCTTACAATCAGGCTCACGAGTACCTGTACATTGCTCGGCAACAGGCAAATTATTTCTAGCGGGTATGACTAAATCACAGCGTAAACGCCTACTAAACAATGTCCCACTCACCCAATATACCGAAAAAACCATTACTGATTTCGACGCCTTAGAAGCTGAAGTAGAAAAAGTGAAGAGTGTTGGCTATGGGATTGATAACGAAGAGTATTTACCAGGGCTATTTTGTGTTGCGGTGATGATCCCACGCGCTAATGGCCAATCGAATTTAAGTTTAGCGATACAAGTACCGATCATGCGCGTAAAACCAGAAAATGCATTGCACTTTCTACCCGCTCTACAACGTGCAGCACTCGCCATGGAAAAAATTGAAACTGAAAGCTGGCCTCAGCAGTAAGTATACTAAAACCAGTATTAGCCAAATGTTAATACTGGTTTTTTCATGACAATTATTAACTGACTAGCATATTACTTATCTGCTTTACCCGCTGCGTTAGCAAATTTAGCTAACTGCTTATCAAACCACAAAGGTGTTGTTTCGTTATCTTCACAGCGTTCTTTACGACGAATGGCATTACGTACCAGCATAGTACCTAACCAACGTATAGGTTCAGGTGGAAACCCGCCTTTAGGTCCAGTCGTTAAACCGTTATGACTCCATTTATCATTATTACCAAGCAGCATCGATGATAAGATCTTACCGCCAACCCAAGTTTGGCCTACGCCACTGCCGGAATAACCAAAGCCATAATAAATATTACCTGTGTCTTCTATTTTACCGAAAAATGGCAGTCCGGTAGCAGAGCGATCCGATGGACCCGTCCAGGTCACTTCAAACTCTTCATCCACCAGCGTTGGAAATAACTTATCAAATGACTCCCGTAGTAATTTGCCATACCGTGTAGGCTGATTGAATAAGGGTCTGACTGCATTAGCATAAGAGAAATGATTACCACCCTTACCTAACATTAAGCGGCCATCTGGCGTATTACGGTAATAATGCACAAAGGTACGTGAATCCAGCACGGTTTTACCGTCTGTGAAGCCCATTTTCTTTAGCTTTTCAGGTATCGGTTTGGTGATCGCCATATCCGACGACACCACCACGATGTTATTTTTAAACTGCGGGAATTGCTCTAACATCCAAGCATTCAAGGCCATCACAGCTTTCGTCGCATAAGCTGTGCCTTGCGGGGTATTAATCACTACTTTATGCTTAGCATTTTTATTACTGTTTGTTGACTGAAGCGAATTGTCATTAATGGCTAACATCGGGGTATTTTCATAAATACGCACCCCAAATTGCTCGGCTACGCGTTTTAAACCACGGGCTAATTTACCCGGTTGCACACTAGCAGCAACAGGCGAGAAATGTCCTGCTTGATGTAATTCAGAGCCCGCATGCTGTTGTACTTTCTGTGCTTGCCATGCCTGCCAACTGTTTAACTCATGCTTATCTAACGCCGCTAATGTCGCCGCTAAACCACCGGTCTGGGCGGTATTAGTTGCGGTAAACAAGGTGCCATCACGACGTAATTCCGCATCAATCTGATACTTTAAACAAAAGGCTTCAATTTCATCCACCGCCTGCTCTGACGCTTTGACTAATTCAACCGCCTGCGCTTCACCATACAAACGTTGCATCGACAAATACTTAGTCGACCAAGTCAACATGCAGCCACCATTACGACCCGACGCACCACTACCACAGAGACTTTTCTCTATGATCATGACATCAAGGTCTGGTTGTTGCTGTTTAAGTTGGATCGCTGTCCATAACCCCGTGTAACCACCACCGACAATACACACATCGGCGACAGTATCTGCAGTCAGTGTTTGTGGTTGCACACAATTCCGGTAGTCATCTTCAAGGTTCATCGCTTGCTGGAACCAAAAAGGTTGGAACTCAGGTTGTTTAGTCATGCTCACACTCTGTGTACTTTTATTTTCATGTAAAAAAATAGCTAACCTTATGGCTAGCTATTAATGATTAATTATTTAATCTCAACAACAGCTATTATGGACGTTCGCCAGCGGCTAAACGAGCATCAATATCTGCCACTACTTGTGGTAGATCTGCAATGGTATCAACCAGGTAATGCGCATTAAATGGTGTGAAACGGTCGCGGGCTTTTTCACGGGCTTGATGTAATGCAGCTTCATCTGCCGCAAGGTATTCTTCGAGTGTAAGACCCGCTTCGTTACCCGATAACAATAGCCCAACAGTCCACATACCGGCATTATGGCCCTCTTCAATACCCGGTACTGAATCATCCACCTTGATACACGCGCCAACATCTGTCACCGCCATATCAATCACGTTTTTCAATACCATATACGGTGCAGGACGGCCACCAGCAGGTAAGTCATCAGTCGCTACCACACAATCAGGCACATAGCCTTTTTCTGCTGCAGCAGGAATTAACGCATCCAGAACAACGCGCGGGTAACCAGAGCATGAACCAATTTTAACACCTTGCTGTTTTAACCCATTAACCACATCTAGAGCATGTGGTATCGGATCAGCATGTTCGCCTACTTTAGCGATTTGCAATGGCATAAATGTTTCATAAATAGCATCGATATCCGCGGTGCTGATCGTCGAGCCAAACTGTGCCTGCCAACGCGCTGCAACATCTGGTAATTCCGATACCGCTTTGATGTGATCCCATTTACCTAGACCCATAGGCACACGCGCTTCCGCTAAGCTGATATCAAAATCATATTGCGCTTTAAATGCGGCAATAAAGATAGTGGTCGGTGCAAATGAACCAAAATCAACGATAGTGCCCGCCCAATCAAAAATAACAGACTGAACATGGTTAAGCTTTGCTGACTGATCTTGTACGATGTTAGACATAATAATAATCTCCAAATTAAGAGGTTGTTGATAGTGATAGCGATGTAAACTGTTTTAAAACTAATTTTCTTTGAATTATTTGTTAACTACTTATTAAATATGGTTAATTACAATTTTCTAATGACAAACATAGCCAAACTCACGACTTACCTTATCAATTGCACCCGCAAAGATAGTAAGCGCTCGCTTTAACTCTTCCCTTTTAATAATAAGCGGTGGGCTTAATTGAATAACATTACCCTGCGATACTTTAAAACTCAGCCCTGCATTCAGGCAGTGATACAACACGGCTTCGGCTTCATCAAAGGCGCGTTCTTTGGAATCACGACTCGTGACTAGCTCAACCCCCCATAACAAGCCCATGCCGCGCACATCGCCAATCAAAGAATATTGTGCTTTCAAAGCCGCTAGCTCTTGAGCCACAAAGGCTTCATCATCTTGTACTTTGCTTAACAGGTGTTGTTGCTCAATCACTTCCATCGTCGCCAAAGCTGCAGCACAACCAATCGGACTTTTTTCGTGGGTATAATGGCCCAGTGATACTTGCGCTGCGGTATTGTATTTATCTTTTGTCACCATAGCGGCAATCGGTACCACACCACCGCCTAAGCCTTTACCAATACATAGAATATCCGGTTCGATATCAAATGCATGGTGGCTGAACCAGTGCCCAGTACGACCCATGCCATTAGGGATATCATCAATGATCAGTAAGATATTATGCTTATCACAGATCTCTCTGATGCGCTGCCAATAAGCTTTACTCGGCACTTGCACATCGGTATTACGGATCGCTTCAGCAATAAAGACCCCAATGCCACCTTCTTTTTCGACTACGTATTCCAGATAATCAGCATAATGCACATCGCTGCCGTCCGGAGAAGGAAAACAGCCGCGATACGATACTGCAGGCGGAATACGTTCGACACCAGCCATCAATGGGCCCATGCCAGCACGGAAACAGGCTTCACCACCTACAGAAATGGCATCCAGTGATGCACCGTGGAATGAATCCCACAGTGATACCACTTTAAAATTGCCGGTGATATGACGCGCTAGTTTCAGAGCCATGCC
>Ga0209395_1004190_pt1 | contig 17161 bp, 11 predicted proteins | sample GOMGulsemesocosm_3_FD_184635 | JGI IMG/M metagenome (GOLD analysis project Ga0209395, IMG submission 184635) | Methane-oxidizing microbial communities from mesocosms in the Gulf of Mexico - GOM9D Gulf of Mexico (SPAdes) (version 2) | ecosystem: Environmental > Aquatic > Marine > Cold seeps... | reverse complement strand
AGTACGATGATTACCCAACTGAAATTCTTGAGCAAAAACTTTCGTAGGTGTAGCTATAGCAATACATACTGTCCCTACTTCAACATCTGCATCTCCTTTTGTAGGACCAGCATTTCCAGTTGTAGCGATTGCGTAATCAGTTTTAAATAATTTTTGCACATTACGTGCCATTTCCTCAGCAACTTGTACACTCACTACAGAATACTTATTAATCAATGCATTATCAATTTGTAATACTTCAATTTTGGTCTCGGTAGCATAGCTCACCACACCTCCTTTAAAATAGGCTGAGGCCCCTGAATTAGAAGTAATTCTTTCCGCTACTTTTCCTCCTGTACAACTCTCAGCTGTTGCCAGTGTTTTTCCTAAAGCAACGAGCTGTTTACCAATTAAAACCTCAAGCGCACCGTCTTCATCATAGCCAACAAACACATCTTCAATTTGAGGTAACAATAAGTCTATCTGATTATTAATTTCAGAAACAATGGTTTCCTTATCCGATCCTTTTGCCGATAACCGCAATCGCACCATTCCCAAGCTAGGTAAATAAGCTAGCTTAACAAAATCTGGTAGACTATCTTCCCATTGCTCAATCCTATCTGCTAAATTACTCTCTCCTATACCATATATAAGCAATGTTTTATGTAAAATATAAGGAAGTTCAAATTGCTGTTGAAGTCTTGGAATAACCGCATTTGTAATTAATGCTCTCATCTCAAAAGGCACACCCGGAAGTGAAACAAACACTTTGTTGTTTTTTTCTAACCACATTCCTGGAGCACTCCCAAAACAATTCATAAGCACATCTGCTTTTGAAGGTACTAATGCCTGATCTATATTAACTTGAGATAAACTTTGTTTAATATACTTTTCCCAAAGGGATTCAATATTTTTCAATACGGCATCATCCTGAACTAAAACATCATCAAAATATTCAGCAATTGTTGTTTTGGTGATATCATCTTTAGTTGGACCCAATCCTCCTGTAATAATTATGATATCTGCATTATTTTCAGCTTCCTCTATCGCCTTTAATATATGACCTTTATCATCCTGGATAGAAGTGATTTGATATACAGAAACACCTATTTTATTAAGTGCTTTTGCTATAAATGTAGAATTGGTATCAACAACTTGACCAATTAGAATCTCGTCGCCAATAGTAATTATTTCTGCTTGCATTATAAATTAAAATCAACTTTAATCTCGGCTACAGCATTTTTAACTGCTGTTAAAACGATTTCAAGCTTTTCTGTAATATCCTTATCACGTTGTTCAAACCTACCCCAATCTTGAACTTCAATTAAATCGTCAAGTACGCCAAGTTCAAACATGTCAATAGTAGGTTTCATTTTATGCGCAGTTTTATAAGTCGCTAAATAATCTTTACTAACTGCTGAAGTTTCCAAGACGCCGGCATCTTCTGTTACTTCTTCAATAAATGTCATTGCTAACGTTTCAATAAACTCAGTATCACCGTCTGCTAACTCATTTATTTTAAATAACTTATAATGTTGTTCCATTTTATTTTACTGTTATCGAAAAAAGTTCTCGATTTTCTATAAATCCTTTTAATTTATCATTGGCAACTACCTTGCCAACTCCTGCCGGAGTTCCGGTAAATATAATATCTCCTATCTTTAAAGTAAAATATTTCGAGATATATTCTATGAGTTCATCAATTTTCCAAAGCATTAAACTTGTATTTCCATCTTGAACAATGCTATTGTTTTTATGTAAACTAAAATTAATATCATCTACATTTTCAAACTCATTTTTTGACAGCCATTTTCCTACAACGGCAGCCCCATCAAAGGCTTTCGCTTTTTCCCATGGCAGGCCTTTTGACTTTAACTGACTTTGTAAATCACGTGCAGTAAAATCTATACCGAGTCCTATTTCATCATAATACTTATGGGCAAATTTTTTATCAATATGCTTCCCTACTTTATTAATTTTCACCAAAACTTCTACTTCATGATGAACATCATCAGAAAAATCTGGAATAAAGAACGGTTGTTTTTTGAGTAAAATGGACGTGTCAGGTTTTAAAAACACCACAGGATCTGTTGGTCTTTCGTTGGCCAACTCTTTGATATGATCGGTGTAATTTCTGCCAATACAAATTAATTTCATATGTATTTAAGGTTTTGGAGTTAAGATAGCAATACGTTTAAACTATTGTTTTTAATTTTATTGCTTTCAGCTCTTTATTATTAGCCCAATTTATTATTTAAACTTCTTAATTTAATTGCCGTGAGCACTTTTTTAGTGTACAATGGAAAATCGGCATTTAGCAACCATCCAAAATAACCAGGTTCCTTTTCTAAAACATCAACAACGCGTTTACCTTTATGTTTTCCAAAAGAAAAACACTCTTCATCATCTTCATTAAAGCTAATAAATCCTGCAAAGTCAGCAATTTTTTTACGAGCACTAAAATCAGCTAAATATTTAGTATCATTTTCCAGTTCTTCATATTTAGAAAGTTGAGCTTTTAAGACTTCATACGTAGCAAATGTATCTGCTTCTGCACTATGGGCTCCTTCCAAATTCTTATCGCAATAAAACTTATAGGCAGCAACAAGTGTTCGTTGCTCCATTTTATGGAAAATTGTTTGTACATCTACGGATACTCTATTTTTCATATCAAAATCCATCTCTGCACGGAGCATTTCTTCTGCTAATAAAGGAATATCAAATCTATTCGAATTGAAGCCTCCTAAATCTGAATCTTTAATCATCTTATGCACATCTTTCGCTATGGATTTAAAAGTTGGGGCATTAGCTATCTTTTCATTAGATATCCCATGAATAGCCACCACTTCATCTGGAATATTCATTTCTGGATTTACAAGCCAAGTTTTACGTTCTTCGGTACCATTTGGAAAAACTTTAAGGATCGAAATCTCAACAATTCTATCATTAGTAATATTAATTCCAGTTGTTTCTAAATCGAAAAAACAAATCGGTTTTGTTAAGTTTAATAGCATTTAAATTTAATTTTAGAAAAAGGTAAAGATAGTAAATAGTTATACTGTAGAAAACAAAAAAAACCTAAGTGTTTTAACACTTAGGTTTTTACATATATTGATTATATAGATCTTATATTTCTCTATTAATATCCCAAGATTCCAGATACTCTTTTACTGCTTTTACAAACTGACCACCAAGGGCTCCATTGACCACACGATGATCATAAGAATGTGATAAAAACATTTTGTAACGGATTCCTATAAAATCACCATCAGGCGTTTCTATTACCGCAGGAACTTTACGAATAGCGCCAAGGGCTAAAATACCAACTTGAGGCTGGTTAATTATTGGAGTCCCCATAATACTACCAAATGTTCCTACATTAGTTACGGTATAGGTACCTCCTTGAATATCGTCTGGTTTTAATTGATTCATTCTTGCACGATTTGCAAGATCATTTACCTGCTTGGTCATTCCAATTAAATTCAATTGATCTGCATTTTTAATTACGGGAACAATTAAGTTACCATCACCCAAAGAAGCAGCCATTCCAAGATTAATATTCTTTTTCTTAACTATAGTATCTCCTTGAACGGAAATATTCATCATAGGATAATCACGCAATGCTTTTGCAATTGCTTCCATGAATATTGGTGTAAAGGTTAGGTTTTCTCCTTCTCGCTTTTTAAAATCATTCTTGACTTTAGTTCTCCAATTCCAAATATTGGTAACATCAGCTTCTATAAATGATTGTACATGAGCCGAAGTTTGAACAGAATCAACCATGTGTTTCGCCACAAGTTTACCCATTCTACTCATTTCAATAATCTCATCACCGTCGTTACTTAGAATAACAGGTTTTTGAGCAACAGGCGCTGGTTTTGATTTTTCAACGCTATTCCCTTGAGTTGGTTTAACCACAACTTCTGGTTTTGAAACAACCTCCTTAACGGCTTCCTTCACTGGCTCTTGAACAGGAGCAGCATTACCTCTACTTGCTATATATTCTAAAATATCATTTTTAGTAACACGTCCTTCTTTACCTGTACCTGGAATTGTATCAAGCTCAGCCTGACCAAGACCTTCTTTTTTAGCAATATTCTTAACTAAAGGCGAATAAAACCGTCCTTCATTCGAGCTTATTACCGGACTTGCCGTTGTTTGTGCTGCAACAATAGTTTGAGCAACTTCTGCTACGGCTTTTACTGGAGCATCAGCAACCTCAACGATTTCTGCAATAGGAGTAGAATCAGCATTAGCATCTTCACCTTCAATTTCTATTACAGCAATAGTCTGCCCTACCTGAACAACATCATCAACTTCAAATAGTTTTTCAATTAAAACACCATCAACTTCGCTTGGCACCTCACTATCTACCTTATCTGTTGCTATTTCTAAAACTGCCTCATCTGCTTCAATAGTATCTCCTATTTCTTTCAACCAAGATGTAATTGTTGCTTCTGCAACACTCTCTCCCATCTTAGGTAGCTTAAGTTCAAATTTTGCCATATCTTTAGTACACAAGTGTTTTTTAGGTTTCTGCCTGCAAAATTAACGAAAAATCATCAAATCTGTTGCAGTTTCTTCAATTAATTCTTATCAAATATAATGACCTCCCCTTGAGTAAATGAGTTGTCGCTACCTATGATATAGTTAGAATTATTAGGTAATATTTTAAATGTTATAGATTCCTTTCTATCAATTTTAGATAAACGCTCAATAATCGTTTTATAACCCAATTCAATCGCGTCAAAAATGATCTCTGACCCCTCTTTGAATTCATTTGAAATAGAATTTAGTCTAACTGGTTTTACTAATCTTTCCTCTAATTTAGGATTCATTTTACTAGACATAAAATAATACATACTAGTTTTTTTCACTTCATGAATTTGTTCTTTCCTAAAAGTATAAGCCATTTTGATCCCAAACCAAACCATTAAATCAAACATTTTGTTCGTCTTGAAATGTTTACTGTAAAAAATTTGCATGGCATTGAAAAACCGTCTAGCATAATTCTTATCCTTTAAAGTACTCTCACCTTTAAAATGAATCACGGTAGTTTTACCGTAATAATAGTTGTCGTACCCTTTTTTTAGTGCTGTATAAGAGAGATCAATATCTTCACCATACATAAAGTAATCTTCATCAAACCCTTTTAATTCAACAAATACATCTCGTTTCATAAACATAAAAGCGCCAACCAAAATAGCCACTTTAGCCACTTCATTTTCATCGACATGATTGGCATAATAATTTTTACAATTTCCGAGTATTTTTTCAGTAGCGACCTTAACCTTTGGTATATTACGTTTACTTTCTGGCAAAAACTCCCCAATTCCGTCAATAAGTTTGCATCCAACAATTCCCAAATTTTCTTTGGTCTTTGCAAAATCTAAAAGTTTAGTAAACGTATCTTCAGCAATTACCGTATCGGGGTTTAAAATACAGATATAATCTCCACTTGCCTGCTTAACACCTTGATTATTTGCTTTTGAAAAACCAACATTTTCTTTATTTTCAATTACCGTAATTCTTGGAAATTTTTCCTTTAGCATTTTACAACTATCATCTGATGAATTATTATCTATTACAATAATTTCAGCATCTAAATCACAAATCGCGGCTTCTACACTTTTTATACAAAGTTCTAAAAAGTAACGGACGTTATAATTTAATATAATAATAGACAGATTCATTTGACGCAAAATAGGATTAATGGCATTAATGTTTAAAAAAAGTACTAACTCAATAATTTAACATTTATTGTTTTAAAGAAGACTCAAAAGGAATCCTATTTACTATACTTCTCCCAAGAGTAACTTCATCGGCATATTCAAGTTCATCTCCTACAGAAATTCCTCTTGATATAGTAGAGGTAATAATATTATATTTTTGAATCTGTTTATAAATATAAAAATTTGTAGTGTCACCTTCCATAGTTGAACTCAATGCAAAAATTAACTCCTTAACGCTACCTTTTTTAACTTTATCAACCAACGGTTCAATATATAAATCATGTGGACCAATACCATCCATTGGTGATATTTTACCACCAAGCACATGGTACAAACCCTTAAAAGAGCTCGTGTTTTCTATAGCCATAACATCTCGAACATCTTCAACTACACAAATAATCTCTTCATTTCTATGCGGATTTGCACAAATTTCACAAACATCAACATCACTAATATTATAGCAGCTTTTACAAAATTTTATTCCCTCCCTCATTTGCACTAATGCACTGGATAACTGAGTCGTATATTCCTTTGGCTGTTGTAATAAATGCAAAACCAATCGCAAAGCTGTACGTTTACCAATCCCTGGTAATTGTGACATTTCATTAACAGCTTTGCCTAGTAATTTAGAAGAAAATTCCATGCCTGCTAAATTACAATTTAAAACTTTTTTCACAACGAATCTCTAATAGTTTCTTTTTCAATTGGAATTTGTATTTTGGCTGAAGAATAATATACATATGAGCGCACTACAAATCCTATTACTAATTGCAGCCTACTTCTGTTTACTTTTATTAATCTCTTATTTTACAGGTAAAAATGATAGTAATGCCGACTTTTTTAAGGCAGGAAAAAAATCACCTTGGTATTTAGTTGCATTTGGAATGGTAGGAGCCTCCTTATCTGGAGTTACTTTTATTTCAGTCCCTGGTTGGATAGACGGCTCACAATTCAGCTATTTTCAAGTTGTTTTAGGGTACATGTTTGGTTATTTTGTTGTTGCATTTGTATTGATGCCAATATATTACAAACTAAATGTAACTTCTATATATGAATATTTACTTCAACGATTTGGCACCGTTAGTCATAAAACAGGTGCGTTTTTCTTCTTTATATCAAGAGTTCTAGGTGCTGCTTTTAGATTGTTTTTAGTTGCAATTGTATTACAACAATTTGTGTTTGACGCATGGAATGTTCCATTTGAAATTACTGTGGTCATTTCTATTTTACTCATATGGATTTACACTAATAAAGGGGGCATAAAAACGATAGTATGGACAGATACATTACAAACACTTTTTATGATTGTTGCAGTTATTCTGTCTATCTATTTTATAAATGAGAGTTTAGGCTGGAGTTTTTCTGAGTTTTTAGCATCTACTGAGCTCAAAGAATATAGTAAAATTTTGGTTACGGATAGCTTTTTGGATCGAAGCCACTTTATCAAATCATTTGTTGGAGGGATGTTTATTACTATATGTATGACAGGATTAGACCAGGATATGATGCAAAAGAATTTAACTTGTAAAACACTTAAGGATGCTCAGAAAAATATGGTATCCTTTAGTATTGTGCTTGTTGGGGTTACGTTTTTATTTATGTTACTAGGCGCACTTCTCTTTATATATGCAAAAAAACACAATATTGCTGTCCCATTAATGGATGGCAAAGCAAAAACCGATTTACTCTTTCCTGAGATTGCATTAAATAGTGGTTTGGGGATTACGGTTGCCATAACTTTTATGCTAGGATTAATTGCCGCAGCATATAGTAGTGCCGACAGCGCTTTAACATCTCTAACAACCTCCTTCTGTGTTGACTTTTTAAATATTGAAAAAAAGCCTCAAGACCACCAGAAAAGTATTCGTAAAAAAACTCATATAGCGATGAGTATAATGTTAGTGATCGTCATTATTATATTTAAGTATGTATTAAGTAGTAATATAATAGATAGTTTATTGACTGTTGCAGGTTATACTTATGGTCCATTATTAGGCTTATTTGCTTTTGGCATTTTCACAAAGCATAAGATAAAAGACAGTTATGTATGGATAGTTGCTTTAATCTCTGTTATCCTAACAGCCATTATTGGAAATATTCCTGCTGAAAATCTCGGAGGCTATGTTGTGGGTTACGAATTACTGCCTATAAATGGGATACTTACCTTTATAGGTTTAATATTGATTCGTAGAAAGTAATATTAAAGTACAGGCTTCCTCAAAATAGATATTATGTTGCTTTAATAATTTATAGAAAGTTGGATTTTCTGTTCCAGGATTAAAAATCACACGCTCTGGTTGTAACGAAATAATATAATTATAGTATTCTACTTGTCGTTTGGGATTAAGATATAAGGTTACTGTATGAATATCTGTAAAATTAATTCTCTCGGTAACTATTTGCACGCCCAAAATTTCCGTTTGCACAAGCCCAATCGCAACAACCTGATTTCCATCCCTCAACAAGCTTCGCATTGCCAAGTACGAGTATCTATCTTCGTTTAAAGAAGCTCCAATCACTAGTGTTCTTTTCATTGTAATGTTAAAAAAATGTTAAGGTCCGTTAAAAAAAGTAACAGCATTCCAATTTGGTCGTCTGTTAGGTATAAATGTAAAATAAACATTTTAAAAAAAAGATTAAATCATTTTATCATCAATCAATCAAAAAACGAATGAAAAAACTAATCACAATGTGTTTTGTGTTCTTACTTGTAATACAAAATACCCAAGCAACAAACAACAATGACGCCTTAGTAGATGGAATTATCTCAGGTAAAGTTATGGACGCAGCTCTAAATGAGCCCTTACCTTATGTAAACATCATAATTAAAGATGAAAAAGGAGAAATTGTTACAGGTGGAATCACCATGGAAGACGGAACCTTTAAGATCACAAAAATTCCTGAAGGAAATATCACGGTAACTGCGCAGTATATAGGTTTTAAAGCTGTAGTTAAAAACTTAACTATAAATAGAAAAAACCGAAAAGTTGATTTAGGCAATATTATGCTTGAAGAAGATGCAGCAGGACTCGATGAAGTTACTGTAATTGCAGAAGTTTCAACCATCCAACAAAAAGTAGACCGAAAGGTGATTACTATTGGAAAAGATCTAGCTGCCAGTGGTACTGCTTCAGAACTTATGGTAGGTATCCCTTCAGTAAGTGTAGATGCTCAAACAGGAGATATTAGCCTACGTGGAAACTCAAATGTACGTGTAATGGTAGATGGAAAACTATCTAACATACCAACAGCTCAATTATTAAAGCAAATCCCTTCAACGGCGATTAAATCTATTGAATTAATTACAAATCCTTCTGCAAAATATAATCCTGAAGGCATGAGTGGACTTATCAATATTGTATTACATAAAAATACAATGGTAGGATTTAATGGAAGCGTTAGTAGTGGAATACGATACGAGAAAGAAGTGAAATTTAATAGTTCATTGGATATGAACTACCGTAATGGAAAGTTCAATTTATACGGAAGTTATAGTAATACTATTGCGAAAAACGCAAACAATGGACGTGTATCAAGACCAGACAACGACTCTGAGCAGTTCTTTGTATTTTTAGATGACAGAAAAAATCATTTATTTAAAGCAGGGCTTGATTTTTACTTAAATGACAAGAACACTATTTCTTTCTTTACAAATCAAAGTATTTCTGATGGTAATACTATTGGTACAACGAAAGCATTTTTCTATAACAATCCGGGATTTGATCAAAGTCAGGAATTCGAAACAAATAATGAGAATACTTCTCAACAATACAATTTTGATTACAAATTAGACTTGGCCAAAGAAGGTGAAAATATTGAATTGGAAGTTGACCACAATATTTATGAAGGAGAAAATCCAATTAATTATAACTTTTTATTAGGGAGTCAAGATGATTATGTAGATTTAAACGATACGGATAGAGTTAGAACTACCATTAATTTAGACTATGTAAATCCACTTTCGGAAACTACTAAATTGGAATTAGGTGTTCAAGCAAGATTGTTCAATACAGAAATTTTGTATTCGTCGACTGGAGAATCTTTAAATCAACTTGGTGTATTTAGACCAACTCCTAATACAGATTTTGATTATACAAGAGATATTTACTCGGCTTACGCTACATTTAGTAAAAAATTCGATAAGTGGACTTACCAAATTGGAGCAAGAGTTGAAAGCGTTAATGTAGATGCTTTAGCTTTAGAAACAGAAATAGGTACTGGAGTCACCACGCCAATTAGTTTTCAAAATGACTATGTAAAATTATACCCATCTGCATTCTTTACATATACACCTTCTGAAAAGAACTCTTACCAGTTAAGTTATAGCCGTAGAGTTGATCGTCCTGGGATTGGTCAAGTAAACCCAATTAGAGAATGGGGTACACCATTAATTTCTTCTTATGGAAATATTAATCTTGAACCTCAATTTACAAATTCATTAGAAGTAAATTACACAAGAAAACTTGGGAAAGGAAGTATTACTGGAGGCGTATTTTACCGTGCCATTTCAGACGAAATTAACAGAGCTTTATTTGTTGACAGAACAGATGTTAATTCTGGTCGAATTATTTTAACTCACGATAACTTTGATGATACTTCGGCATTTGGTTTTGAATTATCTACAAACTATCGCCCTGTAAAATGGTGGAGTATTAATGGAAGTTTTGATTTATATTCTCAAACTCAAAAAGGTATTGCTGAAACTTTAAATGCTCCAATTGAAACTGCAACTATCGATGATATTGCAACTGAAGTTTCAGAAGTTGATAATGTGGCATGGAACTTTAGAATGTTTAACAACTTTAAAGTAAGCAAACGATTAAGCTTAACTGCTTTTGGATTCTACAGAGGTCAAAACAAAACTTTACAGTTCAATATTGACCCAATGTATTTTGTAAACATTGGAGCTCGTGTAAGCTTTGCAGAAGGAAAAGGATCATTCAGTCTAAACTTTAACGATGTATTTAATACAATGCATTTCTCAGGAAATGGTAGCAAACCTTATAAGCAAGATATCTTTTTCAACTGGGAAAGTCATACTGTTGCAGCCAGCGTATCATACAGATTTGGTGGAGGAAAATACCGTGCTAAGTCTCGTAAACGTAGAGACAACGATGAGAAACAAGGTAGTGGTGGTGTTTTCTAGAAAACATTAAAAAAACTATAAGATAAACTATTAATAGCCTGCATAAATAGTTGATGGTTAGTGTTAATGTTTGGTTATTAATAATAAATCCCAAAGTCGAAAGATTTTGGGATTTTATATTTTAAGGTAAAAAGCTCTCAAATAGAACTATCAAGAGGCATATTTAGAGCATTATTTTCGATAAATAAGTTAATTATTTAACAATGCAAATAAATATTGTTAAATACTGATTTACAGTGTAATAAATACAAAATTACACCGTCTTATATATACGGTATCATTATATAATTTAATTTGAATTAGTCGGCTTATTAAAATTTAAAAATGTTAGCGTAAATGCTTTTTAGCATATGTATATAAATAAAAATCCGAAAACTTAAGTTTTCGGATTTTTTATGTTAAAATTGGTTAATTTATATAGTCTTATGAAATAAAAATCAAATTCTAGCGTCTTAGGTATAGAACATTAAATGTTATGAGTGTTAATGTTGATTAATAGCGAAAAAAACCAAAACAGCTTGTTTTGGTTTTTTTCTATTTTGTATTGTACTGAAACAATTTCAGAACACAATTATTACCACTTAATTATTACACTACCCCATGTGAATCCGCTACCAAAAGCAGCAAGTACTACATTATCACCATCCTTTATTTTTCCTTCCTCCCAAGCTTCAGTTAGAGCTATAATTACTGATGCAGCCGTGGTATTACCATATTTCATAATATTATTAAATACCTGGTCATCTCTTAATCCAAATTTTCTCTGAATAAACTGTGCAATCCGCAAATTTGCTTGATGGGGAATTAGCATATCAATATCATCTTTGACTAAGTTATTTTTGGCCAACCCTTCAATAATCACTTCACTAAAACGTACAACGGCATGTTTAAAAACAAAAGTACCATCCATATATGGGTAATACGAAAGATCTTCTTCTTCTGATTCTAAAATTTCCGGAACCCAGTGCCCTATACTTGGAGATGCTACAATTAATTTATCGGCATATTTTCCTTCACTATGTAAATGAGATGATAATATCCCTTTAGTATTATCTTCTTCTCTGGTTAAAACACAAGCTCCTGCACCATCACCAAAAATTACAGAAACACCACGTCCCCGTGTTGTTTTATCTAGACCATTGGAATGATATTCAGCTCCTATTACCAGAATGTTTTTATACATCCCCGTTTTAATAAATTGATCTGCAGTAGAAACAGCATACACAAAACCAGAACATTGATTACGAATATCAATAGCCCCAATAGTTTTCATACCAAGCAGATCTTGGATTTGCACCCCACATCCCGGGAAATAATAATCAGGACTCAAAGTAGCGAAAACAATAAAATCAATGTCATCTGTTGTTAACCCTGCACGATCTATAGCAATTCTTGCTGCCTTTGCCCCCATTACTGCCGACGAATCCCCAGTTCCCTTTTCAATCCACCTACGCTCTTTAATTCCGGTACGTTCCTGAATCCATTCATCATTGGTATCCATTAATTTCGACAAGTCATCATTAGTGACTACATTCTCAGGAACATATTTTCCTAAACCTATTATTTTTGAATTGTACATAAGTACCGCGTTTTATCCGTTGCGCATTTTGATAAAAATTTGTCTATTCGAGTGAATTTAACGAATGAAAATGAGTGAAATTAGTATCGAGAATTAAATTTTCGATTATCAAAACTGTTCTCGATACAATTTTCTATCAAAATCATTCGAACTGACATTCAATTATATCAAACAAATCAAAATGCACAACCGTTTGATTTTTATATTTATTTGAATACTAAATTAATAATAATTATGAAGGAATTGTAGGCATCTTTAATTATTTACGAATGCAACTTAAAACAAAAAATATTGGGCCCTGCCAGACACCTAAAAAAGTGTAACTTTAGTTTCTTTAATTTAAAGCTATTAATTAATTCTTTTCACAATGAAAAAAACATTTTTATTTCTTTTTTTATGCATAGGAACATTTCTATATGCTCAGGAAAACGTAGGTTATCAATTACCACCTTCAGAAATTTTAGAATTGGCAGATGCACCATTAGCCCCATCAATACGAATGGACAGCAAAAGGGAAACTATTATTTTTCTATATAGAAGTAATTTTAAAAGCATTGCAGAATTATCTGAAACCGAAATGCGCTTAGGAGGATTAAGAATCAATCCAAAAACAAACATTGGAAGCAGACAAAACTATTATACCGATATTAAGCTTAGAAATGGAAGAGATTCAGAAAACGTTAATGTAACAGGGTTACCAGAAGATGGCCGCTATGCCTATTTTAGTTTTTCCCCCGATGAAAAACAAGCCGCTTTCACCAACACTACAGCTAACGGAGTAGAACTCTGGATTTTAAATATTGCTTCTGCAAAGGCCACCAAAATTACAGATGCAAATCTAAATGCCAATACAGGTAGACCTTTTTCGTGGTTTAAAGACAACCACTCCTTACTTGTTAAAATGCTTTCAAAAACCAGTAAATCATTAATAGACACCAAAAGTGCAATTCCTACTGGACCAACAATTTCTGTAAGCGAAGCCGGTAAAAAAGCACAAAATAGAACCTACCAGGATTTACTAAAGAACAAAAATGACGAACACAATTTCGAGCAATTAGTATTATCGGAATTATTTAAAATATCAATTGATGGCACTAAAACCCAATGGAAAAAAAGTGATATGTATCGCGGTTTATCATTTTCTCCAGATGGTAAATATCTTTTGGTAACGACCATCGAAAGACCGTTTTCGTATTTAGTAACCTATCGACGGTTCCCATCAAAAACGAGTATTTATAATACTAACGGAGATTTAGTAAGTGACTTTTTAAAAGTGCCTTTAATAGAAGATTTACCTAAAGGATTTATGGCTGCAAGACCTGGAAAAAGAAACCTGTCTTGGCGTGCAGACAAACCAGCTACCCTATATTGGTGTGAAGCCCTAGATGGTGGAGATCCTGCTATTGATGTTGCCTTTAGAGATGAAGTTTTTGAGCTTAATGCGCCTTTTAATGAAACTCCAAAATCATTATTAAAAACAGTCCAACGATTTAATAATATTGTATGGGGCGATGATAAAACAGCAATTGCAGTCGATTATTGGTGGAACACAAGAACCACTAAAACTTATCTATTTAACCCTTCAAACAGTGAAAAAGAACCAATAACAATATGGGATAGAAACTATCAAGATCGCTATAGTGACCCTGGTAATTTCGTGACCAAAAAAAATGAATTAGGCAGATATACGCTCGAGTTAAATAAAAACAAAGCATATCTCATAGGAGCAGGATATAGTAAGGAAGGGAAATTTCCTTTTATAGATGAAATTAATTTATCTACAAAGGAAACTAAGCGTTTATATCATTCTACCTTAACAGATAAACTAGAAAACATTTCAGATATACTGGATGTTAGAAAAGGTGAAATTTTAGTAAGATTAGAATCAAAAAATGAATACCCTAATTATTATATTAGAAATATTAAAAACAGAAAAGGTCTGGTTCCATTAACACAATTTGAAAATCCATTTAAAAGTATTCAAAATGTTCACAAGGAAATAATTAATTACAAACGTGATGATGGTTTGGATTTATCGGGAACACTACTATTGCCTACAAATTATGAAAAAGGTAAAAAATACCCAATGATAATGTGGGCATATCCTAGAGAATATAAAGATAAAAGTAGCGCTGGACAAAGCACTTCCAGTTCCAATCAATTTACATATCCCTCCTATGGTTCTCCAATTTATTGGGTAACACGAGGCTATGTTGTTTTAAACAACGCCTCTTTCCCTATTGTTGGTGAAGGCGATGAACAACCTAACGATTCTTTTAGGACACAACTTGTCTCAAATGCCAAAGCTGCTATTGATGCCGTTGATAATCTAGGACTTATTGACCGAAACAAAGTTGCCGTTGGCGGCCATTCTTATGGCGCATTTATGGTTGCAAACTTATTAGCGCATTCTAAACTTTTCGCTGCTGGAATTGCACGAAGTGGTGCTTATAACAGAACACTAACTCCTTTTGGATTCCAAAGTGAAGAGCGTAGCTATTGGGAAGCTCCAGACGTGTATAATACAATGTCTCCATTTATGCATGCCGATAAAATGAAAACTCCACTCCTACTCATTCATGGTGAGGCCGATAATAATTCAGGGACTTATCCTTTACAAAGTGAACGTTATTTCAACGCTTTAAAAGGACTAGGAGCTCCTGTTAGACTGGTAATGCTTCCCAAAGAGAGTCATGGCTATAGAGCGAGGGAATCAGTATTACATTTGTTATGGGAACAAGATCAATGGTTAGAAAAACATGTAAAAAATAAACCAACGGTAAACACACCTAAAGAAACTTTGAAAAATTAGTAACAACATTTAGATTAAATAGAAAAAGCCATTCTTAAAAGGATGGCTTTTTTTTATGCCAACTTGTCACAAACATATAATTGGCATTTTTGTTGTCTAATGCAATTCATAATAATTGAATAACATAAAACAAACATATCATGACAAAAGGAAATATTAATGTATCGGTAGAAAATATTTTTCCTCTGATTAAAAAATTCCTGTACAGTGATCACGAAATCTTTTTACGTGAACTTATTAGTAATGCAACGGATGCTACTTTAAAACTTAAACACCTCTCTAACGTAGGTGATTCAAAAGCTGAATATGGCAATCCTCAAATTGAAGTTAAAATTGACAAGGAGAACAACAAACTGCATATCATTGATCAAGGATTAGGGATGTCAGCTGATGAAGTTGAAAAATACATTAATCAAGTAGCCTTCTCTGGAGCTGAAGAATTTTTAGATAAATATAAAGACTCTGCAAAAGATTCAGGAATCATTGGGCATTTTGGACTTGGATTTTATTCAGCGTTTATGGTTGCTGAAAAAGTTGAAATTATTACTAAATCTCATAAAGATGAACCAGCGGCACACTGGACTTGTGATGGATCTCCTGAATTTACCTTAGAAGCTTCAGATAAATCAGATAGAGGTACAGAAATCATCCTTCATATTGCTGAAGACTCTACTGAGTTCTTAGAAGAAAATAGAATTAGTGAGCTTCTTTCTAAGTATAATAAATTTATGCCTATTCCAATTAAATTTGGAACAAAAGAGGTTAATGATCCTGAGCATACTCCAGAAACTACAACTGACGAAGAAGGTAAAGAAACAACAGAACCTCAGCGAAAAATCACAGTAGATAGTATAATTAACAATCCTAATCCAGCATGGACCAAACAGCCATCAGAATTAGAAGGTGAAGATTATAAAGGGTTTTACAGAGAATTGTATCCAATGCAAATGGAAGAGCCTTTATTCAACATTCACTTAAATGTTGATTACCCGTTTAACTTAACTGGAATCTTGTATTTCCCAAAGATGACCAATGATTTAAACATGCAAAAGGATAAAATTCAGTTATACCAAAATCAAGTTTTTGTAACAGATAACGTTGAAGGTATTGTTCCTGAATTTTTGACAATGCTTCGCGGTGTCATTGATTCTCCAGATATTCCATTAAACGTATCTCGTAGTTACTTACAAGCTGATGGAGCTGTAAAAAAGATATCATCTTACATAACACGTAAAGTTGCAGACAAATTAAAGTCATTATTTAATGATAACCGTGAGGATTTTGAAGCCAAATGGAATGATATTAAAATAGTGATTGAATATGGAATGCTTTCGGAAGATAAATTCTTTGAAAAAGCAGACAAATTTGCATTATACCCAACAGTAGACAATACCTATTATACTTATGATGAGCTTTTCAATAAAATCAAAGCGAATCAAACAGATAAGGACGATAAATTAGTAATCCTTTATGCCTCAAATAAAGATGAGCAACACAGTTATATTGAAGCTGCAAAAACAAAAGGTTACGAGGTATTATTATTAGATTCTCCAATTGTATCGCACCTTATCCAAAAATTAGAAACTACTAAAGAAAATATTTCCTTTGTACGTGTGGATTCTGATCATGTTGATAATTTAATTAAGAAAGAGGATACAAAAATTTCGAAATTAACAGAGGAAGAAAAAACAAGTTTAGATACTATATTGAAAGAAGTTGTTCCTGCTGAAAAGTTCACTGTGCAATTAGAAACTATGGATAGCGATGCAGCACCTTTCATGATTACTCAACCTGAATTTATGCGTCGTATGAAAGAAATGCAACAAACCGGTGGTGGTGGTATGACTATGTTTGGGAACATGCCTGAGACCTATAACTTAGTTGTAAATACAAATTCAGAATTGGTAGGTGAC
>Ga0209395_1004184_pt1 | contig 17172 bp, 17 predicted proteins | sample GOMGulsemesocosm_3_FD_184635 | JGI IMG/M metagenome (GOLD analysis project Ga0209395, IMG submission 184635) | Methane-oxidizing microbial communities from mesocosms in the Gulf of Mexico - GOM9D Gulf of Mexico (SPAdes) (version 2) | ecosystem: Environmental > Aquatic > Marine > Cold seeps... | reverse complement strand
TCTTACGTTTACGTTCCCAAGTAGGCTTTTCGTAAGATTCGCGACGGCGAACTTCTGAAAGGATCCCTGCTTTTTCACATGAACGTTTAAAACGACGTAATGCAACGTCAAATGGTTCGTTTTCTCTTACTTTAATTACTGGCATGTACTTTGGACCTTAATATGTATCTATATAATTGGTGTATAGCTTAAGCATTATTGCTTCGCAAACACCCACTCTATCAAAATTGGGTGACGTATTCTAAAGCGAACGACTAGTTAAAGTAAAGTCTAATGTAGGTTAAAACTAAAATAAGGTGGTGTAATATTTAATAGGGCGTTAAAATCGCCAGATAAAGTGAAGTAAACGTTATTTAGCGTCTTAAGGTTAAGGGTAATATGCGAATTTTAGGTATAGAAACATCTTGTGATGAAACAGGTATTGCTATTTATGATGATGGAAAGGGTGATTTACCTGAAGGTATTGTTGCACATCGTTTATATAGTCAAATTGCTGTTCATGCAGATTATGGCGGCGTGGTTCCTGAATTGGCATCACGAGATCATGTACGTAAAACCATACCGTTAATTAAAGAGGTTTTAAAAGAAGCTAACTTAACCCCTGCTGATTTAGACGGTGTTGCTTATACGGCTGGACCCGGTTTAGTGGGAGCATTATTAGTGGGCTGTTCAATTGGCAGAAGTTTAGCTTATGGCTGGGGGTTACCTGCAGTGCCTGTTCATCATATGGAAGGACATCTCTTGGCGCCAATGTTAGAAGAAAATGTCCCCGACTTTCCTTTTGTTGCTTTACTGGTTTCCGGTGGACACACTATGTTAGTTCGTGTTGACGGTATCGGACAATATGAAATGTTAGGTGAGTCGGTTGATGATGCCGCAGGTGAAGCGTTTGATAAGACTGCAAAATTGCTTGGCCTTGATTATCCAGGTGGCCCAGCATTATCTAAAATGGCAGAAAAAGGCACTAAAGGACGTTTCACTATGCCAAGGCCTATGACCTCACGCCCAGGTTTAGATTTTAGCTTTAGTGGTTTAAAAACTGCTGCGGGTACAATTATCCGAAAAGAAATTGAGTTGCAAAAGTCATTAGGTAATGAAGGTATGGATGAGCAAACTCATGCAGATGTTGCTTATGCGTTTCAAGAAGCAGTTGTAGAGACTTTAGCGATTAAGTGTCGACGAGCTTTACAACAATGTGAATTGAAACGTTTAGTTATTGCCGGTGGCGTTAGTGCTAACACTTCATTACGTGAAAAGTTAGGAGAAATTACTAATAAGTTGGGGGGGGAAGTTTTCTATCCACGTCCTGAATTTTGTACGGATAATGGAGCAATGATCGCTTATGCTGGCTTACAACGTTTAAAAGCTGGAACAGACGCAGATTTATCGTTTAAAGCGACGCCTCGTTGGCCATTAGATACTTTACCGGCTGTTTAATAACGCACGAGTGAAAGGGGGGAAATTATTTGGACGTGTTTTTGAAGGAAACTTTACTCTCATGTCCTTTAATTAGTCGCCATATATTGTCCTTATGACGAAAGATGATTAACACGGAAAGCATCATCACAGGGTACATGTATAAAGGTTTTAATAGCCAAATATAAAATGGAGCTAGCGATACAGTAATAATGGCAGCTAAACTTGAATACCGAGTGAAAACTATCACGGTTACCCAAGTCAAAATTAGCAGTCCTCCTAAATCTAAACCGATTGGCAGTAACACTCCAAGTGCCGTCGCTACTCCTTTTCCCCCTTGAAAATTAAAGAATATAGGGTACATATGGCCCAAACAAGCGGCGAGTGCTATTAACCCTAAATTGAGCGGTTCTAAACCAAGGAAATATGCACCCCATACCGGAATAGTGCCTTTGAGAATATCAAAGCCTAATACCAGTGAAGCTATAAATTTGTTACTGATACGTAACACATTGGTCGCGCCGGGATTGTTGGAGCCTATCGTACGAGGATCGGGGAGCTTTAATAACTTACATAATAAAATAGCACTAGAAATCGAGCCGACCAGATAGGCAGCAATGATCATCATGAGTGTTAGTAATAAAGCGATAATACCAAAATCTCCAAATTTATTGTTACAACTCTTATTGTTTACACAAATTTTTAACAATTATTTATATTCTATCGTTTCGCAATCGCAATGCAAATAAGTTTTTCTTTACCGTCTGCCAATAAAAAATATTAATTGATCAGTGACCCTAGTTTTTATAGCTTTGCACAGGTAAAATCGCCCTTCATTTTAGTTGTTTTCTGCAGATAGTTCATTTTTATTTTTGATTACTGATTAAAGGCGAGTATACGTTAATGGATAAAGTTCATATTCAAGGTTTAAGCATTCAAACCACGATAGGTTTTTTCGAATGGGAAAAGCAGATCAAGCAAACGTTAGTGATAGATTTAGCAATGGGATGGAATATCGCGTTAGCTGCTGAAAATGACGACCTTGCTAAAACGTTAGATTATGCCGAAATATCAGAAGTAATTGCTGAGTTTGCTAATAATAACCCAGTTGACTTAATTGAAACACTCGCAGAACGCATGGCTAAATTTTTGATGGAAACTTATCATATTCCTTGGCTTAAGTTGAAAGTAGCAAAGCCAAATGCCGTTCATAATGCGTTAACCGTCGCCGTTGAAATTGAACGTGGCAGCCAATCAAATAACGATAAACAGATGTAATGGCCAATTTATATATTTCACTTGGCAGTAATGTGGACCGACACCATAACGTAAGTACAGGTTTGACTGCACTTAAATTGATTTTTGGTGAATTAACGTTGTCGTCATTATTCGCCAGTAAAGCCGTGGGTTTCGATGGCGCTGAATTTTATAATATGGTTGTGGGTGCAACCACCGAGCTTACGATTGAGCAAGTTGCAACAGCACTTCGCAATATAGAGTTTGCTAACGGCCGAGAAATTGATGCGAAAAAATATAGCCCACGTACGCTAGACTTAGATTTATTACTCTATGATGATTTAGTGCTCGATAAGCCTGCACAAATTCCACGCGCTGAAATTACAGAAAATGCTTTTGTGTTGTGGCCACTTGCTGAAGTAGCACCACTAGTCAAACACCCCCTTTTGAAAAAATCTTATCAGCAACTTTGGCAAATGTACGATAAATCAAAGCAACAAATAACCATGGTAGACTTTTCTTGGCCAAGTTAATGAGAAAAGTTATGCAATTTAAAATTGACCCATTAAGCATTGAACAAAGAAAAGGAATATAATTAGTAATGACAATCACAGAGATATTTATTTTAGCTATTTTACAGGGGTTGACGGAGTTTTTACCGGTTTCAAGTTCTGCACATTTAATTTTACCCTCGGCAGTTCTCGGGTGGAAAGATCAAGGCATAGCGCTGGACGTAGCTTTGCATGTAGGGACTTTACTTGCCGTTGTTTTATATTTCCGTAAAGAAGTAGCGAACATGGCGGTTGCTTGGGTTGGCAGTATCAAAGGTGATAACTCCAATTTTGAAGGCAAACTTGCTTGGTGGATATTATTTGCCACTATCCCGTTAGGTATCTTTGGTTTGCTTGGCAAAGACTTTATTGAAGCGCATTTACGTACTGCTGCAGTTATTGCTGCGACGACATTAATTTTTGGTTTTTTCTTGGGTTATGCTGATATTAAAGCAGGTAAACGCAAAGCTTCTGAGCATATTGATTTTGAAAAGTTAGGTTTTAAAGGCGCTATGCTCATTGGGCTAGCACAAGCAATTGCTCTTATTCCGGGGACATCACGTTCGGGTATCACCATGACGATTGGTTTAATGCTTGGCTTAAATCGAGACAATGCCGCACGATTTTCCTTTTTATTATCGATTCCGGCTATTGCGATGGCGGGATGTTATTTAACTTTTAAACTCATTACCGGCACTGAAGCTGTTGATTGGAGCGCTATTGGTATTGGCAGTGTGTTAGCTTTTTTTAGTGCTTACGCCTGTATTCATTACTTTCTCATTCTATTAGACAAAGTCGGCATGATGCCATTTGTGATATACCGGTTAGTACTCGGTGTGGCGTTACTTTGGTTTGTGCTTAGCTAGTTAATAAATATAAATATAAATAATAATAATAATAATAATAATAAAGATAAAATATAACATTTGAATTTATTTTCAAATGTTCACCCTATACAAATATAAAATACAAAAGTGAGTAACAAATGAATTTATCATTAACCGAAGAACAGATGATGATTCAAGATATGGCAAAAAAATTCGCTGAAAGTGAATTAGCTCCAGTAGCCGCCGAACTTGATGAAACCCAAGATCAAACACTTTTCCTTAATAACCTAGCGCAATTAACAGAGCTTGGTTTTATGGGTTTAAACATTAAAGCTGAATATGGCGGTGTGGAAGCAGGTTCTGTCGCTTTTAGTTTAGCGATAACAGAAATTGCTCGAGCTTGTGCTTCAACGGCGGTAACTACATCAGTCACTAATATGGTAGCCGAAGTTATTCAGGCGGTAGGTAATGAAGAACAAAAACAAAATTACTTACCTAAAATATGTAGCGGTGAATATAGAGCAGGTGCTTTTTGCTTAACAGAGAATAATGCGGGCTCAGACCCTGCAGGTATGAAAACGTCAGCAGTACTCGACGGTGATGAATACGTTTTAAATGGCAGTAAGCTATTTATTACCAGTGCTAGTTTTGCCGATATCTTTGTAGTTTGGGCAGTAACTGATGCAGAGGCGCCAAAAGGAAAAGGAATTTCTTGTTTCTTAGTTGAAGCAAATACACCGGGTATTACGGTAAGTAAACCTGAAGAAAAAATGGGACAAAAAGCCTCTCCGACCAATGAAGTGAGCTTCACTGATTGTCGTATACCCGTTAACGCTATGATGGGCAAAGAGAATAAAGGTTTTGGTGTTGCAGTTGGTGAACTAGCTGGCGGTCGTATTGGTATTGGCTCTTTAGCATTAGGTATTGGCTTAGCCGCTATGGATTACGCGCGTGTCTTTATTACTGAGCGTAAACAGTTTGGTCAAGCATTATCAAACTTCCAAGGCTTGCAGTGGAAACTTGCTGAACGCTATACCGATTTAGAAGCGGCTCGTTTATTACTTATGCAAGCGGCTTACACAAAAGAGCAAGGTTTACCGTTTGGTAAAGCAGCTTCTATGGCCAAGTTATTTGCTGCAGAAAAAGCGAATACCGCTTGTTACGATGCCTTGCAATTAATGGGAGGAGCAGGTTATATCAAAGAATATCCATTAGAGCGTATGGCGCGTGATGTTCGTGTTACAGCTATTTATGAAGGCACGAGCGAGATCCAAAAAATAATTATTGCCCGTGAGTTATTGCGCGAAATTTAATTTTATCTCGTTTAACGAATCTAAAGCTGAATTTCCTTTAAAACAAATGGAGTTCAGCTTTTTGTGTTTACCCCTTGAGCTTTCAATAATCGCCCCAAAATATAGGGTATAGACGCTTATCAATAAAACTAAATGGAAATGAATGTGACTACAAATGCCATTGAAATAACGTTAGAAAATTTTCAACAGATTATTTTAGAAGAATCTAAAACGAAGCCGGTATTAGTCGATTTTTGGGCAGAACAAGTCCCTGAGAGCTTACAATTAAGAGATAGACTTGCCGCAGACTTAAATGGTTTTGAAGAGCATGTTTTATACGCAACCGTGGATTGTCAAACTCAGCAACAAATAGCTCAGCAGTTTGGTATTCAAGGGTTACCTACCGCTATATTAGTGAAAGATGGACAGCCACTTGATGGGTTAACTGGGCCACAAAGCGATGACAATATAAAAGAGTTTTTAGCGAAACATTTACCTAAGCAAGAAGACTTATTGCTTGCTCAAGCACAACAACTTTTAGCTGATAATAACGTTAATGATGCATTTACTGTGATCAATAAGGCTTATCAACTTGATAGTGAACGTGCCGATATAAAATTATTACTATCAGATACCTATCTTCAAATAGGTAAAGTCACTGAAGCAGAATCATTACTCGCTACTATTTTGATGGTAGATCAAGACAGTTATTATCAAGCTTTGATTGCTAAATTAGAACTTGCTAACCAAGCAGCTGATTCACCAGAAATAAAAGCATTAGAAGCCCAGTTAGCGAATGATACTGATAATGTTGAATTGCAGCATCAACTTGTCGCACAGTACAGCCAAGTTAGTCGTCATGAAGAAGCATTGGTATTACTCTTTCGTTTAATGCAAAAAGACAGTAGCGATGCGGTAAGCAAAAGTTTGTATCTAGATGTCTTAAAATCCTTGCCTGATGGTGATCCATTAGCGAATAAATATCGTAGGAAATTGTATACTTTAATGTATTAATTGAAGATAAAAATGATTGATAACAAGTCTTACGCATGTTTATAAAAAATAGTCATAAATATGCGTAATGAGATTTCGAATTAAATTTTTTATTTATATAAAAATTAATATAAAAGGTTTGATAAAAAGTTAATCGTAAAGCAACTCTAAATATGAATGCTTAACCTACTGCGGCTATTGGTTCGACTCCATATGCGACTGGCTTAAGTTTACTCACAAATGTTTGCCTAAATTTCGCTAACTTTGGTGAAATAATTACTTGGCAATATGGCGTTTTAGGATTATTGCTGTAATAATTTTGATGAAACTTTTCACCTGAAAAGAACACAGACGCCTCGGTAACTTCAGTCACGACAACTTCATTAAACATATCACTCGCGTCTATTTCAGTAATAACTTCCAAGGCGAGCTCTTGTTGTACTTTACTGTGATAAAAAATCGCTGAACGATATTGAGTACCTATATCATTACCTTGGCGATTCAATTGAGTGGCATCATGTAGCGTGAAGAAAACCTCTAATATTTCACGAGCACTGATCTGTGTGGTATCAAACGTTAACTGCACAACTTCTGCATGACCACTTTCACCTGAGCAAACGTTTTCGTAGGTTGCTAGCGCTGCATTGCCGCCCATATAACCTGATATAGCAGATTTAATTCCGACCAATTGTTTAAATGCCGCTTCAATACACCAAAAGCAACCGGCAGCTAGCGTGATTTTTTCTTCATGTGATGACATTAAATTAAACCTTAATATGTGTGATTAAGGCAACCTTACAATAATAGACGTTTAGATGTCTATACGTTTTTATTGGAAATTATAAATAAATTGTTTTTGAACCGTTAAAAGCAGTAGAATTAGCGTAATATCAAGTAATAACACTAATCAAAATGAAGTTTTATGTCCTTATTTTTATTGAAGTTTAATCAAGTTCGCACGGTTATTTTACTGCGTAGTATTGCTATTATTATTCAGCTTATACTAATATTTTTTGTAAATGTAATTTTGGAATATGAACTTCCTTGGATGCCGTTAATTGTTGTCATTTCAATTGAAGCGCTATTTACCTTGGCTAGTTATTTATACTACCGTTCAGGCAAGGAAGCTGACCGGATCGCCTTACTTGGGCAAGTTTGCGCAGATATCATTTTCCTGTCGTTTATTCTTTATTACAGTGGCGGGGCGACGAATGCTTTTGTTTCCTTGTTACTTATTCCTATTGCTATTGCAGCTGTAACATTAACGCCATTATTTTTAGGTGCGGTAGCGCTTTTAGCTATTGCTTCATACAGTGTTTTACTTTGGTTATTACCGATGTCAGTCATGCATGGCAATATGGAAGGCCATTTTATTGGCATGTGGATTAATTTTCTCTTTTCAAGCATCGTGGTTGCTACAGTCGTAGGACAAATGGCAAGGCGCATCTCGCAAAAAGAACATTCGATTGCGACATTTCGTGAGGAGCAATTAAAGCAAGAAAAAATAATGTCGTTGGGTGTTGCTTCTGCTCAAATAACTCACCAGTTAGCAACACCTATTGCTACAGTGCAGTTACTGGTGGATGAGCTGAGTGATGAATTACCAGAACACCCTGTAGTTGTTGATTTACAAGCCCAGTTGTTGCGTTGTAGCCAAAGCTTAGCAGAGTTTCGTGAAATGGTTTTTGAGATAAAAGAGCAAACGTCAAAGCAAGTGTTCTGCGATGATATTATCGAACAAATGATTGAACATATCGGCTTGAATTATCCCGATGTTAACGCCGAGTTTATATCAAACAATAGTCAATCTTTAACGTGTGAAAAAGCAACGATATTGGCTGATGCTTCGTTATTGCCAGCGATTCTAAATTTAGTCAATAATGCGATTAGAGCAACTAAAGTCAATAATAGTCATCAAATTGAGTTATCCAGTGTTTGTGATCAAAAAAACTGGCAACTTAGTATTCGTGATTTTGGCAGAGGTTTTACTGAATCTACATTAAATGAATTAGGTGTTAAGCCGGTAAACAGCAAACAAGGTCTAGGTATGGCTGTGTTTTTGAGTCATGCGAGTCTAGAACGATTAGGTGGCACACTGACTTTAACAAACCACCTTGATGGCGGAGCATTAGTTACGTTAAAATTACCTTTAACTACAGAGGCTATGTAAGGAATAGAATGAATGAAATTACTTATTGTTGAAGACGATAACGCCTTTGCTAATACGCTCAAACGACGAATGGAAAAAAACGGCTATAACTGTTGGTTGGCGGATAATATTAATGATGCGTTACTGACTTGTCATCGTCAATTACCAGAATTTATACTACTGGATATGAAACTTAATAATGAAAGTGGATTGAATTTAATTACTCCCATTAGAAAGTTACTGCCAAACAGTCACATTATCCTTCTAACAGGCTTTGCGAGTATTGCTACTGCAGTTGATGCCATAAAACTTGGTGCTGATGATTACTTAACTAAACCTGTAGACACACAAACATTGTTATCCGCTTTAGCTAAAAATAGTAATAATTCAACGCAAAAGCACTTGTCATCTACAACGGTTTTAGGTCAAAAAATTCAAAATGAACCAACGCTTTCAACAGAGCAAGTGGAATGGGAACACATTCAACAGGTCTTGAAGTTTAATAATGGTAATGTTTCAGCAACGGCTCGTCAGCTTTCAATGCACCGGAGAACATTGCAAAGAAAGTTGCAAAAAAGGCCAACAATTAGTACTTAACAAATAGCATTTTATAATTAATAATTGCGATAAGGTTTGGTAAAAATGATAGGCGGGTTGCACACTGTCATTATATATTTCTGGGGAAATTAACGGTATCAAATCATCAGTAAATGCAAATTCCGCCAAAATATATTGGTTGTCTCGTGCATTTGATGGAATATAAGCTTTGTGTGCGGCACTGCATTTCTTACTATTGACATATCCGTTCCCTGTTTGAAGTTAGTCGATAATTTTTTGATGATTATAAAAAAGGCTTATGACACTTTTATGATGTTACAGACTTTTGGGTTATCATCTACATAAGAAAATCTTGCAATGCTCAGAGAAAATATGTTTTCAGATCAAAAAGCCTTACTCGACGCCGTGAACCAAATTATGCCTTTCGGTAAATATTCAGGGAGACCCTTATTACATCTTCCTGAACCCTATTTAGTGTGGTTTAAGTCAAAAGGCTTTCCTGAAGGAAAATTAGGACAGCAGCTTGAATTAATCTACGAAGTAAAACTCAATGGTCTTGAGGGGATGTTAGAGCCACTTTTACGTTCAAGTCGTTTAGGTATTCCTGAACATTAAAATAATTTTTTATAAATAGACCAATTTTTATATTCATAGGTAATAAAGCATTTTGGTAACAAGTTGTTTTATTTATTTAATCTTAAACATGACGTTTTATCATTTTATTAATATTTACTTTAGTTGGTTCTTTAGCCAGTTCTCACTTGATTTAGTCCCTTTATTAACCTTAACTTAATTGTCGATTGCTGTTTTATTCGACAATGCTAAAAGTACAACAGGACAATGACGGAGAGTAATTAATGAGAACAAAGAAAAGAGATCGGCTAGGTAGAGCACATTCGAATGGTTATCAAGCAGGCCTGAATGGAAAAACGAAAGAGAAGTGTCCTTATCAAAATACTGATGCTAAATCAGAATGGTTAGGCGGCTGGCGTGATGCCGTTACTGATCGACATGCGGGATTATTCAAATAATTAAATATAAAAATAGCGTTAATAAAACAAAAAACCTTTCTATTAGAAAGGTTTTTTACATTTTACTGCTAAAATCTAAAGTTATGTTGGTAAATGCCAGTTTATTTGTGGAATGCCTTTTGAGCGTAACCATTCATTTGCTTTCGAAAAGTGCTGACAGCCAAAAAATCCTCGGTATGCAGATAGAGGTGATGGATGCGGGCCATTTAATACCAAGTGCTTATTAGTATTAATGTTTTTTCCTTTTTTTTGCGCATGAGCCCCCCAAAGTAAAAACACACAAGCGTTACATTCTAGATTGATTTTTTCTATTACTGCATCAGTAAATGTTTCCCAGCCTAACTTTGCATGAGAATGTGCCTGTGCTTGTTTTACCGTTAATACGGTATTGAGTAATAAGACGCCTTGCTCAGCCCAAGGCGTTAAACAACCGTGGTCAGGTTTATTGAAATCACTATATTCATTGACTAATTCTTTATAAATATTGACTAAAGACGGAGGAACTTTGACACCGGACTGAACTGAGAAGGCTAAGCCATGTGCTTGTTTGTCACCGTGGTAGGGATCTTGCCCTAAAATTACCACCTTAATGTTTTTAATGTCGTGATAACAAAATGCATTAAAGACATCAGCTTCAACGGGGAAAATAACATCGCCGTCAGCGCGTTGCTTTATAATTTCATTATTCAGCTGGCTGAAATATGGTTTGTTTTGTTCTTCGTTCAGCAGTTGTTGCCACTGTGGTTTTATTTTCATAATTATTAAATTTAAATAAAAAAGGCCGTTAATAAATTAACGGCCATTGTAAACAGTTTTATAACTCGGTGGAATATCACAAACTCACTAAGTTAGCACTCGTTGAGAACTCACCTATTCATAAATAATAAATAGCGAGTTTATTACTGATTATTTGATAATAAATAATCACGTAAATCTGCAAAATTATCAGCCATATCCTTAGATAAAATCGCTTCGCTAGCACAATCAGCGAGCTCTTTCGGTAAACCGATAGGCTGTCCTAAAATACTTTCTACAACTTCTTTAAATTTTGCTGGATGAGCAGTACCTAAAAATACGCCGAATTCGCCTTCACTTGTATTGTATTGCAATGCTTTGTAGGCAACTGCGGCATGTGGTTCACTGATGTAGCCAAGCTTAGCAAGCTGTAAAACGGTTGACTGTGTTTGCTCTTCGTCTATTGAAACAGAGCTAATACAATCGCTTGGTACAATGCCTGTTTTGAGCATATGTTCAATACGTGGCCAGTTATTTGGATCGCTAACGTCCATGGCATTTGAGATAGTTGCTACTGTTTCGTTTGGAGTCCATTCGCCTGTTTCAAGATAACGCGGCACGGTATCGTTAGCGTTAGTTGCAGCGATGAATCGTTTGATAGGTAAGCCAAGTGCTTTGGCAAATAATCCAGCAGTTAAATTACCAAAATTACCACTTGGAATAGAGACAACGATATTATCCAATTCGGTTTTGCATTTTTGACGAGATAACTGTGCGACTGCTTCAAAGTAATAACATATTTGTGCTAATAAACGACTTATGTTTATAGAATTGGCTGAATTCAAACCGATTGTAGATGCCAGTTCTTTATCATCAAAAGACTTTTTGACCAATGCCTGACAATCATCAAAACTCCCGTCAACAGCAAGCGTTTCAATATTTCCACCTAATGTGGTGAACATTTTCTCTTGTAGCAGGCTGATTTTTCCTTTTGGGTATAAAATGACAACACGAATATTTTCTATACCATGAAATGCGTGAGCAACTGCAGCACCTGTATCACCAGATGTTGCTGTTAGTATGGTTATTTTTTTGTCTTTACTAAATGCTTGAAGACACTTAGCCATAAAGCGAGCACCAAAATCTTTAAAAGCGAGTGTCGGGCCATGAAATAATTCGAGTATGGCACGATCTTTACTGATGGGTTGGATTTGTGCTGGAAAGTTAAAAGCACTTGTCACAATATCGGTTAACTGATCTTTTGATAGATCATCTTTAACAAAAGGGTAAAGTACTTGCACACTTCTTTCCACCAAAGGCATGGCGAGTAATTCGTCGATGTTATCTAAAGCCGGAATTGTTTCAGGAAAAAATAACCCTTGGTTTTTACCTAAACCTTGTTTAACCGCACCAGCAAAACTGACTTGTTCATCGTTTTCTTTTAAATTATAAAATTTCACAGCATATTCCTAATAAATTCTTTATTTTTTACTTTTCAATTATGTGATTAGCGGGTTAATTTACCTGCACCAGCGACATCAACCTGACAGACGTGGACAAACCCCAGGTCTGTTTGTAAATAGTTTTCTTTTAACCAACTCGCAGCACGTTGTGCTTTTTCAAGTGAATCAGACACACAAAATAAAGTGGGCCCTGAACCTGAAATACCTATTGCTAAATGACCTTGTTGTTCTAAGTAGGTTTTAGATTGTTCAAACTTAGGTAATAAGTGCTTACGATAGGGTTCTGCTATTACGTCTTTGAGAACTGAAAATGCCTGTTCTTTATCATTACGGTGACAAGCATCAACAAACGTTGCTAAGTTTTGGCTATAAGTAATCGCATCAGCGCGACTATATTTAGTGGGCAAAACATCACGAGCGGCTTTTGTTGAAACATTAATACCGGGGTAGGCCATTACGTAATAACAATTAGCAAATTGAGGTAAGTCTCTGCAAATAATTTGCTGGTCTGGCACCATTAATTTTAGGCCGCCTAAGTAACAAGGAGCTACATTGTCATAATGTAAACTGCCACTTATTTTGGCTTCCATTTCGCCCATCATAAATAATAATGTTTTCTCATCAAAATATTCTAGATAAAATTCATTAAGCGCAAGCAATGCGGCAACTACCGAACAAGCGCTAGATCCTAAGCCGCTACCGACAGGCATTTTTTTATCTAATGTTAGTTGTACTTTTCGTATTGGTTGCTGTGCTTTTTCAAGCGCTTGGTTAAATAACACCAAGCAATGCCAAACAATATTATCTGTTGGCTTACCCGGTAATTTATTGGCAAATTCACCGATGACAATAAGCTTATTTTCGTCAGCTGATTCTATAGAAACGATATCACCTAACAATGTACCGTCAACGGGCCTAACCGCTAAACCTAATACATCAAAACCTACATTGAGGTTACCAATTGATGCTGGCGCAAAAACGGAAATAGTCATTAGTGTTGTTGCTCCCATGCTAGTGTTCTTAATAAATCACCAAATACTCCTGCAGCTGTTACTGCAGCACCCGCGCCATAGCCACGTAATACGAAAGGTAATGGTTGATAATATCGACTATGTATAGCTAAAGCATTCTCACCATCTTTTACACTATAAAGAGGGTGGTCACTTGCTACTGCTTCAATGGAAACTTTACATTGTCCATCAACAATATTGCCGATATAACGTAAGACTTTTCCTTCACTTTTTGCGTGAGCGATACGCTTAGAAAATTCATCATCGATTTTCGATAAGTTATTCATAAAGTCGCTTACTTCGCCACTGGCATCAAAATCTTCCGGTAATACTGACTCGATAGAGATGTCAGATAATTCCAGTTGCATTCCGGCTTCACGTGCCATGATTAATAACTTACGGGCAACGTCCATACCACTTAAGTCGTCACGCGGATCCGGCTCAGTAAAGCCATTTTCTTTTGCTATTGCAGTGGCTTGAGAAACCGTCATTCCTTCTTCTAACTTACCAAACATATAGGAAAGTGAACCAGAAAGTACTCCTTCAAAACGTACTAACTCATCACCTGCTTTTATCAAACTTTGTAATGTGTCAATGACAGGTAAGCCTGCACCTACCGTTGTTTCGTACAAGAAACGTCGGTTTGATTTTTGTGCTGCGCTACGAAGCGCTTGATAGTATTCCCAAGAGTCGGTATTGGCTTTTTTATTTGGCGTAACAATATTAAAGCCTTCTTCAAGGTAATTAACATAACTCATCGCTAAAGATTCATTTGAAGTAGAGTCTACTAACACGGGATTAATCAAATGATTTTTACGTACAAAAGCTTTTATGTTTTCAACATTTACCGGTACTGACGTATTAGCCATTTCTGCTTGCCAGTTATCTAAATCGATACCTTCTTCATTAAATACCATACCTTTACTGTTTGCGATGCCATAAACCTTTAAAGAAATATTTTGTTCTTTAAGTTTAGGTTGCTGACGAGCAATTTGCGCAATAAGTTCACTACCAACAACACCACAACCAACAAGAAATACATCAATGGTTGGTTTGTGTGTAAAGAAATTTTGATGACTTACTTTCATTGCATCGGTACATTTACGTTTTTCTACCACGACAGATATGCTGCGCTCTGAAGAATCTTGAGCGATAGCTACAACATTAACTCGTGCTTGAGCGAGAGAGCTAAAGAACTTAGCGGCTACACCCTGCTGGTGATGCATTCCATCACCTACTAATGACACGATTGATAACTCGTGTTGAAATTTAAGTGGTTCAAGCAGACCGTTGAGCAATTCAAGTTCAAACTCTTGTTGGAGGCTAAGTTGAGCTAATGCAGCGTCACTGGTATGAATACAAAAACTGATACAATACTCGCTAGATGATTGACTGATGAGTACCAGAGAGATGTTTTCTTGGCTCATAGTTGCAAAAACGCGGCTGGCCATGCCAACCATACCCTTCATGCCTGGGCCTGAAACGTTAATCATTGTTAAGTCGTCAAGGTTTGATATTGCTTTTACTTTTTTCGTTTTATCGTCTTCATTTGAAATTAATGTACCTGGCGCTGATGGATTACCGGTATTTTTAATCAAACAAGGAATATGGAATTGTGCAATGGGTCCAATCGTTTTTGGATGAAGCACGCTTGCACCAAAATAGGAAAGTTCCATGGCTTCTTGATATGACAAATAATCGAGTAATTTAGCCTCTTTTATTAATCGTGGGTCAGCATTAAAAACACCGTCTACGTCAGTCCATATTTCACAACAATCAGCTTCAGCACAAACAGCTAAAACTGCAGCAGAATAATCGGAACCATTTCTACCTAAAGTCGTTACTTGCTTTTGGTTGTTGACACCAATAAAGCCAGGCATTAAAGCAACGTTGTTTAGTTTTTCATAATGTATTTTGAAATTTTCTTTAGATAACACTAAGTCGGCTACCGCATTGAGTGAAGCATCATTAGTGATTAAAAAATTTTCTGGTACAAGTACCGATGTTTCGATTTTTTGTGCGTTTAGTACCGACTCAAGTAAGGCAACACTTAAACGTTCACCTATGCTGATAATAATCGCTCTTATATGATCTGGACAATAAGACAGCATTGTTGCACCTTGCAAAAAGCGCGACAGCTTATGTTCCCAGTTAACAAGAGTTTGTTCAGCATGCAATGGACTGAAGTTTGGTAAGCTAGCGCCGAGATCTTCAATAATGGTATTAATTGCTTTTCTGAAATGTTCTAGGTCATTTTGTAATTTTATTTCATCACTAATATTTTCTGCCATCGCAACTAAATGGTTAGTTACGCCTTGTGGCGCTGAAACAACCACGGCAACAGGAGAGTCGTTACTCTTGTCAGATATGATTTTGGCTACTTGCACAAAGCGTTCTGCTGATGCTAGCGACGAACCGCCAAATTTTAATACACGCATTTTACTTCCTCTTTATTACACCGTGCTTTGCGAGCCAAAGCGTTGTGTAATGATTAAAACCTTAAAACAAAAAAAAAGCCCGTTACCTAAAGGGTCACGGGCTTTTTTTTAATGTGTTTTTTACACGTCAGCCGATGACCATCATCCCATTGAGGGTGATAGTAGTAATAATAATGGTAATTCGGCGGATAAATGTTTTCATGAGTATAAAATGCCTGAGCAGTGTTTTACTGTCAATAGTTTTTTATGAATAAAAAGTTATACTTTATTCATAAAAGTAGGGGGTGGTTGTTTTTTTTCTGTATATTAAGAGGTTTTATTCAATTTTTATAACTTCAACAAGCTGTTTTGCAACGCAAACCATATTCCTGCCTGAAGCTTTTGCGTCATATAGCGCAAGGTCTGTATTAGATATCAAATCTTCGTGACGGTTGTCTTCTTTGCTGATAACTGCGACACCAACGCTTGCAGTAACTTTTATTTCGGATTCTTGAAAGTTAATTACATTTTTGCTGATAGCCAATCTAATTCTTTCAGCAACATCTAAAGCGCCGACTATATCGGTATTTGGCAAAATAATAGCAAACTCTTCTCCACCGTAACGTCCGAATAAATCACCTAGGCGTAAAAGAGAACTAATGACTTTTGCGGTTTCAATAAGTACCAAGTCGCCACCTAAGTGTCCGTAGGTATCATTAAGCAATTTGAAATGATCTAAATCGAACATAATCAGAGCTAAACCATGCTGATAACGACGAGCACGAGAAAATTCTTTTTCTAAACATTCTTCCCAGTGCTTACGGTTAAATATTTGTGTTAAACCATCAATTCGATTTGCTTGTGCAAGTTCTTCTAATGTTTTGTTAAGCATGCTCTGGTAATGACAAACATCTGTAACATCCTCAATCAGAATACATACATTGTCACTACCATCTTTTCGTTCAAGCGGCAGAAATGTACAGTTCTGTGCCATAAAGTGACTATTAGTCGATATAGGACGTGTATGCTGTAATTCAAAAAGATGATGTCTTTGTTCCCATGAGCAAAATGATTGTGAATTCAATTGAAATACACTTTCAACTTTTCTTTTCAGCCATTTTTGGGGCAATTCGGGGAAAACTAGAAAAAGGTTATGTCCAATAACATTATCTGTTTTTTTATTTGCGTGAATTTCTAAATATCGATTCCAAAATACGATGTTGTATTGATTGTCGATAATCAATACACCGGTGTTCAGTTTGTTGGTAATATCAGTGCAAATATCATTTGGAGACATTAAAATTCTTCTAAAATTCTGTCTATAACAGCTTTGATGTTATTAATTGCAGATTCAGGTATAAACAAAATCATATCGCAATTAAATGAATAATCAGTAACTTGATAAGTTATTTTAACTTTTAATGCTAAGTCCCAATTAAATGATTGTTGAGCAAGATGGTCAGAAACAGCACTTTGTGAGCCAGCCAGCAAACG
>Ga0209395_1004183_pt1 | contig 17172 bp, 9 predicted proteins | sample GOMGulsemesocosm_3_FD_184635 | JGI IMG/M metagenome (GOLD analysis project Ga0209395, IMG submission 184635) | Methane-oxidizing microbial communities from mesocosms in the Gulf of Mexico - GOM9D Gulf of Mexico (SPAdes) (version 2) | ecosystem: Environmental > Aquatic > Marine > Cold seeps... | reverse complement strand
ACCGTATTTGAACGTTTTAATTGTAGGATTCACTGATTGAATTTCCTTTATCTTTTAGTCATCTTTGAATTTTAAGTGCATAGTATACGGCGTGGTGATGGGATTGAAAAGAGGCGATTTCACTTGTTGTAATATTTTCACACAACAGGCTCAGACAGTGCATTAAATTGGCTTTGACAAGACAATATATTGCGTAATTTTTGCTACTAATTTACCTTTGACGAATATATCAAATCGTCAAAGGTACCTAATGAGTCTTCAGTTTATACTTGTTCCTCTCGGAATTTGTAATAACTCAAACCAAGCAGTAGCAAGAGTATCAACACACTTAGATTACCACCGCTAGTGGTCACTGTAATATCCTTAATAACTGGCGGCCGTATAATAACTGAAACATTAATCTCAGTTTTTATGCGTTGCTCAGCACTATCTTTTATTACTACCGTAATCACATCTTCGTAAGCGTTTTTATCATCACGGCTCTTATAATCTATGGTGCCATCATCGTTGATATAACATTGTCCATAATGACAATGTAGAGAATCAATTCCTAAGGTATCACCCTCGTTATCGTCCACATAAGCCAACACATCTATCGTTAATAACTCATCATTATAGGATGATTGCGCTGGAATACCCCTCATTGTGGGGACGGAATTTTCAATTACTTGAATATTAATCTGTGCTTTAGCCAAACCACCCTGCCCGTCAGAAATCGTATAAGTGGCGACATCATTACCCATATAATTAATTGGTGGCGTATATTTTAACCGCTGGTTAACAATGTTAATTGTTCCGAGCATCGCATTGGCATAAATAATTGAAAGCACATCTTCATCTTCATCGGTGTCATTACTCAACACGCCAATTGTTGCCGCTATATCTTTGACAATAGTTAATGCTTGATCATTGTTGGCCACTGGCACATGGTTTGCTGTTGCTTGGACGGCAATACCGCCTGGATCAGATATCATATTATCAGCATCTGACGATTTTTCTCTGTTACCATCATTGTCATTTGGTCCCCCATCTTCAATAGTGAGTTCGATGCACCAATGACCTGGTGTTAATCCCGCTTTATATTCCGATGAGCCCGGTGAAGGACATGAACCAGGCTGTCCTAACGCTGTTTTAAGATGATTTAACTCATTTTCAACAAATTGATACCATAGTCCGCTAATTGGATCATATTTACGATAAATGGCTGCTTTAGGGATTGCCTGTCTTTGTGCGATTACGACTTCAATTGACTGTCCAGCGGTTTCAATATTACGAATGATGAAACCAAACAAGCCACCGGTATTTTCAAATTCATGATCCTGACTATCATTACGAAACAGTTTATTTTTCAGTACATTGTTAAGCAGTGCGCCATGAGTCTTATTATTGAGCCCGTAGTCGGCAACGGCAAGGTTTGTTCCTGGTTCAGATTCAATAAAGTACATGAGATCTTCATCATCGAGTGACTGTATCACGACATTACTGCCGAAACGTTTGTTGCTAAGTGCGTCTAAATAATCTGGAACCCCATCGGCATCTTCATCAAGAAGCCCTTCAATGGCGTCTAAAATTCCATCATTATCACTATCTTTACCGGAAATAAAGTCAGGGAGTTCAGTATTAATAAGTGTCAATGCACCGTGAGTTACAGCTAGAGGATCATCACGATGAGTGACTTTAACAGCCACATGAATATCATCATTAGCCGTTGCATCATCTATAGGATCGACTAAAATTGAAGCGTCCGTTTGTTGTGTTAATACCTCTCCATTCACAGTCCATTGAAACAGTAACAAACTCGAGTCACATCATTAACAGCCCTTGCTGTAATCTGTATTGGACTTGCATCAATCTGTGGTGTGATCAATGTTCGGCGTTTACCAGCCTGAACTGCATCCAACAATATACGCGGCGAAACCACTTGTTCACTGATTGACATTGTGTGCTGATATTTACTACCACGATTAATTTGATCGCTCAATTCAACGATTATTGTTTCAACACCTTCGGGCACATTATCATCATGAGTTTGTATTGTAACCGTAGCTTGTGTGCCTTCATGTATGGTGATAATTCCATCTGTCAAGTCATGATCATCTTCCTGGGCTGTACCGCTAATAGAGAAAGGAATATTCAAAGGATAAATGGGGGATTGTCCATTCAAAATAACGGTTAATGTTGCACTAGCTCCCTCCACAACCCGAGAACCACGACCCACTGAAACTAATGGACGAACCATGACTTGTTGTTTCACATTTGCAATAACGCCTGTGGCTGAGACTGATTGCCAATGCGCTTCATTGATACCTGGAGCAAATAAAATATTTCCATTAAGTAACGACGTAGGCAACCGTGTACCTTTAGCATCAAAGGCAATAGCAACGCCAATGTCAACCTCAGTTAATAAAGATGTGGCATTTACCGTAACGGCACGAGAGGCGATAATTGCTGGCGGGTCTAATGTATCTTTAGTTCCATTACCATTAGCATCAACATCCTCACTATCTATGATACCGTCGTTATCATCATCGGTATCACGATAATCACCAACGCCATCATTGTCATTATCATAAAATTCATTAGGATCATAAGGAAAAGCATCCATGTCATTGGCAACGCCATCACCATCGATATCCTGATCATCTTTATTTAAAATGTTATCAGCGTCAATGTCACCATCGTCAGCCTCTTCTACTGAGTCTAAGATGCCATTATTGTTGTCATCCAAATCCTCATTATCACCAATACCGTCTAAATCACGGTCAGAGTTTTCAGCGTCATTAAGCGGAAATGGATCGCTAACATCGGTAACTTTATCATTGTCATCATCTATATCTTGATTATTGCCAATGCCGTCACCATCAAAATCCAGCTGTTCACTAGCATCTAATGGGAATGCATCTTCACTATCAACAACACCGTCATTATCGTCGTCTTCATCGAGTTTATTTACAACGCCATCACTATCTAAATCCAGCACATCTGACGGATCATTAGGGTCTGTACCCTGTTTAAATTCTACATAATCGGGTAATCCGTCATTATCACTATCAACAAAATCGTGCTCATCATTATGGTTACTACCGACCTTAATTTCATTAACATTGGGCACACCATCACCGTCATTGTCAGCCTCAAGATCAGGCACTAGAGGAGAAATATCATCTACATCCTCAATACCGTCATTGTCATCATCGATGCTTGCGATAACATTAATCACGCCATTTGCACTAACATCAACCTCATTAGTTGCAGAAAGTCCAATCACCAACACGCCATCGCTTTCAATAAATAGCCCAGCATCTAGTATTAAATCAAAGTATTGAACTTCACCCGCAGTTCCATCAAAGGTTAAAGACGTGACGCCTAACGAATATTTATCAGAGGGTAAAGTAGTAAGGTTGCCATCAACATTAAGATCAACAACAAACCCATTGGCTACCGCATTATTTAAGGTCACCGAAAGCTGAGTAATATCTGAACCTTCTTGTAGCGTTACATTGGTAAATGACAATACAGCGCTGTCGTTATCGACTATCACAGCCTCAACGTTATCAATATCTAATATTATTTTATTATCTGTTGCTGATAATACTGAAACAGTGAATGTTTCGTCACCTTCAAATACCCAATCGTCAGTTACATCTATGCTCCACTCAACAGACGACTGGCCTATTGGAATAGTGACCAAGGTCTTAGTACTAACGACATCAATACTTGAATCAGCGGTGCCTTCATATTGCAACGTGAAATTAATCGGGGATGATGTACTGTTTATGTCTGATAGTGTAAGCATTAGTTTGATTGCCTGACCACCCTCTTTTCCGTGACTAATCAGGCTCAAATTTGCCGTTAGGGCATCGTCATTTTTAATAATGCTTTTAATCAATCCATCGGTTGTTGCATCTAAAATACCATCTGATAAATTAACCAATCTTGTGTAAAAGAACTCATCTGATTCTGGCGTGGCATCCCCATTGACTATCACGGAAAAATGACGAGTGGCACCAGAAATATCCCCAACATTAAAAGTATGAGAACCAGTACTTTCTATATAATCCCCACTAGTGGCAGTAGCATTTCCATCAATAGTTTCATGACTAAAACTGATATTTGTCCCTAATATCTGACCGAAATAGGTAATTGTATAATTATAAATTACATCGCCACTATTCCCTTCTAATTGCTCAAATTTATCGACCGATAAAGCGATACTTGCATCATCGTTATTGAGTAATGTAACGCTGACAACTCCATTTAACGTATCATCTACCACGCCATCGGCAAGACCGGATAAACGCACGTTAAATTGCTCGTTCGATTCAAGTGCATCATCGTCAATGGTCATAACGCTAAACGTTAGAAAATCACCAACAACACTATCAACTGGAAAGACCAACGTGCCGCTATTTTCAACATAATCATTACCTGCTACAGAGGCACTTTTATCGCTAGTAGCGAAATTAACATTTAAGCCTTCTGGCGCGTTGTCACCTAAAGTAACGTGGTAAATAAAAAGGCTGCCTTCATCTTGTTCATCTTCAACCGCCGATAAAACAACAGAGATATTATCGTCATTGAGGATGGTTGTTGTGACCGCACCGTTTTCAGTGGCATCAATCACTTCGCCAGAAATATTACCCAGAGACACAACAAAAGTTTCGTCGGCTTCAAAATTTTCATCGCCATTAACAACAACATTGAAGGTTTTAGTGGTACCAAGCGTAGAGCCAGCTTCGAATAGCAAGGTACCCACTGTTTCTTCAAAATCATCGTCATCTTGTAACGCACTACCATCACTTACATGATAATCAACGGTAAAGTCGTGGGCAGTTTCACCTGAAAATGTCACGGTATAATTAAAACTAACAGTGCCATTATCACCTTCTACTTTAGCTATTTGATCGACCGACAGCGCGACACTGGCATTGTCGTCATTACTAATGATTGCAACGGCTTTATTGTTTAATGTTGCATCTGTCACACCCTGACTAAAATTAGACAGGCTGGCCGAAAATGATTCATTGATTTCTAAAATTTTATCGCCATTAATCGTCACTTTAAATGTTTGGGTAGTACCAATTCCACTATTGGCTGGGAAGTTCAACTGCCCTGTTGCAGATACATAATCGTTACCACTCACAGTGGCAGTGGCATCAGCAGTCGCATAATCAACACTAAACGCACTTTGCACCGCCTGGTTTAACGTGGCAGTAAACGTAAATTCATTATCACCAGTTTGCCCTTCGTAAAAGCCTTGCTGAGCCGTTAATGTTACCGTAGCACTGTCATCGTTTAGAATTGAGGCCTGTGCAGTAGCATCACTAATTGTGACACCTTGTGTACTATTACTTAGGGTGGCATTAAAGGTTTCATCAGCTTCTAATGTTTTATCGCCGTTTATATAAACCACAAATGATTGCTGCGCGCCCGTTAGGCTACCTTCAGGAAACGTTAAACTCCCCGTGTTAACACTGTAATCAGCATTCGCTATCGTTGCAGAGTCATCATGAGTTGAATAATCGACAGTAAATTCTTGCTCAATGCTTCCCGTTAATGTCGCTGTAAAAGTATAGAGTTGAATACCTAAATCTGATTCTAGCTGCGGTGCGCTAACACTTAATGCGACACTTGCAACATCATCATTAACAATCGTTGCTTGTGCGCTAGCTTGGTTAATCATCACACCATTTGTCGCACCGCTTAACTGCGCACTAAAGGTTTCATCTAGCTCTAATATGTCATCCCCTAAAACTTGTACAGAAAAACTCTGTGTTGTCCCTGAAACACTGCCTGCTGGAAATGTGAGCGTGCCTGATTGTGCGGTAAAATCTGATGTATTTGCCGTACCGGTAACTGTTGAAAAGTTGACACTGAATTCTGTAACAACATGGCCAGTCAATTTTGCTGTAAATGTAACGGGCGTATTACCTGAGTCTCCCTCGTTTGAGGCAGAAACCACAGACAAAGTAAGGCTAGCAACATCGTTATCTATGATGGTTGCACTAGCGCTGCCTTGCTGTATAACAGCAACGCTACCAACTGACGGCGACAACACTAGAATGGCTGTTTCATCACCTTCTAACATTTCATCATCAAAGTTTGTCATACTTACAACAAGATTAGCTTCACTCGCTCCCATTGCTATTTCTATGGCCCCGACACCACCTTTATTTTCAAAATCAACACCGGGTATAGCGGTTCCTATAAATGATGCATCAAAACGGATGGGACTGCTGGTGTTATTGACGGTTGGAATAGTCACTTTATATACAATAGACTGGCCATCCTCGCTGCCATTACTTGATGTGGCCACGCTTGCTGGATATACAATAGATAAGGGATGTGATGAGGACAAATATTTGACATTGGCATTAATATCCGTTGCTTTAACACACAAATATTGTCCTGTATTTAGATAATCAGATAATGAGAAAGGTGAACCGTTGGTGAAGCTAATGTCTATCGTATCGCTAGCATCACATACCCCATCGTTAGAAAAGCCATAATGGTAGGTACTTAATGAGGCATCCACTACTGCAATATTGATGATTTCTGATTGCGTTGGGGTTTGAGATATTCCATCTGAAAAGCTAATTAATGGCGCAGTGATGTCATTAATTGATAATTCAAGGTGCACAGTAAATGAATCTGCTCCTGCGGCAACAGTAACAGTCACCTCATAAACATTATCATGGCCATTATCGGTGGGGTTTTCATAGTCCGTCACATTGTTGAAACTTAATAAACCTGAGGTTGGGTTGATAGACATTTGACCGCTGTCAATGCCAGACAAAGCATAGGTGATAGCATCCCCATCAGCATCTTGTGAGAACAATGATACTGAAGGTGTAGTTAATTCATTAAACGACGCTTTATATTCGAGCTTTGTAGAAACTACATTAACAGTGGCAGCAGCTTTGTCGGTAAACACAATATCCATTAAGCCGTCTTTATTCAAATCAATTAAATGTCCCATACTAGGAACAGAGGTGATGCCTGTTGAGTAGCCGGTAAAACTATTATTGCTACCTGTAATTAAAAAATTTAAAGAACTGCCATTAACATTCATGATATCGAGTACACCATCACGCGTAAAATCAGCACTTCCATGCCAATATCTGTATCCTCCACCAGGTTTTATAATGACCTCTGTAAAAGTTCGCTCGCCTACATGATCAAATAAATGCAAAGAGCCGCCTGATTTTTTGGACATTAATATGTCTTTATCACCGTCTTTATCAAAATCGACCACACTAACACTGGCAACACCTTCTGTTGCATCGACAAAATCAACAGCGTCATAAACAATATAACGCTCAAACACTAAATTACCCATGTTATAAAAAACAGAGACAGAGTTAGACGTACCAGCGCCCACAATAATATCTTTAAAGCCATTACCATCAATGTCATCAACGGCGATACTAGTGACTTGCTTCAAATCAATATTGTCTAAAAGTTGGCTACTTGAAAAGCTACCACTAGCATCATTTAAATAGATGGAAACACTTGTCTCAGACACAGAAGAACCAATGACATCGATATCACCATCATTATCTAAATCACCCAGTCCTATTTGACGAATATCGTTAGTGGGGTAAGTTGTTTTATTCAAAAACCCGCCATTACCATCATTTAAAAATACAATGAGCTCTTTATCACTACGTGATGACACGACCAAATCAAGACCGTTAACGCCGTCCATGTCTGCGGCTAAAATATCTCGGTAGGTATTAATTCCAGGTGAGAAGATGGTGGTATTAATAAAACTGCCAGCGCCATCGTTTTTTTGCCAAGAGATATCTTGGCCGGTGCCAGATATAGTAGCCGTATCAATTAAACCATCGTTATCAAAGTCTCCAGATACTGTGTCTAGTGGTTGTTCGGCGATAGTGCTTTGTACGCTACTAAATTCAACACGCGGCGTAATATCACGCAAATAGGGTAAGTCATTGCCCCCAGAAAAAGCCTCGATATAATCAATAACACCATCTCCGTCGGTGTCTTTTGCATCGCCAACGTTAATATCGTTGGTGGTGGTATAAATGCTATTTTCTAATCGATCTGGTACACCGTCACCGTCCGTATCTAGTTTACTGAAATAATTATTTATTTGAGTGCCATCAATAACTTATAAACTATCCAATACCCCGTCACTATCAGTATCTATATCCACCAATACGTTTAAGGCTAACGCTGCGGTTTCACCATTGGCCTTCGCTAACACCATAACTTTATAAACATTATCACCATCATTATCTATTGGAGCATTAACATTGGTAGTGATATTGAATTGTAATAAACCACTCAAACTGTTGATATTAAATCGTGTAGTGTCTTCAGTGTGGCCAAGACTATAGGAAATATTATCTCCATCTGGGTCAATCGCATTAAGGTCGATTACATCGATCATTCCTTGCAACACAGCCACATCAACAGTCTTAGCTTGACGATGTAACATGATGAGCCCATTTGTTTCATCAGGAATAAGAATATCGACATTCATGTCTCCAAAAGCATCAGCAATCAAAACTTTTGAACCGTTGCCTAATAGAGCCTGAGTCACTGAGAAATTAGCAGAGCCATCATTTTTATACAGTAGCGAGCCAGTATCTGTGCTAACAACAAAATCGTTGTCGCCGTCATTATCAATATCATGACAACCAATAGCGTTTGGTAAACCAATTGTAGACCCTATTACACTATTAGTGAAAACTTGGGAACCATTGTTGATATGCAGCCTTATCTTTTGCTCAAGGTGTGAAATTGAAATAACATCATTATCAAGGTCTTTATCAACATCAACCACGCAGAGACCTTTTGCGGTTCGTGTTGAATTGGTTGATGTGTCAACACCATCAAAAATTATGTGTTTATTAAAAGTCCGAGGTCCTGTTTGTTCATACCATGCGACGACATTATCAAAGGTCGACGCTGACAGAAGATCAAGGTCACCATCTTTATCAACATCTTGCACTAATGCTTGCCAAACTTTACTTGCATTATTATCTATAACTTGCGGGGAAAATGTATGATTACCATTGTTGAAAAATATCGTTACTTCACTATCAGCGTGGGCTGATATGACGATATCTTTGAAGTCATCTTTGTCAACATCAATCACCTCGACACTGCGCAGGGTTTTTACGGGACTGATTATTGTTTGTGTAAAACTGCCATTTCCTAAATTTTTAAGCCACACTAAATTGTCGTTAATACGTGTAAACATATCAACAAATTCATCACCGTCTAAATCTGCCGCAAAAATGGCAGTTATAGCCGCGGTAGAACTGGCAATCGTTGACGTAGTGTAGCTACCATCTTGGTTTTTAATATGAGCGTGAAGTAGCTTGGTCGATGTACCGTTAACAATATCAAGCAACCCATCATTATTTATGTCAATTAATACAGTACCCCGCGGAGTTGATTGCGTTGTAATTTGTTGTGTATGAATTTCAAGTGCAGAAGGTATATCAAAATATGGAGCGGTGTCGTTTGAAAAAGACAATGAGCTATAAAATAAGGTAAAAAGCACCGTTGAAAAACGTAAAAAACGAGAGAACACCTGAGGAAACTGCATTTATAATTCTTCCTTGAATTTACGCCAGCCAGTACAAAAATTAATCTGACACTATTGGATTGCCACACTATCAGAAATAAAACTTAATAACCACTTGATATCACCGCCTGAGATTCAATAAAACATAGGCTTTTCATTACAATAAGCAACTCCCTAGAGTTTTTATACCAATGAGATTAAGTAAGTAATTTTTTTGGTTAAGGTAAATAAATGAAAACCAGACTCTCGATTGATTTTGATATGAATGTTGAGATTAATGCCGTAATTACTCACTCTAGCCAACAAAAGTGAATCATTATTTAAACGACAGACATAAAAAAAGGGAGCCTATTGGCTCCCTTTTGATCTATAAATTGGGCTGTCGATTAACGACGTAGGCCTAATTTAGAAATTGTTTCTTGGTACTTAGTAACGTCTTTACGTTTCAAGTAATCAAGTAATTTACGACGGCTAGAAACCATACGTAATAGACCACGACGTGAGTGATGATCATGAATGTGCTTTTTGAAGTGACCTTGAAGATGGTTGATTTGTGCAGTTAACAAAGCAACTTGAACTTCAGAAGAACCAGTATCGTTTGCATCACGTCCGAAATCAGCAATGATTTCAGCAGTTTGAGTAGCGTTTAGTGACATAATAAACTCCAATGTTTATATAAGGTTAATATTCATGTAGCCGATCACTAATTCAGCTACACATCGAGCGGCGTATACTACTAGAAAACACATAACTTACAAGTTATTTAATCAATAAAACCTGTGAGCTTGTTCATTGATTTAATGATTGAGTGATTTAACGTCCCAAAACATCACTTTTCCATCGGCGCCCGAACTTATAATTGTGTGACCATCACTCGTAAAGGTCACATTGTTCACATCATTCTCATGCCCGTTTAGTCGGTTGAGCAATGCGCCAGAATTTACATCCCACACTTGCATTGTCACGGCATTTTCATCGTATTTATAGCCCCAATGATATTCTAAAAATTCACCAAAAATGTGTTTATCACGAGTGCCGCTCACTAATAGTTTATCATCAGGGCTAAAATCGAGTCCGTAAACTGAATAGAAATCCCCAGTAATTGTTTTAATAACACTCCACGTATCTGTATTCCAGATCTTAATACTGTAATCATCGCCCCCAGAAGCGAGCAGTTTCCCGTCATGACTAAACACAATATTTAACACCGCGCCGTTGTGATCCGATAATTCCCGCAGTAATTTACCTGTACTAACTTGCCAAATTTTAATGATGTTATCTTCACCTGACGATAACAATAGCCTGCCATCGCGACTGAACCTGATGCCCCAGCCGTCACCATCATGTGATCCTAATATTTTATGGTCACCTGTTTTTTTATCCCACAATCTCACAGTATCATCAGCGCCGACACTCGCTATTTGTGTGCCGTCAGGGCTTAACGTAACGCCCCATACCATTTGAGTATGTCCTTTAAACGTATTTAACAGTTTGCCTGTGTCTGACGCCCACAACCGAACGTGATTATCGTAACTGCCTGTAACAACAAATTCGCCGTTTTCGCTGAACTCTACAGCAGGCACGCCATCATCATGAACAAGCTGTTGAATCACTTTACCATCTTTTTGACGCCAAATTTTCACCACAGGATCATAACTTGCACTCGCCACAAGATCTTTGGTTGGGTGGGGGGATGCAATACAAAAAGTATTTTTATGGACGAAACAAGCCGCATTAACTTGTGTTGGCTGAGGGTATGTCTGCGTTGTACCACACGAACAAATCAGCAAAACAGAGCCAGCGATTAGCGATAATCTCTTTAGCAACGACAACATGATATTTCCTTTAATTATTAATATTGCCGTTAGATTAATCGCCAAAAATTTTAATAACTATAGCATTATGCCCAACGGACAATTTATCGTGACAAGGGCAACTATTATGCTTTCATCATGATAAAGTGCCCGTTAGTCATTAACATCGAGACAGCACTCTCTCTAATTGGCACTATGGGTTCATGAATAAAATAAATCAGTACATGACAGCATGCTTTCTCAAACGGGATGAGTGGCTATTTGTCACTTGTGTCATTGCCGTCAGTTTATGGCAATTAACACGTAATTCTTGGGCTGCTTATGGTGATATCTTCACGACAAACCTAATTCTATCTCTGCCAATAATTTCGCTAAAACTACTACAGCAACAACATACTATAGAACTGAAAAAGCCTATTAAACGCGTTTTATGGTGCATTGCTTTCATAGCCTATCCGCTGACTATTTATAGTATCAATACCCACGTTACTATAAACGCGATAAGTCTCTCCAATGACACGGTGACAATTTTATCGCTCGTTTTACTAGAGGCTGTTTTACTCATTAATGTTCGCTTGTCACGATTTGAAAAACGCACAATGGCACCAACAGTTATTGGCTTAGATAGCCTGGTTTTAGCATTTTTACTGTTCATATCTTGTTATGCAGGCATGTTAATTACCTCTGATCTACCGCAATGGTATGCCAGTAATTCAGTGCCCTCTACAATCCATTTTGAGGCTGTTAGCCAAAACATCCCAATGGCAATCGGTTTATCCGCTCAACTATTTTTGCTCTTTATGTGTGGTTACCTTTTTTATTGGCTTAACCGTCACCTGCTCATAAAAAAAATATTAAAACAGCGCGGAATGATCATTTACGCCTTGTCTGCTATTGCCATTGTTATTGTGTTATACCCACTATTAATGGCCTTATATTTAGTACTCCCCATTAACAACATGGCCGAGCCAATAATTCCCGCCATAGGCAGCGATCCATTCTCATGGAAAAATGGACGTGTCTTCATGGCTGTGATTGTATTAAGCCTGCCCATTATCACCGTCATTGAATGGCATCGAAAAAGTAACCAGTACACGGAATTAGAAAAAGAGAATATCGCCACAGAGCTTCGGTTACTTAAGCAGAAATTTGACCCACATTTCTTCTTTAATACCCTCAATAATTTATATGCTCTTAGTCGGAAAAAGTCAGACCAAGCCCCTGAAGTCGTGTTACAGCTCAGCCAACTAATGCAATATGTGGTTTATCGTGGTCAGGACAATCACGTTTCCATCGATGAAGAGATAAGTTATATCAATGACTATATGTCTCTGCAATCCCTACGATTATCAAAAACATGCACCATTTCGTTTGATCAAGACATTGATGATAACCACAGTCCTATTGCACCTTTGTTGCTGATTATTTTGGTCGAAAATGCATTTAAGCATGGCATAGAGCTCGCTAGCCAAAACTGCAAGCTCGCCTTAGATCTTCAAATCGTTGAGAATAAGCTTGTCTTTAGCTGTATTAATTCAGTGGAGGAAGTATCAGACGAGCGAATTATTACTCAAGGAGTTGGCTTAAACAACCTAAAGCGTCGACTGGAACTGCTCTACCCCAACCAACATCAATTAACGTTTTCGCGAACAGAAAATGAATTTAGTGCGCAGTTACTTATAGACCTCTCATTACAGAGCAATAATGGAACTTTAGCCGATGAATAAATTAACAGTGTTGATTGTTGACGATGAGCCTTTAGCGCATGACATTATCATTGATTATTTAAATGAACTGCCGTTTATCCAAAATATACATCAAGGCTATAGCGCGATAGAAGCCCTAGGCATTTTAAATGAGTATTCGATTGATTTGGTATTTCTAGATATTAATATGCCAAAGATTTCAGGGATTGAACTATTAAAGACATTAAATCATCAACCACAAATAATAGTTACATCAGCGTATCGGCAATATGCACTAGAAAGCTTTGAACTAGACGTTTGTGATTACCTATTAAAGCCTTTTCGATTCGAGCGGTTTATTAAGGCAGTCAACAAAGCCTATCAACAACTACAATTACTAACTCCGTCACATAACCCAAGCGCTGACGATTTGATGCCAGTAAGTGAGAAACAACTAACAGACAGCCTCTTTATTAAAGTAGACAAGAAACTAGTACAAATTAGCATTGCAGAAATAGAGTCGTTAGAAGCGTATGGTAATTACGTCAAGGTCTGGCTAGGCGAAAATTCGTTGTTAACACCACGCACGCTAAGTTCGTTTGAAGTCGAATTGATTAATAACAAGAGCCCCTTCTTGCGGATTCATAAATCCTATTTAGTGCAAAAGAAACATATAAATACCATCGAAAATAACCAAGTTATTTTACGCAGTGGACGCCAGCACGCTATTGGAAAGAGTTTTAGAAGCATAGTTAAAACTTTATAAAAACAAAAAACGCCAACATCATCAATGATGTTGGCGCTTTGATTAAGTCAATTTAACACGATTTAGTGCTCAACAGGCTCTACTACAATGCGTTTTGGCTGTACGCGGCCTTGGCTGTCAATGATTCCCATGCCAATAAACCGCTGCTCATCACCAACAACCATGCGCGCTAAATCACCTTCAGCAAAGTCTGACGGCGTAATTGCAACTGGATTACCGTGAAGTGCATTAACACTCAACTCGTCACTGATTTGTGCAATAGGAAAATTGCTCACTGGGCTGTCCATCGGTAACAACAAAGAATCAAGATACACCGCTGGTGAAACCTCTTCTTGTGTAGCTTTATCAAACAAGGCTTGAAGTTCGCTAAGCGAAATCATTTTTTCTTGCGGATAAGTAGCAACTTCCAAACGGCGTAACATCGTAATGTGTGCGCCACAGCCTAACATTTCACCCAAATCATCAATGATGGTTCGAATGTAAGTGCCTTTACTCACATGAATTTCAAGTTCTAATTCGTCACCTTCATGGCGAATAAACAACAACTCAAATACGTTAATTTCACGGGCGTCACGCTCAATCGTTATGCCTTGACGGGCGTAATGATAAAGCGGCTTACCTTGATGTTTTAGTGCTGAAAACATCGACGGTACTTGCATGGTTTTACCACGGAAAGATTCAAGTTTTTCCAGTAATGTATCGTTGGTAAAATCAATAGCACGCGTCTCTACTACTTCACCGTCACTGTCTGACGTGTCCGTGCGCTGACCTAACTTGGCAATTACACGGTAACGTTTGTCAGACTCAAGTAAGTATTGAGAGAACTTAGTGGCTTCACCTAAACAAATAGGCAACATACCAGTAGCAAGCGGATCAAGCGCACCAGTATGTCCCGCTTTTTGTGCGCCATACAAACGTTTTACTTTTTGCAGCATGTCATTAGAGCTATGCCCTGTCGCTTTATCTAACAGTAAAACGCCATTTAATGGCCGTCCCTTACGCTTACGAGCCATTACTTCTCCTGTGAACCAAGCTGTGAGTCTTGCTCTGCTTCAAGTTCTGGATTGTTAGCTTTATCGATACGTACCGCTTTATTAACCAATGACGTCATGCGAATACCTTCACTTAACGATTTGTCATAAAAGAACTTTAGTTCAGGCACAATACGTAAACGCATTGCACTGCCCATCATGCTTCTTAACAATGGCGCATGTTCATTCAAACGTAAAATAGCCGCTTTAATGTTGTCTTTATCATCATTTAAGATAGTGAAATAAACTTTGGCGTAAGATAAATCACGAGATAAATCGACTTCGTTAACAGTGATCATGCCAAAATCTTGGGCCTTAACTTCACGCGAAACAATTTGCGCCAGTTCTTTTTGTATTTGCTGCGCCACACGGCGACTTCGACTAAATTCTCTAGCCATAATGAATTACTCCTAATGCTTTAAGCATTATTGGTTGTTGCTTATAAAACAGGAATGGGGGTGCTAATAAATTAGCTCCCCCATTCTATAATTATCGAATAATTTCAATAATATACTCGCGACCGTGGTCACGAGTATGAACGCTTAGTCTAGTGAACGCTCAATAGTGATGATTTCAAATACTTCGATTTGATCACCAACTTTCACGTCATTATAGTTCTTCACGCCGATACCACATTCCATGTTGTTACGCACTTCTTGTACATCATCTTTGAAGCGACGTAGAGATTCTAATTCGCCTTCATAGATAACAACATTTTCACGTAAAACACGGATAGGTTGAGTACGTTTAATGGTACCTTCAGTCACCATACAACCAGCGATAGCGCCAAACTTAGGCGAACGGAACACTTCACGAACTTCAGCAAGACCAATAATGTCTTGTCTGTATTCAGGTGCAAGTAAACCACTCATCGCCGATTTAATTTCGTTAATTAAATCGTAGATGATGCTGTAGTAACGCATATCTAAGTTTTCATTTTGGATAACTTTACGTGCAGTTGCATCAGCACGAACGTTGAAGCCAAGCATGATGGCGTTTGAAGCAGCAGCAAGTGTTGCATCAGTTTCAGTAATACCACCAACACCACGGCTGATAATATTAACTTTAACTTCGTCAGTAGACAGTGTTTCTAATGAACCAGCAATAGCGGCTAATGAACCTTCAACATCAGTTTTTAAGATAACGTTAAGTTCAGAGCATTCGCCAGCGGTCATGTTAGAGAACATGTTCTCTAATTTAGCTTTTTGTTGACGTGCTAGTTTCAGGTCACGGAATTTACCTTGACGGTAAAGTGCAACTTCACGCGCTTTACGATCGTCACTAACAACAGTCGCTTCATCACCGGCTTTAGGTACAGCTGATAGACCAAGAATTTCAACTGGGATACTAGGACCCGCAGACTTAATATCTTGACCATTCTCATCACGCATAGCACGAACACGGCCATACTCGAATCCACAAAGAATGATATCACCGTGGTTAAGTGTACCTTCTTGAACAAGTACTGTTGCAACAGGACCACGGCCTTTATCAAGACGTGATTCAATAACAACACCAGCCGCATGACCTTCGTCAGTTGCTTTAAGTTCAAGTAATTCCGCTTGCATTAAGATTGCTTCTAATAACGAATCAACACCGGTGCCTGCTTTTGCTGAAACATGACAGAACTGAACGTCGCCGCCCCAGTCTTCTGGGATAACGTCAAGTGCAGATAGTTCGTTTTTAACACGATCCGGATCTGCGCCTTCTTTATCCATTTTGTTCACAGCAATAATGATTGGTGCGCCAGCCGCTTTAGCATGCGCTACAGCTTCTTTAGTTTGAGGCATAACACCATCATCAGCAGCAACAACAATGATTACAACATCCGTTGCTTGAGCACCACGAGAACGCATTGCTGTAAATGCAGCATGTCCTGGCGTATCTAAGAACGTGATCATTGAACCATCAACATCTACATGGTATGCACCAATGTGCTGTGTGATACCACCGGCTTCGCCAGAAGCAACTTTCGCTTTACGAATGTAATCAAGTAATGAAGTTTTACCGTGATCAACATGACCCATGATAGTAACAACAGGCGCACGAGTTTTCATGTCCCCTTGTTCACCACGTTCTGAAAGTACAGAATGCTCTAATTCGTTTTCACGTACTAGCACAACTTTGTAGCCCATTTCGCCACAGATTAGCTCTGCAGTTTCTTGGTCAAGTACTTGGTTGATAGTAGCCATAACGCCCATTTTCATCAAGTTCTTGATGATTTCAGTCGCTTTAACTGACATTTTAGACGCAAGTTCTGATACTGAAATTGTTTCACTGATACGAATATCAGATTTAGCCACAACAGCAGACT
>Ga0209395_1004179_pt1 | contig 17176 bp, 16 predicted proteins | sample GOMGulsemesocosm_3_FD_184635 | JGI IMG/M metagenome (GOLD analysis project Ga0209395, IMG submission 184635) | Methane-oxidizing microbial communities from mesocosms in the Gulf of Mexico - GOM9D Gulf of Mexico (SPAdes) (version 2) | ecosystem: Environmental > Aquatic > Marine > Cold seeps... | reverse complement strand
TTTTTAATCAGGTGAAACACTTTTTTAATACAGGTGAACACATGAAACTTCCCACTATGGAACAACGTGTGAGTGCTGCTAGACGTCATTTACAAATGAGTTTGGATTGGAAAGGTGAAAAACTAGGTGTTTTTGAAACCAGACGTCATTATACCAACTATTTTAAAGGTATCAGAGATTTTAAAGACTATCGTATTAAAATGGTTACTACGGATGATTCTGCTGGTGTTTTTGATGTTTTAGATGAAGTTGCCCTAAAGTTTAAAGACTATAAGTTTGATTAATCCATTAGCGGACTTAAAGCCTCTTTTAACCTACTCTGATGAGAAATGATTTTTATACTTCTTGAGTTTTTATAACCAGAGTATGAAGTCATGAATTAACTAGCGTTTAGCATCTTTTTACTTATACGGTATGAGGCTACTTTAGAAGCTATTAATCCAAGCGAAAAGATAGTAATCAAAACAATCAATACATTCATTGGTGTTAATTCAACAGGATAAGGCATTTCGGTACCTGGGATTTTTATGTATCCAAAAATAACTTGTGAACCCACTAATAAAACTCCTAGTATTACTCCTACACTTCCTCCAATAAACGTTAATAAAGCACCTTGAAGAAAGAATATTTGTTTGATTTCGCCAATTGGAGTTCCAAGGTTTGACAACGTAACCAGATCTCTCTTTTTATCAATTATCATCATAATAATTGAACCGATAACATTAAATAATGCAATAATCAAAATCAATGTAAATATTAAATACACCGCAATATTTTCGGTGTTTAACATTTTATGAATTGCATCATTTAATTCTGATTTATTTTTAATGATAATTTTGTTATCAAAAATAGTGTTTAATTCAGCTCTTAATACGTCTTCATCAACATCTGGAATTGTTTTTAATTCTATTGAAGAGATGGTATTTGGATTATAATTTAACAACTCTTGTGACGCTTCCAATGAGGTGAATAAATATTGAGTGTTGTATATTTCATTTACGTCAAACAAGCCAACATTCTGCCCTGAAATACTATTATAATCATTAATGTTTATTTGTCCTTTCCCTGGCTTGGGAACCAATAATTTTAAATTATCGGAATAATCAAAAACACCTAAACTTAGCTTGTCAGCTAACAATACCCCAGAAACTGTTTGATTGGTTTTTGGTTCTAGCCATTTTCCACTAAATATGGTAGTATCAATAGATATTGTTTGCGTATACTTCTCATCTACTCCTTTAAGTATAGCTAACTCTGTTTTGGATTTGAATTCTAAAAAAACCTTCTCTTCAATTACTTTACTGTAACTGATAATATCAGTATAACTTTCAAGTTTTGATAATTGTTCTGGGGTAATCACAATTTTTTTACCTGATGCCGCACTAATTTTAAAATCAGGGTCTACAACGCTTGAATACGATAAGGTGAATGTTTTTAAGCCCGCAAAACCAGATAATACTACCAGTAATAACATCGACCCAAAAATCACCCCCATAGAAGCTATTCTTGAAATAATGTTTATAGCATTATTGGTGCTTTTAGTAAAAAGATATCGTTTTGCTATGTAGAGAGAAAATTTCAACTAAGGTTATATGATATCTCTATCTTCTAATAAATCTGAGTCTTTAATAGGATCTTCCTTTCCTTTTAAAGATTTTTCAATATTATCAATATAATCTAATGAATCATCTAAATAGAAGAACAGTTCTGGCATCCTTCTTAATTGATGCTTGGTACGTTGTGCTATTTCATGTTTTATAGCCGCTTTATTAATTTTTATGCCTGTTAGCAACTCTTTAGCTTTATCAATTGGAAATATACTTAAGTATACTTTTGCAAGAGATAAATCTGTAGGTACTGTTACTTTAGATACTGAAATTAGCACTCCATTTAATCCTCCCTCTCTTGCCGCTCCTTGAAGTACATCTACCAAATCAAGTTGCAAAACTCCCGCTATTTTCTTTTGTCTATTACTTTCCATACCGCAAAAGTAATACAATACCATTTAATATTTGAATTTACCGCAACAAAACGCCCTTTTTCCCTTTCTATTTCATTATAAATTGAAACTGTAACTATGGCTATGCTCTAAATTTTAATTTATATGATGTATTTTTACTGTCTATTATATCATATAATTAACAATTACAAATGAATAAGATTGAACATATAGGTATTGCCGTTAAGAATTTAGAAGAATCTAACGTGTTATTCGCTAAATTATTTGGAAAGCCACACTATAAAACAGAATCGGTTGAAAATGAAGGTGTAAACACATCTTTTTTTCAAGTAGGCGAAAATAAAATTGAGTTATTGGAGGCTACCAATGACAATAGTCCAATTGCTAAATTCTTAACTAAGAAAGGAGAAGGAGTACATCATATAGCATTTGATGTAACCGATATAAAGGCTGAAATTAAAAGATTACAAAGTGAAGGTTTCATCGTTTTAAACGAAAAACCTAAAAAAGGAGCTGACAATAAGCTGGTTGCCTTTTTACACCCCAAATCCACAAATGGAACTTTAATAGAACTTTGCCAAGAAATTAAAGATAACTAATAAAATTATTTGGTGTATCTGTAAATAAGTAGTAATATTGCAGACGATTTCGGTCCCATAGCTCAGTTGGTTAGAGCATCTGACTCATAATCAGAGGGTCCTTGGTTCGAGCCCAAGTGGGACCACCTTTAAATACAAGCCTTACAGAAATGTGAGGCTTTTTTTATGGATTCAAGTCAAACATATGTAAAACATTCCTAATTTTACTCTAAATATTTTTAACCATGAATAATAGGAGAAAATTACCATTTGATTATTTTGACAAACTTACTCAAGATGGGAATAATTATAAGTGTAAAAAAAATATTGGGTTTGGTTCTTTTCAAGACGAATATGGGAACTACCTACCTAACGTTGTATCTACTGATTTTGAATCAGGAATCCTCAAATATTGGAAATTATTTCATGATCAACAAACAAATGATTCAGTAGAAGGCACCGTAACCTATAATTTTGATGAAGAGTTTAAAAATGAAATCACAAAAGAGATAGAGAATACCAAAGAAATACTAGAGGGTTTGGTTTTTGAAGTTAATTTAAATGGTAATAATTCTAATGTTTTTCTTAAAACACAGCTAAAACAGATTAACTACTTTATAGAAACATTAGAGCTTACCTTCCCTAAGAAGTTAGGCATTTCAAATTCACTTAATGCACTTGCTGATTACTTCATTAAAAAATATTCTTTACCTCATGTTAAACATTCAGTTATTGAGAGCAAAGAGTTTTCTTATTATGGCATAAAAGATGACGTCAAGAAATCAACTATCAATTATCTTTATGATGTGGCAACACAATATTATATTATAAATGATGAAATTGTTTCAGAAGACTCATTTTTCAATGTTCTTACTAAGAATCCAACGGATACAAAAGATTACATTAAGTTCTACTGTAACAATCATTTAGCTGTTCAATTCATCATTTTTATACAGCCTCTATTTAATAATTTTACATTTTCTCAAATCGATAAGAGCAAACAATTCTATACTAAAACAAATAAACTTTTCAACCAAGCTGACTTAAACAACACGAAAACTAGGCTTAAAAATAACAAGTCATTCAAAGTTGAACAACTTAGAGCAAATCTCTTAAAAATCTCTAAAGATATATTCTAATATAGCACTTCTTATATCACTTTACCTATCTCTAATATAACACATTAAGGCATTTTGCTTTGGTGTGTTTTACTTTTGATATAACATTAACAAAGGAAGTGCGCATTTCCATAATCATTTAAATTATGGATACTTTTAAAAAAGATATAGAAGAATTAAAGAAGCTTATACTACAATTAAACATATCACAAAGGGAGATTATTTCTTTAGAGGAAGCGTGTATATTTTTAGCACTTTCAAAGTCCGCACTATATAAGCTTACCAGCGGTAAAATTATACCTCATTTCGTGCCAAACGGAAAAAAGATATATTTTAAGAAATCTGAGCTAATTATTTGGGTTGAGAACGGGAGAGTTACTCAAACCGTAGATATTGGAGACAAAGTAGATGCGTATCTATGTAGAAATAATAAAGTTTAATGTTATGGTAGACTTTATTAAATGCATCTGGAAAGCCAAAGATATTCTAGAAAACCACCTTCTAACTCTCGGGAATTTTGAAGAAGTTTTACAAACGGTTGAATATCATACTGGCGAAATTAGATATCCAATTACTACAACTTTTGACGGAATGGAATTAGGAGTTTCTAAAAGATCAGCATACCTAAAGAACTCTATTCACAAGTCATTCAATATTTTTAGTAACGGAAAAGAGTACAACTTTAACTTATTTACATACAGTAATCTTTGTGAACAAATAGACTACATTAATTCAAGGCTCCCGAAAGATATAAGGGAATACCCATATATAACGCAATTAGAATTTGGCATAAATATACCTCTAGACACTACTGTAAGAAAGATTATTCGTAACAATATTGTTATGCATGACCTAAGAGAGGTCTGCTCAAAGAGAACATTTTCAGGACGTGGAATATTGAAGCAATTTAATAGACATGATTACTCCCTAAAGGTCTATGACAAATCAGCGCAATATGGATTAAATTCTGAAATCATGAGGATTGAAATTAAAATATTAAAAACTAGAAAATTAGAGTCTATGGGGGTTTTTAGTATTGGCGACCTAAAAAACAAAGATGTGCTTGAAAACCTCTTTAATGAACTCATGCATCGGTTTAAACAATTAACAATAATTGATGATTATAATGAGGACGATATTAATGATAATGATTTGACTTTACTCAGAATTTATTCAAACCCTAGATACTGGCAGGTTGACATTAAATCAAAATCTGGAACAACCAAAGCTAGACACAGAAAAAAATTTGATAGGATTCTAGAGAAATACAATTTATTAAATATCAAGGCTTTTTTAATGTCTTTAATGTTAGATGTACACACGTACCAAATAAAAAATTAATCATTTTGTTACAAAATCACATCTTTTTATATGTGGATAACGTAACTATTAAAACATAATATTATGGCAAGTATAAATATATACCTAAGAAATATCACAACTAGTAACGGAAAGTGTCCTATTGTACTTAGAATCACTAAAAACAGAAAATCCAAACTTATTACACTGGGTTTGTCTTGTACTGTAAATGAATGGGATTCTAATAAAAATAGATTTAAAAAAAACCATGAAAATGCTAAGCAAAGAAACATGAGTCTTCTAAAGCTAGAACAGAAAGCTAACAAGATAATTGATGATTTCAGAGATCAAGATTTTGATTATACATTAGCGCAATTTGAATCTAGATTTAGAGGCAATTCTAGTGATGGTCAAACAGTACTTGAATTTTGGGAAGAGAAAATATCTGATTTGATTAAAGCAGGGAGAACAGGGAGCGCAAGAGCCTACAGAGATACTAAGACATCATTTTTCAAGTTCAACAAGAACAAGAAGTTAATGTTTATTGAAATCAATGCTACTAAGGTAGGAAAATATGAAACTTACTTACGTGGTAATGGGAATAAAGATGGAGGTATAGCTTTAAAAATGAGACAGCTTAGAGCAGTATTTAATGATGCTATTAAAAAAAATGTAGTAGACCCAAAATATTATCCTTTTGACACTTACAAGATATCTAAATTAAAGAAGAGCACTAGAAAGATAGCTTTAACAAGGGTTCAAATTAAACTCATGGAATCAGTAGATATAGATAGAAACCTAAATTTACTGGATACTAGAAACTACTTAACATTTAGTTATTATAATGGCGGTATGAACTGGATTGATATGTTGAATTTAAAATGGAGCGATATACATGGAAATCGAATTGTATATATCAGGTCAAAAACTAAAAAAGAATTCTCCATTGAGATACAAGAGCCTATTAAAGTTATTTTAGAGCACTATAGAACCAACAACAACGGAACAAAGTATGTATTCCCAATATTACTTAAGGACAACTTAAAACCCACTCAAATTGAGAACAGGAAGTTAAAAACTTTAAAGAAGTTCAACAGAGAATTAAAGCAAATTGCAGAGATACAAGGCATCGAGGAAAAAGTAACTAGCTATACTATCAGACATAGTTTTGCTACTAACTTAAAGTTTATAGGAGTATCCACAGATTTAATAGGTGAATCTATGGGGCATACTGACGTAAGTGTAACACAGGCTTATTTAAAGGACTTTGAACAAGAAGCTATTGATGATGTTATGAGGAAGCTATTATAAACTACTTCTAAGCTTCAATTATTAAATATTTAAACAAAAGGGTTAGAGTTTCTAGCCCTTAATTTTAGCTTATAAATTATGGAAACTGCTATAGAAGTAATGAATCAAGCTTAAAAGAAAAATAATTTGAAATAATGGGTAACATAAATGAATAAACAGGAACTAGTGAATGTATAGCTGAATTATCACTAATTGTGATGAGTGTAAAATACCCAAATTACATGAGCTATAATTCATAATAATGAATTAGCTTCGTAAAGTAAAATGATACGGGAATTATCTGTTATTTTATAATATATCCAAGTTTAAAGAAGGGAAAAAGCAAAAAAAAGATGGCAATACCAAAGAAAATTAAATCTGCGATAGAGAATAATAAACTCGTAATCTTTGCTGGGTCTGGGTTATCTTCAAGGTTTAAGCTTCCTTCATGGAAAAAATTAGTTATTGATATAATTAATGAAATCGACGATGAAAAATATAAAAGCTTCATATCTATATTAAATAATGCTGTAATGCAACCGTCTGAAGTATTAGATATATTAAAGACAGAACATCATGAAATTCACAGGTATATTAAAAAAGAATTCAATATTGAAAAAAGTGAGTCTAATCTACATAAAGAAATATTAGATCTTACTTCTCAAGTTATCACTACTAATTATGATAATGCATTTGAGAATAACAGTAATATTATTCCAACTAATTATACCTCCACTTTTAACATAAGTGAAATTAATAAGTTTGAAACACCATATATATTAAAACTACATGGTAGCTTTAATGAGCCAGATAATTGTGTGATTTTCTCTGATGATTATAAGGAGTTATATTCAAATGATAAAGCTGCAATACAAAAGTTAAAGTCAATTTTTACTGACAGAGTAATTTTATTTCTAGGTTTTAGTTTTAGTGATGAAGATATTAATTTAATATTCGACAATCTTGATAAATCATTTGATAATAATAATAAACATGCTATTTTAACTACTTCTGTAAAGGATTTTGAAAAATATAATTTTTTAGATTGTATTAAAATTTCTGACCATGATGAAATTGATATTTTCATAAATGAATGTTTGTCATATAAAAAGAAATATGAAAAAACTGTAGTCGCTCCAGTAGGTGTAAAAGAAAGTCTTTATCCCAAAGTAGCATTTTTATCTCCAGCTCCTATTGATATTGATTTAAGTTCGGATTTATTAAAAACAAAAAGTTGTTTTACTACTTTAGAATGTGAGTTATATGTTGGGAGTTTAAATCTAAGGACATTAAGTTTAATTGAAGACTATGACTTGTTGGTAATTAACACAAAAGTCTTTAAGGATAAATTATATATTGAAGATGATAATTTAATTAGTAATTTAATAACACCTCAGGAATTGTGTGATAGCATCCCCAATGATGAGATTCCAATTGTTTTTATTACAAATGATAGATTTGACATTGTTGAAGGTTATTCAACTTATAATATCTATTCTTTAAAAAAATCAACAATTAGTAGGTTTATTTATAAAGCTTTTAAAAGTAATAAGCCAATAGAGGATAATAATGAGGTTTGCATTAATCTTATTGAAAATCAGAAAATAAAATTTAAAACAGGGGATTCTAAAATCTATAGTTTATATAGTAATAATAGAGATTTAGATATAGGTAAAAAATGCTTACATAATGTAGTTGGAAGAGTACAAGAACAATCAATAATAGCTTCTAAAATACTTAATATTAGGAAAAATAATAAATTTTTAAACATTAAAGCGTCAGGAGGTACAGGTAAGACTACTTTAATCAAAAAAGTAGCTTATGAACTATATAATAGAGGCTATTTTTCACAAGGAGTTACTTTTGAATCATGTGAAAATGTAAATTCATTTTATGACTTTGAAGAGTTAATTATCTCAGGTTTTAACTTGAATAACATTTTAGATTTTAAAGATTATTTAGAGTTAAACTATGCCTCTCAAAAAAATGACTTATTAGTAATTTTAGATAATTTTGAAACTGTAGTTAATAATTTAGATAAAGATGATTATTTAAAGGCGGTAGAATTAATAAAATTTGCTACAGATTATGCATATATAGTTATCACTTCTAGAGAGGTGATTTTTAAAGCTAATGATTATGAAGACATATACCCATTAACACCACTAACCACAGATGACGCGTTAGAGCTTTTTATACTTCATTACGGAGATGTTTCTCAATCGGAAGTTAGTATTTTAAGGTCAGATATTTTAGAAGACATGCTTAACAATAATCCTTTGGCTATAAAACTAGTAACCACTTCAAGGCCAAAGTTTAACCATATAAATGATTTAAATAATCAATTAAAAGAAGCGTTTTTTGAGTCTACAGACCAAGAATACATGAAAGTATATAATGATAGTGCTGATTTGAATATCGAAAGAACAAAGTCATTATTTCAATCCATAAATTATTCATATATAACTTTAAATGACAAAGAAAAAATAGCTTTAGAAATATTAAATTTATTTCCAGATGGAATAAGTTTATCTAATTTTAAAAAGTGTTTTACTAAGAAGAATTCTAAAAACAGAATTAGTGATAGAGAGTTTAGAGTTTTAAGAGACAAGTCCCTTGTAGAAGATTATAATGGAACACTACAATTGCAACCTATTATAAGAAAATTTGCTGAATTTAAATTTTCTATAAGACCTATTGAGGTTATTGAAGATTATTGTTATGATGCATATAAGTTTAATTGTTTTGTTTTAGATGTAATAGATGAGATCAAGAAAAAAAGATCTAGATCCATTGCTTTAAAGTTTTATAGTGGCTATAAAAACAACATAATTAACGCTTTAGGCTATATGTCTAAAATTAGAATAGGGGAAAAGGGTAATCTTCCTAAAAAGAACTATCTGTTGAATTATATTTTTGATATAAGCTATTTTATAGAAGACAAGAAATCAATATTAAAATTTTATGACAAATTGGATAGTGTAAAATCATATTTTGCTGATGTTGAAAAGGCAGATTTGTTTCTAGATGTTATAAAAAAAATCATGATTTATTATCACCAAGAATTTGACAAATCTTATAAGGAACTTTGTGATATACATTCTGTAGACGACATGCTTAATAGAGGAATCATTGATGAGGATGGATTTGAATCAAGGTACAAGGATTCCATTGGTTTGGTTCATAGTATGGAGGGCTATACAGTCGAATGGTTTAAGAGTAAAATAAAAAATGAATATCAAATATACTCCAGTTCTAATTTTTATTATTTAGGAATAATAGATAGTGTTACTGATATTAAACAGGATTCCTTCTATTTTTTTGAAAATCAATTGATGTCCAAAGAGTTAGACGTTGTTAAATTAGAGAATTATATTAAATCATTATACCAGTATGAACACTTGGAAATAATGCAGTGTACATATACATTATCAAAAGTAAAAGAGTTAAGTGACGAGGTTATTAACAAATTAGTTGTAGCAAATCCTTACACTAAAGGACTTAAGAACTTAATGCTTGCTTTTTCTAAAGACAATATTGAAGATAAATTAGGCCACTTTGAAAAGGCTCTTGAATATTTAACACATATAAAATTCTACTATTTAGAGGCCTTATATTATTATTGTGTAGCTTTAAAAGATTATAATCAAATTGAATTTAATGAAAAAGTAGATGAAGGCATTAGATTGAGTTTATCATTTTCTTATCAATATCTTCATTATTTATTTACCAACATAGAGGATAATGAAGGTGGCTTGTATGAATGTAATTATTCTTTTTACCCAATTGAAGGATTAGAAGAACATGTTAAACATCATAATAAAGTATGGAAAAAATACTTTAAAGAAGACTCTAATAAGCTTTATTAATCAAACTTAAATAATTCAAACACTTCAATTTTAAGTGCTTTAGCCAAGGAATTAGCTGTAGAAATTGAGGTGTTAATTATCCCTCTTTCAATTCTACTTATTTGTGAAATCTCAACATCGATATCATTGGCTAAATCTTGCTGAGTAAAATCTTTACTTTTTCTAATCTTACGCAAGTTCTTGCCAAACTCAATAATAAACACTTTATCTTTTAAATATTCCACGAGTTAAAATTCGTGGTCTTTACTATTTATCAAGTAGGCATATTTGCCTATTTTAATTATATTTACCAAAACATCAATTATGAAAAATCTATCATTACTAATCGCATTAATATTCAGCTTAAATATTAGTGCCCAAAATGAACTTGTCGACACCTTTGAAATAACTAAACAATCTCACTTTCATTCAAGTAGAAATTATAGCGATTGTACAGGAAACCCAGAATGTGTTAAGCAACAAACAAAAGAAATGAAGGAATGCTATTGGGAATCAAAAGTTGGATTTACTCGAAAGGAAGTATCTGCTTCAAAAATTGTTGTAATTCAAGGTGGTGGAGTAACAATTAAATTCTATAATGGCCTGAATAAAATGATGACAGCATATAAGTTTTCGAACTCATTTGTCAGAAATGAAAATAACGGCATGCAAGTTAGAAACTTTAAGCAATCAATAACATTTTATAGTAATACTATAGTACTTTCAGATAAATTATGGACTTACCGAATTTAATTATAACGGACACAAAGAAGAGTCAAAGGACAAGAGATGATAAGCCAATTAAAGCACGTTGAAATATTCTTTTGAATACAATCACCAACAACAACTAATCCCACCTAAGAAGCTCCATATCGGGGCTTTTTTCTTTGTTACAGCTACTAATTTACTCTAGCCATAAATGTTGTAATCAAGAACACATATCATACGGTAAGGGATAAGGTTATTTTTTTTTAATATAATTTTTTTAAAATTTTAAAATTTCCGTAGTGCCTACCCCTCTTCATGACAAAAGGTAATTATTAGGTTACCTGATTAGCCTGTCTTTTAAACAATACTTCAATCACTCTTATTAAGTCTTGAGGCACGAATAGGAAGCACACAGAATTTAATTTTTTTTACAGATTATTTTTTAAAATAATTCTGTTACATGCTAGATATACTATTACTTCACCCGCGCCCTATTTTGCTTTGGGAGAGTAGGGTATAGCACTTATCTCAATAACTTAAAACTTTATTACTATGACAAATTATACAGAAATAACAAATAAATCTACAGGAGCTACAGAATTTAATTTCAACGCTAAGCTTATCGAGATTGGAAAAAAAACACTTTCTAATGTAAATGACAAAGAATACAAGATAATGACGGTACAATTTGACTTGCCTAATGGTAAGGAAGTGGAACGTTCAGCCTTATGCTATGCTTCTAACTATGAGAACGGTATGGAAGTTGGAAAAAGCTACCTATGCAACTTAAGCTTCGACAGCAGTGGAGAGCCAAACATTAGAATGTCACATCTTACCAATGCGGAGAGAGCTACATCCAATGACTTTCAAGGATTATTCCAAGTTGAAAGACAAGTTATTGAAGTTGAAGAGGATGTTTTTTAACATCTAATAGCATTTACATTTTACGAAGGGTGGCACTTAATTGTATCGCCCTTTATTATTAATTAACTAAACACAATCAAATCATGGAAATAATCAGAAACAACAGCATCTTAAGTATTGGAAATACTAAAGAACAAGAAAATATCATTATTGAAGCGGAGTCAATTGAGGTCGAGGTAAGAAGACAGAATAGTCAAATAGAAGATATGGTAATTCATGATGCAGAAATAGTGGAAAGTATTTTAACTATGCCCGAAGAGATTAATTCAAGCGATACGGAAAGCTCAAATAATGAAGGGTTTATACTAGCCAACACAGAACAAGTTACTTTAAATCACCTAAGAAAGGAGTGCATCATACCCGTATATTGTGACAATGAAACAACAATATCTCATTATGATTTCATCAAAGCTACGACTGATGTAGTAAATGACAGTTTTAAAGGGCAGACAATTACAGCACCATGTATTAAGATATCACATGTGATTAAAGGGAGAGTTCCAAGTGCAGTAAGTAAACCAGTTAAGGAACTGACACCAGAAGAGAAAACAATTTATTATCAGCGTTGCGCTTTCATTATTGAAGTACCAAGCATCAAAGCAAATGTAAATGGGAATATGCTATCATTAACGATTGGAGGTGTCAGAGCCTTGAATCAAGAGAATTTATACAGTAAAAGAACTTTAGAGAAATTCAAGGTATTTATAGGATTCAAAAACAGCGTGTGTACAAATCTTTGCATCAGCACAGATGGATTACAAGCGGAATTAAGAGTGGGGAGTATTGAAGAGTTGAAGCAACGTATTGGTGAGCTAATCAATTCATTTGACCAAAAAAGCTTTTTAGATTCGATGCAAGACATGAGTAACTATGTAATGAATGAGGAAGAGTTCGCACATATCATTGGTAAAATGCGTATGTACCAGTTCATGAGCAAGGAGGAGAAGCAAGACAAGTCCGTTCTGAAGATTAGTGATAATCAAATTAATATTATAGTTAAAAACTACTATATAGATTCTAACTTTTCAAGGGATAGGGAGAAGAAGATTAACTTATGGAACTTCTATAATTTAATGACAGAAGCTAACAAAAGCAGTTATATTGATAGTGCGCTAGAACGTAACGCCAATGTATTTGACTTTGTATGTGAACTGGGAGCATCTAAAGCAAATGACAATTATAACTGGTTTTTAAATTAATTAAAAGATGCAGAAAAATAATCTAATGGAGCAACTAAAATATAGCTCTTCTAAGTGTATTTATATTGTTACAAAGGAAAACAAGCTCAAGCAATTATTTTGTCCTTTTAGAGTTACTGTAATAAGTTCAATTGGTGATCTTGTTGCAGGGCAAGGCGCTTGGGTTAAAGAAATCAAAGTTACGGTGGATTTAATCACAGTTTTTGTAATTAAAGATAAAGCGTACTACTATTATCATTTTAATATAGAGGTGAATATTTAATATTCATAGCATCTAACAATGACTTTAGAGTCCTTTATTTGGTGAAATCAGGCTTTTAAACCACTTCTGAATCCCCTTTTTTACACACACTAACCAATAATCACCACTATATACTACTTTGGTGATAGCCCATATTAACCCTGTATTACTATACATAGCTATTTAGTTAATCAAGTACCGTCTGGGCTAGTTCAAGAGGAACTTTTAATTAGGTCTTTTAATGCATTTTAAATTTGTCTGTAGAGAAAGTTGAAGCAATCAATAGAAATGGATGTAAAGCCACTATTTATGGACGATAACACAAGTCCACATCACTGATTCACTCTAAAATTCATATCATTTCTAAATGACTAATAAATCGTGAAATAGCAATAAGCAAGATTCACGAATTCATCATTTGAGGCATACTTTTACAATAGTAATGAACTAATAACCTTTTTGAGGTTACCTATTATTACAATTCCAAACATTAAATATATCTGTTATCGTGCATTGGGGATTCAAAGCATGGAACAGGTATATTTTTTAACTGGTTGTAGTCAATTTTTTACACATTGTTCCTATATAATAGAAATTAGTGTACTAAAAAAAAGACTAGTAATAAGGCTCTAAAGATTGGTTATTATCACTCATTACTATTATGAAAATGATGTAATGAAAAAGACAGAAAATGATGGGAATGGATTACAAGGTAGTTGCACCCAAAATGACGAAGGAACAAGAGTTTGTGATGGTCGTAGTAGAAATAAGTACACTATAGATGAAGAAGGAGTAAGGATTTATGACGGTAGAGAAAAAAAATACCTTGACGAGATTATGGATGATTTACCAGATAATGTAAGATTCAACAAAAAAGTTACAGGCTGTGGGATGACTAGCGTTGCGTTAGAGAATGATGTAAGATATGTAGTGGTTATGCCGTATGTGAGTTTAGTAAAAAACAAAAGCGATTGGTGTAAGGATAAAAATATTGAACATATTGCTATTCATGGCACATTTAGTAGAAGCAGAGAAAAGTTACAGAAGTTTGAAGGAAACAAGATATTATGCACTTATGATTCGTTTAAAAAAGTTACAGATATATTGGAGCAACGAGGGCAATTACAGGACTGGAAATGCTTAATAGATGAATCTCATCAACTAGTTACTGGCGCAAGTTTTAGAGGTAGTGCAATGTGGTGGGTAATGGAGACTTACAACAGATATGGAAGATTTGTATTCGGAACGGCTACGCCAATAATTGAGGAAACACAAATGGAAGCATTAAAGAAAATGCCAATGGCTAGTATTAACTGGGGTAAATTAGATACTGTAAAGGTGCGTTATACTCCATATAAGGAAAGTATATATAATGTTACCACAATATTAGCAATGAATTTCATTGAGGGAAAAGAATCCGGAAATGCACATATTTTCATTAATACCGTAAGAGGAATGACTCAGGTTATTAAAATGATGGAAAAAGGATTAAAACGTAAAGTATCTGGTGACGTTAGAATCGTATGTGCTAATACTGACAAGAATAAAAAATTTATCAAGAGTAGATTATCTAAAGGGTATGTGATAGAACCAGTTGGAAGCAAAGTGAAAAAGATTAATCTGTATACATCAACTGCTTTTGAGGGTGCTGATATATGGGATGAAGAGGGAAAAAACTTTATTATGACGGATGGAACACGTGACAGCACTAAAATTGATATTACTACATTACTAGTTCAGATTATAGGTCGTGTAAGGGATTCTAAATACAAGAATGTAGTTGACCTGATGTATTCTGGAGAACTGCATGAAAGCTATGGGATAAGTAAATATAAATACATAAAAATAATAGAGGAGCATCTAAAAAAGGCAGAAATTACTGTTGATACATTTAAAAACATGAAATGCCCTCTGCTAAAACAACAAGCACTTGAAAGAAATGAAAACCACCCATACCTTGTTGTAGTCGATGGAAGATTAGAAGTTAACACAAATGCAATGCATTGTGAAATGAACGCTTGGGAAACAATAAACAGAACGTACACATATAAAGTATTGCCATGTGGTAAAATAAAAAGAAACATGGAGGGAACAAAGAAGATTAACGGTAGAACCTACGAATATATAGGGACTAAAGAAATAGATATGAGTGGAGTTAATAAAATAAGAATAGGTAAAGTGGCTAATTTCAAACATGTTTGCTTACAATATGAGAAAGCATTAGCAATGGAAAAAGGAATGCTGAGAACACAAACAATTAAAAATATCAAAGAACTTTGTGAATTAGTTCATGAAGCATATACAAAGCTAGGTCAAAAAAAGGTCATTGCACTAGGTCGTCGTAAATGTAATATACAAAAAGCATTGATAGCCATAAACAACAAAGACAGTATAGACATTAAAATGGTAAAGCGACTTAAATTGCGCAACAACAAATGGACGAGTAATGAGAAAATCAAAAAGGCAATACAAGATTGTTATGACTTGCTAGGTTTAGGTATAACCGCTAAAGCAACAGATGTGAATAAGTGGTATATCACAGTTCAGAGAAGAAGAACAATCGATGGTAAGCAAGTGCATGGATTTATAGTACATTCAGCAAGATTTAGAATTACAAGCTAGTAATTAAGTAAGTAAGTTGTGAAAGGGAGGGTTTTAATAAGCTCTCTCTTTTTTATGCGTATTACTGAAAAAGTGAATTTTTTTTACATTGGCTCTATATAAAAGGAATTAGTGAGTAATAAAATTGACTACACGGACACATATTTTCAGAATACACAGACAGCATTTTAAACAAACCGCATAATTCATAAGGCTACTAAATTAATATGGGAGCTTTTGAGATCGAGGTAAGAAGGAAATTTAAGGATTTGGGAATCCGATCAGTATTCAGAGAAATAAACGAATAACAAAATAAACAATTAAAGGATTACTAACAGAATAAAAATAAATCAACATGGAAACAGCAATTAACATAATAGGGTATATAATTGGAAACCTGATGATAGTAATTGTGGGTGTAGTTGTCATAGGTGCATTTTTAGGCGCGATAGACAATTAATTTTTCCCTTACCTAGACCAACACAGACAGCACAATACAACAAAAACAACTAATTATTAACGAGGGTTCAAGGATACCAGTATATAATATTATTGCTCCTACTCTATTTAAACTTAACAACATGAAAGTAAATGAAATTCAAGTGAGCTATAAAGCTACATCTAAACAGGACAGAATTAAAATAACCAATAGCCAGGATGCATTTAAAGTTATTCTAAGCAACTGGAATAAAAATACAATTGAATTGCATGAAGAGTTTAAAGTATTACTTCTAAACAGAGCTAATGAAGTTCTAGGAGTTCATACTGTATCTAAAGGAGGTATTACAGCTACTGTAGTTGATATTAGGATATTATTTGCTGTAGCACTTAAATCTGCTTCTACAAGTATTGTTTTAGTACACAACCATCCTAGTGGTAATTTAAAACCTAGTGAAGCCGATAAAAGGCTTTATGAGAAAGTAAAAAAAGCATCTGAATTCTTAGATATTCAAATACTAGACAACATGATAATTAGTAAAGATGATTTCTACAGTTTTGCTGATAAAGGGTTGATTTAAATTAAGCGTTTATATACGTATAATTATACGACTACAAATGTTTACTAAATGATCTACGTCAATAATTACAGGGTATATGTAAAAAACTTTCAATATATTACTATCTTCACGCTATAAAAGAAATAAACGTAATTACGTTTATCTACTTGTTATGCGTCATTTAAAAAAATGCTCTAACTCACAATTATGGCTTACAATTTATTTTTAGATAATATCAAAATCGGAACAACCAAGCTTGAAAATGGAGACCCTCCAATGGGTGTCGTTTTTGGGGTTCTCCAGTTTGAAACAGAAAATATCAACTATGACTATTTAAAAGAGTATTGTGAAAGAAATAAAATTCAATTAGCATCTGATTACCCTGAAGACAAAATAATAGCCACTAGAACAA
>Ga0209395_1004178_pt1 | contig 17181 bp, 17 predicted proteins | sample GOMGulsemesocosm_3_FD_184635 | JGI IMG/M metagenome (GOLD analysis project Ga0209395, IMG submission 184635) | Methane-oxidizing microbial communities from mesocosms in the Gulf of Mexico - GOM9D Gulf of Mexico (SPAdes) (version 2) | ecosystem: Environmental > Aquatic > Marine > Cold seeps... | reverse complement strand
CTGATAGCCATGGAAATAATGAGGTTTGAATGTTAAACCAAGTTTGTGCTAATGTATCGTGTAACTTACTCATTTATTGATGATTCTAGATTGTTTTGTCGCTTCCTATTTTATCATTTTTGAGTGAGTTTTTTCTTTTTTAGCCCTCTCTGCTAAGAATAGCATTCGCTTTTATTAGTTTTGCAAGAGCCTCAATATATTAATAATATGTCATTGAAAACACTCTGGGGGAAAGAGATTCGCCAAGGTAGTAGGCCTATAGTTAATGGAAAGGTAAGAGAAAATTTGCTTGGAGGGTGGGTACCTACTAGTCATGATTTTTCTAAGGCGCTTGGTTTTTATTTAGAGTTTAGAAAAAGTTCAAATGAGAATAATGAGGATTATAAAACATGGCTGGAAAGAAATGGCTTTGGGAAAAACTTTTGGTATGTGGCTAACCCTAATGAGTTTGATCTAGCTAACGAATCTTTAGGATTTATCAAGGATCTTATAAACTCGGATCTTAATAATGGTGTTAATAATGGTGTTAATAATGAGTCGTTGCGATTTTTAAATGGATATAAGTTAAAGGTTGTAACTAATAAGGATGTTAATTGGGGGTGGGATAAATTCCCAAAATATATTATGAATGTATATTTTTCTGGTCTTTTGTCCGGTTATAGTGAAATCGAAAAAAAAGATATACTACTTGAAATGAAATATGCTGGTACGCTAAATGCTGCAGGAGCAATTTTAACTGTTGGAAAATCCTTTGGTAGACACTTTAGTTTTCTTGATGAAAATTATAAGCCAACAGCTTTTTTTAAAGATTATTTTTCTTAAACCAAAAAATACTTGGATAAAGCTATAGCTTTATAAATCAATAGATTAATATTTTTCAGGTTAAGATCTTATGCCCTCAATAACTGTTGCATTTCCATACGCAGCAGAAAAGCAACTAGATGACTGAACATCAAATAATGTTAGGCCATAACCACGAGTTGACCTATCGCCCTCAGTTTCTAATGATAAATATCCGCCTGTATCGAGGCAAAGATGGGATAGGACTTGCCGAGGTTTAGTTGCATAAGTATGACCACAGAATGTTGTAGAAAGCCCTGGTTGAATTTTTGTGTTTTTTAGGTCAGTCGGTGTATTTGTCATCAGAGTTCGTCCCCAATAAATAATATCTTGGATATTTTTATGGATAGATTGTTGTTCAAGCCATTGGTCAATGTCGCGGTCCAGCCAGACGATTTGTTTTGAGTTTAAGTGGCTGGGGATGACCAGTTCTGCATGAATGACATGAAAACGGTTTTCATCTTCACCGACTACCAACATAATAGGGAGATCCAATACTTTTTTTAGGTAATGGGTAAATTCAGGTGACATGGTTTTTGTACTTGATTGATAATGTTCTTCAATCCACTCACCACCAAAATCAAAAAGACCACTGTTTTTAATACGATCAAAGTCCTCTACTTTGCCGCTATCTAAATAATTTAAAAAGGGTTCAAGCATCATCAGTTCATGGTTTCCTTGAACTGCATAAAACCAAGATTCATCAAGAAATCCTAGACAATAAATAGAATCGGGCCCTCGGTCTATCAAATCACCGACAGAAAATAGCCTGTCGCATGATTCATCAAAATCGACGTACTCCATTAATCGATTCAGTAGGTCGAAACAGCCGTGTAGATCACCTACTACATAATCTTTACCTATATTATTTGTAGTAAGTTTTCGAATGGGAGATGCTCTCATAAATGTCATTTTAACAGTCAAATAAATAGTAGTTAAATTATTATAGAGGCTTGGTGCGTCATATTATGTCGCCATACCCATGTGCTTTAAGAAAGGAGTCAAAGCAGTGGACCTTGGTTGTAGGGAAAATAAAGCTATACTCAGTGTTGAACCCTAAACTTTGTTCAGCTAGCTGGAAAAAAAGCAGGTGTAGGTTGCTGGTGTCCATTCGAGTCGTCCAAATAAAATAAATGCATATTATTCAGGAATAAAAAATGTCTGAGCAAATTATTCGACAATTTAAGATATTACAAAAGCTTCCACGATACCCCCGAACGATGACTATTTCTGAAATTCATAGTAGTTTAGATATTGGTGTTTCTAGACGAACTATAGAGCGTGATTTAGAAAAATTGTGTCGTGTTTTTAGTCTTAGCTCTACTGAGGGTGATCGTAGTGCAGGATGGTTTTGGACGGAAGATGCACCAGTAACTTACATGTCTGGTCTGGCTATTAAACAAGCTCTTTCATTTAGTTTGATAAAGAAATATTTAACACCATTGTTTCCAAGCGTGACATTAAAGGAGTTAAACCCTTTTTTTGAACAAGCAGAGGTAACACTAGAGAGTATCAGTAGTAGTCCATTAATCAAATGGCCGAATAAAATTGCAGTAGTAGAACCTACTCAACCGCTATTACCTCCCACTATTGATATGGAGATCCATAAAAGTGTTACAGAAGCTTTATTGGAGGATTTACAATTAAACATTAGCTATCAGCCAGTAGGTAGAAATCAGCAGGACTATCATCTTAATCCCCTTGGCTTATTTCTACGCAATCAAGTGAGTTATCTAGTTGCATCAAAGATTGATACTGAAGATCTGCGTACATTTGCCCTGCATCGCATGTCAAAAGCTGAAAAGACAAGTAAGCAAGCAGTCCACCCTAAAGATTTTGATTTTCAAGAATATATTTCTGAACACCACATTCTTTCTAATATAACCGGAAAAAAATCATTTGAACCTATTCAATTAAAGTTTGTTGTTGATAATTGGGTCGCTACACATTTGAGTGAAAGTCGTTTATCAAAAGATCAACAAATTGAACGAATAGATAATGAAAGATCTACGGTTACTGCGACCGTTCAAGAAACCGAGCAACTTTTTTGGTGGCTACTCGGTTTTGGGGCTCGGGTTGAAGTATTAGAACCTATTGTATTGAGGGAAAAGATGGCAAACTCAGTAAAAGTGTTATCTGAAAAATATGATATCAAAAGAACTTAGTTTGTTTTCTAACTTTGAGGAAATTGATGTTCGAGGACTTCTTCTACAATATCTTTATCAGCAATTGCAAAAAGAATCATTTCTGTCTTAGTTAAAGCATGTTTATCTTTTTCACCAAATAGCTGTGAAGCAATACAGGTTAATAAATGGCAGTAACTTAAATAAGACAGTTCTTTTTTTATATACAGTCCTTTTTTTAAGTTTGTTATAGCTCTTGATTTTGCCCCTGGGGTTTCTTCACGTTTTTTTATATCATCAGCTATCTGTTTTTTGACTGCAGACATTCCCTTTCTTTTTACTAAAATTGACATTTTATAGTCTAAAGCATTCATTAATGAATTTCGGCCATCAGGAGCTGGGAAATATCTTTCTGAATCTGCTTTAAGAAGTAGCCAATTTAAGGAGTAAATTACTCTAGCATCATAAATGGCATGTTTCTGTGGAAATTTAAAGGCAAAATATTTAGACCAGCTTGCAATACTTTTACAGTCAAAAGACTCATTATTTTCTTTTTCTCTTATATGTTTAAATATGTTTTCGTTGTTTCCTGTTTTTATGCCGCCCCAATCTCTGATGATCCATAAAATATATTTTTTCTTTATTTCATCAGAAAGATTATTGTCTAATAATCTTTCTTGGACTCTAGTTCTGGCAATGATTGTTTTTTGAAATAAATTATAGCCCTTAAAAAGGCGAGTGGATTCAGGGTCAAAGATTGACAACTTATCAATAGCACTATTAATTGGCCACTGATATATTTTAGTTAATATTTCTTCACTTTTATATTGATCTAAATAGCTAGTTAAGCTGTTGATTATTTCTGGAGTAAAAATATAAGACATAATTGATTTCCTATGGGATTAAAAAATTAGCAAACAACTTTTAAGATTTATTAAATATAGATTATTACCGCAACGCCTTCCATTTACTCCAAAATTGACAATTAACCGTCCCAAGACATTCAACTCCACGTTTAGTCGGATAATTACAACTTCCATATTCATCGGGCTTAATTTTACAATTACTTCCAAAATCAACCACTTTTCGACTACCACTCCAAAATTCGCAGGTTGCACAGGCTTTTACTGATGATGAATATTTTGCCATTTTGTTCTCCACTTAATAATAGTTTAGATATAACAAGTAATCAGGATTTAAAGTAAATGATAAAAATTATTGATGATTTTTTGGCGTCAAACTTGGTAAAGCCTTTATTTGAACTTTATAATTAGCAGAATGATCTCTTAAAAAATAACGACGCACAGCTTTGGCATACCCTGTTTTTGTTTTTGCAACGCGTCTGCTTTGGACCGCTTTTGCTTGTTGAATTGATGTAATCATTATTGGTACTCCAGTGTTGGTTTTAGAAAGTGGTTAGTTGGTGTGTTAAGCAACTGGAATCTATTTTACGGATCAGGGCGTCAGATCGTGACGCCCCTAAAAAATAATTGAAATAAAATTTAGAGGAGAGGTTTAGAAAGTATATAAAGCAATGAGCAACAAGGTTAAATAATCATATTGTTGCCATAAAACCAATTCCCCTTGTTGGAGCTTCTTGTTTGAATGAAGATTCAAGTGATAATTCTTTAAGTAAAGAATCAGGTGTGATTTCTAGTTTATTTAGATTGTTTTGACGTACTACGGTGGCAAAATCACCAGGTGTTAAGTTGCTGAATTTAGATAATTCATTTTTCCAGTATTTTTTGTTTTTGCAGGGTACTTTCAAGTCTTTTAATGTTTGTTTAAATAAAGTCCAAGTTTGTTCTGATTTGAGATAATTAAATTTAATTTTAAAATCAAACCGGCGTAAGCAGGCGGCATCTAATGAATCAACAAGATTAGTTGAACAAATAAATATCCCTTTAAATTCTTCCATTTGAGTGAGTAGTTCATTGACTTGAGTGATTTCCCAGCTGTTTCTGGCTCCACTGCGATTTTGTAAAAAACTATCGGCCTCATCCAGTAGCAGAACAGAATTGTTACTGTTTGCCTGTTCAAACATATTGGCAATTTGTTTTTCTGTACCACCAACATAGGAAGATAATAAGTCGGATGCACGTTTGACTAACAATTGTTGGTCTAATTGTTTGGCAACAAATCGACCAAACTCAGTTTTCCCTGTTCCAGGAGGGCCATAAAGACAAATGCGACCTTGGGGGTGTGATTTAAATCCGTTCACTAATTGTTTAATATCTCTATCGGGGTTAAGTGCATCAAGACGATAAGATAAAGTGTCTTCTGTTTTAGGCTCTAACACTCTTTTAGAATGCCCCATAGCCGCTAATGTATTGCCTAGTACTTTTTCCAGAGATTGCTCTGAATTATTTTGCTTATTGTTAATAACAGAAATAACTTTAGCAGCGCGTGAAATTAAGGCAGGTGCTAAATGCTGATTAGCGGCTGCTTGTTTAATCCATTGTTGAGAAATGGGGAGATCAGCAAGATATTTATTGAGTATTTTTTCGCGTACTTTTTTGGGTGGTTGATCCAGTTCTAACACAAAGTCAAAGCGTCTAATAAAGGCATGATCAATTTGTTCAATATTATTACTGATCCAGATTGCAGGGACAGGGTTTTCTTCTAATTGTTGATTAATCCAAGCTTTACGCTTACCTTCCGACGATGTATTTCCAAATAGAGAAAATTCATCTGGAAAAACATCTTCAACTTCATCAAAAACAATCAATGCATTTTTTTGTTTTGATAAAACTTGTTGGCTTAACTGATAAGCAGCAAAGCGACTATTGCCTGACAGAGCATCACCTTCTTCATTAGTGTAGCTAATTTCATAAAGGTGAGCTGTAAGGTCACGGCTTAAAGTACGAATTAGTTCACTTTTACCTGTGCCTGGAGAGCCATGTAACAAGATATTGATCCCTTTTAATTTGTCTTGGTACCCATGCTGTATATAGCTTTTGATTAATTGGTAATCCGAATCAATATATTGATAATCAGAAGGTTTTAATTGTGCTTGTTTAGCAGATTGAAAATACTGCTTCAACATATCACCTGATTGAGAAGCAAATAAAATATTACCTAAACCTGGCATTACAGATAATCGGTGACCCATTTTTTCCGTATTATTTTTGGAAAACCTAAGTAGGCCAGAACGAGCTAATAAACCATCAGTAGAAAAGGCTTTGCGTACTTTCTTGTTGGGGATGTCTAACAGGTAGGATAAAACATTGATAACACCTCTCGCATCAATATAATCTAACTGGTCTGCTGTATTATCTAGGCCTCGGTGACTATTAATAACAATTGCAAATCGTAATATCTCCGCTTCAGTTTTTGATAAGCCAGTTAATGTGCGAAAGCGTTTATAGTTAGCTTTAAATATGGGGCAAGTTTTAATTTTTTGCTTATTAAATTTAACTTGTTGTGCATTGAGTAATGCTAGAAATTCATTTTTTTCCATATCTGAATCTTCTAAGTGGCCTAGGCCGATTGCTTTTAGAATATCTCCATCTCCAGTGTATGAATTATATACGCCATTCATACTTTTCCACGCCTCAAGGTCAAGTAGAATACGTAAGCTCCAAATGCTAATCAAATCAGCACATGGATGTTTAATCGTTAGGTTCTTTGGTTTTTTTGATTTATCAGACATAAAGGTATGAGTCCTATAAGTAGTTTGGTAAATAAAAATTAAGATGTTATTGTTGAAAACAAAACTACTATATTCCTTTAGTACGTCAGATGGTGACGTTGAAATTGAAATTGAAAAATTCAATACCTGTTTTGTGTATTTGGAATCAGGAATATTTAAAAACGCTTGCGGTTTGATATTTTGTTGATGGTTTGAAAGTGATTGAGTTGTGTGCGAATGATTTTATTAAAAATTAACGGCCTTGGTATTTGTTTAGACTCATACACCAAAGTAATAAATTGATGATTTAGGGGAGCACTTTAATCATCAAGGTATTAGTGGGAAGATAAATCAGTCATATACTAGAATCATGGCGCAGTTAACTTAATATGGAAGTGATAATAGAGTATTCGTCAATACTTGAAGATTGGTAAAATTATGAATTATTTTGCCATATTACAGTGCTTGTATTGTCAAGAGAACATAGCTTGTTTGAGTAGGCTGGCCAACAAGTGCTTTGGTATTTATTTATACCTCCTTGACCCCCATAAAGTATATATTTAGGTTGGCCATATGGGTTGTTTAATACAGTACGAGCAAAGATTTTTGCAGGATCAGTGAAGTTGGTCCAGTTACAACCAAAAGCATGACCTGGTTGAATTATTGCAACGGCTAACGGACTGCAATGATTTGATAAATATAAGGCATGAAAAGTAGCCACAGCTTCGGCACAGATATAAAGCAGGCTAAAACGTTCAGCACCATGTTGATCATCTAAGTTATTATTACGTTGAAATACCATCCATTTAGTAAAAGGCGGTTTTATCCAGTTCTTATATTTTTCTGGATTGTTTTGCTCTCCCTCTGCTGTGAAGGGAGAAGGGGATACATCAGTTGCTGTCACAATATCAGTGATATCGATTGACTGCATCATTTTGTACCCCAAAAAACCTCTGTTTTCTATGTTTTCAGCTAATTCATGTTGGGTATGGCCATAATCAGCATAAATAAAACTGTAAAAATTTCCGGATAAATATGCAATGGGGTCTCCATCGAAAGCAGATGATGGATAGTAAAGTGAGTCAGCTAGTATGTCTTTAATGGGCGGAAATGATGCGTTATTATTTGCGCGAATTTTCATTAGCCAGGCAGGAGCTTGTTTTACGGGTAAGTGATCAATCATCTGTTTTCCTTTCAGTTTTTGAGAAAGCGGTGATAATAGAAAAAGTGTTATTAATTATGGTATTGATGTGGTTTGTTATTACCTAAAGGACATACTAAAGAATCTAAATTAATTCTTTTCATAACCTCAATACAGAGTACTTTATTTTTTCGTCTTTTTGGGCGTATAGAATAGAGTTTTCTGAACCATTTATTAGGTTGTCTCCAATGTTTTTCTTTTCTTGTATATTTACGATTAATTCGGCCTTTTAGGTCTCTATCGGTGGCTTTGTTGTATGTAGACATAGAGTTTCTCCAGTAAAAAATAACCTGAAGATGTCTAATTGGTTGTAGTTGGGTGCTGCATGTATTTTCATGTTTAAATGGGGGGGTTAAATGGATTTAGCTAATAGGATATTTAGAGGATAGTGGCTTTTTATAAGCTCTGCATTGGCTAGTGAAAGTTTAGTTTCTGCAATATCTTTAGAGTAAATACCCGCTACGCAACTGCCTGTAAGGTGAGTTTGCATAGTTAATTCATAAGCATCATCTTCATTTTTATTAAAGTAGCTGACTAAAATATCGATAACAAATGAAAAGGTAGTAATATCATCATCAATAAATATCACTTTGTACTTTGATGGTTGTTGAATGAGCGGTTTACAGGGGGTAGTTCTTACTTCTGTAGTCATGATGATTCTCCTATAACTCCTAGATTTGTTACCTGTAGAGTACACCATTAAAGCGACAGATAGCGTCGTAAGTGTGGTGATATTTTAATGGCTGGATTTTAAGTGCCAGAATGAATTGGAATTGCTGATAGTTGGAAAGCATTGGATATTAATCTTTCCTCAATATTATAAAGGGCATGAAATACATTGTTCTTGATACTAAGGTAATCGAGATAGTTTAATTAAATGTCCACATTCAATACATTTTTCAGCGCGGATTGAGCGGGCAAACAATTCTAAAATAGAGGGTTTTGCAGTATCGGAATGAATATATTCAATTGCCGTTTCAGAACTGATGACAACACTATTATGCTCAGTTTCTGTAAATTGATTAAATCCTTCACTCAGGTGTTTTAGAGCATCTGAGGTTGAGGTGGTGAGTTCAAATAATTGGCCATCAATCTCTTTACATTTGAAAGTACCTTTTTCATGAAGGGTATTGCTATTACAAATTTTACATAGTTTCATTTTATCCCCTTGATTTTACAACTAGAGTATTGATTCAGTAGACGCTAATTATTTTTGGGATTAAAAACTAGCAGCAAAACCAATAGAACGTTTGGGTTGCTCAGCTTTAAAACTGACTTCTTCATTAAGGCTTTTAATAAATAACTCGATATTATTTATTTCATCTAAGACGGTTAATTTTCTTTTAACAGCAGCGAAGTCACCAGGTGTTAGTTGAGATATTTCATTAAATTGTTTTCTAAATAACCCTTTTTTATGAGAGGAGAGCTTATTGAGGGCATCGCCTAAGAACCCTTTTAACAATTGCCATGCTTGTTCGGGTTTTAAATAAGTAAATTCCAATTTAAAATCAAAACGTCTTAATGCCGCACTGTCTAAATTATTCATTAAATTTGTTGAACAAATAAAAATACCGTCAAAGTTTTCCATTTGAACTAACAGTTCATTCACTTGGGTGGTTTCCCAGCTATGGCGATTGCTTGTTCTGTCACGTAAAAAACTATCAGCTTCATCCAGTAATAAAACACCTTGTTCTGCTTTAGCTTCAGCAAACATTCTGGCAATGTTTTTTTCAGTTCCTCCAACATAACAATCGATAATATCTGAGGCACGTTTTGCTATAAGAGGTTTATCAAGTATTTCGGCAAGATATTTAGCATAAGCACTTTTACCTGTACCTGGTGCCCCGAATAAACAAAGACGACCTGATCCTGAAAGCGTTAGCCCTTTAGCTATTTTACTTAAGGGAGCCGATGTATTAATTAAATTAGGATCATAAAAGTTAATGTTTTGCTTATTGGGAAGCTGATGGCTATGTCCCATAGCTTTAAGTGTATTACCAATGATACTTTCTAAATGGAGCTCTACTTTAGCAGAGGATGATTCACCTATAATGTCATTCACGCGTGCTGCACGACTGATCACAGCAGGGGGTAAGTGTTCTAGTTGAGCCATATGTTCAATCCATGTTGAACTCACATCCGTATGTTGTAATGATTCAGTTAAAATATGCTCACGAGTGGAACGGGGAGGGATGGATAATTCCATCACTATATCAAAACGGCGTAGAAATGCTTCATCCATATTGCTGATGTTATTAGATAGCCAGAAGGTAGGAACAGCATTACTTTCTAATAGTTGATTAAACCAACCTTTAACAACTTTAGATGAAGAACGAGATCGGCCCATAAAGGAGCTAAAAAAATCATCTTCAAAGAGCTCTTCAATCTCATCGAATAGTAAACATTGATTATGACTTTTCTCTAATATTTTTTGTGCCAGTTGGCAGGCTGTTACTCGCTCTTTACTGGATAAAATATCACCCTCTTGGTCTTCAACACTAATTTCATTTAACGCTAAATTTAACTGAGTAGATAGCACACGAACCAGTTGAGTTTTTCCTGTGCCTGGTGGGCCGTATATTAATATATTGGCACCAGTAATATTTTTATGACAGACATTGTTTAAATATAAAGATAAGCGATCATAGTCTGCTTTAATATGATTAAAGTGGTTTGGTTCTAGTGTGGGTTTTGGTGACTCAGTAATGAAATTAGCAAAAATAGAGGCAATATCGGGTTGCAGGCCATCAAGTGCAGCAGAGAGTCCTTTTAGCACGCTAAATTTTTGATCCATACTTCGGCTATCTGAATCGACTTTAAGTAAACCCGAATTTGATAGTAGTTGAGATCGTTGTAAAGCAGTGGTAATTTGTTTTTCTGGAAGATCTAAGATACGGGAAAGATGTGAAAATAATGAGCGATTAGTCAATTCACCAAATAGATCAAAACACTCACTAAAGGAGTTATCTAAATCTATTAGTAATGCAAACAACATAGTTTCTTCTTCAATGGGGCAAAGTGAAAAATGTTGAGAGACTTTATGCAAGTTTTTAAATATATCACCGTAGCGAGATGGTTCGAATTCAATTAATGACTCACAGTGCGTTTTAAGGTTTTTTTTGATTTCAGTTTTTTTTAAATCTTCCAGCAGACTTTCATCTAAATCTAAAAAGTTTAAAATATCATCATTACGAAAATGATCTTTTAAATAAAGAGGGATGCCATTGCAAAATAACAGGGCACGAGCTAACCAGTATTGTTTCAATTGATGAAGGGCTTGTTCTTCAGGTGAAAGAAAGCTTTCAGTTGAAATTTTCATACGATTACGGCGGTGTTTTCTTCTGTGGTGTAAGGGCATAAATATAATCTCCATTAACGCGTAAAAATGTTGATGGGAGTAGTGTAGATTCTAAGTGCGACAAATAGCGCCTTATGGGAAAGTTTAATTTAGCGGAGGATGGCGACTTAATGTGTCGCATAAAAATTGTATGATAAAGCTGTACTGATTTAGAAGATCCATTGAGAAATAATGGACTAAAGTAATTTTATGCTGCTAATAATTGGTATCTATATAAAGGGATGGCTATGAATAATCAAAGACCCGAAGTAACGGAAAAGGTTTGTTTCAATTGTAAAAAGATGGCATGGCTGGTTGGTGTAGGTCAGGGGGTGCGCTGCTACCATAAGATAAATACTGAAGGCTATGCTAATTCAGCTATTCATAGCCTGAGAGATAGTTGTGATTTTTTTGAAAGGAAAATAGAAAAATGCATCTTGGGAGTGGCAAACTTAAGCTTATGCTTAAACAGAGCAAAAAAGGCTAAGTTGGAACTTGATCTATTAAGGCTTATTTATGCGGTTAAAGAGATTAGAAGCCATGGAATTAATGCTCAGGGCTATTTTTTGGTTATGAACGTAAAAGAATTAGTTTATTTGGTAGAGAAATGGCAACAAAAATATGCAGCAGGGGCTTCGGTAGAAATTATTCTAATGGATCTGTCTCAGCAACAAGCAGATGGTTTGGAAAAAATAGCAGATGCCAAAGGTCAAGAAAAGTCAGGAAAATTGGTAGACCATCGTTCTATTGTTCTTACCGAACATGAAGAAGGGAAAAGTTATTTAGCAGAATATATTCAACAGAAAGAAAATACACTGAATTCTATTAGAAATGAGATATGCTATCCCTTTAAGGTGCGGTGGGATTATTATGCACAAATAAAGCAAGTCTAAAATAGACAATAATGAAGTTGCTTTCTTATTGTTTAATGCGACGAATAGTGTCCCACTGGGAAAATATTTTTAAATGGAGGTGAATCCTGCTTGTGTCCAATCGTGTTGCTAATATAGTCTATCATTAATTTAGGCGTCATCACTCGTAACGTATATACAGACTATAAAGGAATGTTCAGTGTACAAAAATATCTCAGAATAAATGTATTCAGCTTTCGATCTGATTTTATACATGAGCTCTCCTTTTGTATCCTGTTTGAGTTTACCTGTACAAGATTATTCAGCAGGAACATCTGGTCCTCTTATTTCCTACCGATGGGAAGGGGCTTTAGGCGAAAATTCAGGCTATCCAATTACCAGAGATTTTTTGGCGGCAATGAATCGGAATTGATTTTAATGCTTTTTCATTTTTTTACATGCTATGAACGTAACATAGGTTATCTTGAATTTCATTATTTCATTACTGATTTTCAATATTAGAAAACCTGTAGACAAGCGGTATGACTGAAGTTCAAAGTTTCAATTGAAAGCTTAGTAGCAACCAATCTATGGTTTATTAACAGTCATGCTTTTAAAACATCGTTTGTGTCGATATTTCCATAGCATTAATGAACAAAGTTAGAAACTGCTTCTTTAACTAGATCTAAAGTAAGTTTCTGATTGGTAAACTGAGAAAAACTAATGACACGTCTTATAACACCTTCCAGCTCTCTGATATTTGATGAAAAATGTTTGGCAAAATAAAGAATAATTTGAGTTCCTGGTTCAATATTTGCGAGTCTAAATTTATTAATGGTGATAGACATAAGCGTTTCAAATTCAGGCTGCTTTAGTTCTACAATTGTTCCTTGATAACACAATGAACTTAAACCTGAACCCAACTCAGTTAATTTGTTAGGTATGGAGGGGCTGGTTATTACAATACGTTTACTATTCTCAAGTAAAGATTTCAATGTCAGCAGCAACTCTTCTTGTGATCGATCTTTACCTGCAATGAACTGAATATCGTCCAGTAAAAATAAGTCGGCAGAACGATAATGGCTTTTAAACTCAGAAAAAGTATTTTCTTGAAATGACTTAACCATATTCTGTACAAATGACTCTGAATGAAGGCAGATAATTTTATGGTTAGGGTTGACCTTTAAGTATTGATTAGCAATGGCATGGAGTAAATGTGTTTTTCCAAGTCCTGATGTACCTGATATTAGCAGTAAGTTTTCTTGATTTTCCGAGTTAGCTAACTGCTTGGCTCTATGAATAACTTCTTGGTTAGATGGGCCTTGAACAAAAGATTGAAAGGTAAAATCTTGATTGGTTTTTGTTTCAACAAAAGCATTCTTTTTAGGAATCTTCTCAGAAGAAGGTAAACATTTTAATTGCACAGTAATTTTTAAATTCTGTTTTGATAATGTATACAGAATTGTCTTGATCTTAGTTAATGCATTATTTCGTATCCATGATAAAGACTCGGTATCTTGGCAATGCAGTGTTAAAGTGTTTTTATGACCTGTATGAATCAAGGGCTCAATCCACAAATCAAAATCATTGGTAGTTAGATTTTGCTGTAATTGTTCCTTGCAAGTGTGCCAGAATAAAACTATTTTTTTAACTGTTTAATGAAAAAGGTTAAACAGTTTAATTTACTTGTGCGACAAGTCGTGACGCTTAAAGAGATATATTTAAAAATTAAAAAGCGTCTTTATATGTCGTATAAAAAAGATATTCTATCTTGTAATAAAGCAAACAATAGGAACAAAGAGATGTCAGTTCTTGTAATTAATGCATCAATACAGGCCGATGATTTAATAATTGATTTCAGCGAATTACTAAAATATCCCAGTCAATTATTAATTAAGAGTTGGCACAAGGGAGTTAGCTGGAAATTAAATATTAATGGTTTAGATGAAACGTTTGAATACCTAGAAGATGCACCTATCCCGTTAGAGTTTATAGAGACGAGGGAAACATACCATTATTGGTATAAGGAAGTTCCTCAACTAATTCGTCACTTAGTTAAAAGGTACAAAAATATTGAGTTTTCAGTTTTATACTTAACCAGTCGTCATTGTAGTGCATATGAACTATTTATTAGTCACCCCACATTGTTTTATTTGTTGATTACTCAAGCAAGAAATGAAAAGTGGACTGAGTTAAAGTTAATCGAGTTATTGAAAAAAAAACGAACAGCGTTATTGGAAGCCTGCCAATTACCAGCAAAGAGATCAGCAGTAAAACTAATTCAACAGTTAGATTTTAAGCAATATGGAAAAACTGAATATGACACGATCAGACAGTTATTATCTTATCCTAATTATGTAAAAATAAACCATCTAAAGGTAATTAATGAGCATTTAGCAAGTCTACTTTGCCGTTACCCTGAATTGATAGCAACCCGTTTAACCACTAATTATCAGGCTAATCAATGGCAGCAAAACATTTATAGCTTATTAGACGACATTAATCGTATGGCTGCTCAGTTAGGTATTATGAATATAATAGAAAGGGTAGGACAATGTAGTGGTTTTGAACAAGTCGAAACAATGCATAATCGGTTAGTTGATGAGATTAACCAACTAGATCCACATTCATTACCTGACGTTAATTATCAGCCTCCACCATTTACAGGGAGTGAACATATTATTCCCATTACCAAAAGTCAAGATTTGCTGAAAGAAGGTAAAGAGCAGCAACACTGTATCACAAGCTATCACCCCCGTATTTTTAATAATAAATATTATGCTTATCGGGTTACCTATCCTCAGCGGGCAACGCTGGGCTTGATTTTGAAAAAAGGATTTAAGCCTCAACTGGACCAGTTGAAATTAAAAAGTAATCAACGTGTCTCAGAAGAAACAAGTCAGTATGTATTGCAGTGGCTGGCTAAGTCAATTGAAGACTATGAGTTGTAGATGGGTAACGGTTAACAACCTTATTGATTCCCAATTTTAAAAAGGGTCCCTTGTTTTTTAAAAGAATATAATAGATGTCAATATACAGTGATTGGATTAATTACAAGTTTTGGTGGAAGAAGCAATGAATGAGATTTCAAATTTGGCTGGTGTTATATTATCAGGTATACAGGAAAGTGCTGATAATGGTGGTTTGAATATTAGAGATATTTCAAAAATAACAGAGAGAGTAGAAGAAAATATTGGACAGATAAATTGTTACCCAAGTGTTACTAAAGGTAACTGTTGCGAAGTCGCTTTTTTTATTGCTTTAAAAGGATCTTCCTATGCTCGTGGACAAGGGCACTTGAGCTGTAGAAAAGCGATGGAAAAAATAGTCCAACATATGCAGGGAACTTGTTGTGACTATACAAAACAGGCTGTTTTAATAACAGCAAATTGGGATGAACCTGCTTATAGTGAATGGAAAGCCAACCTAAGCAATGTACAAGGAAAAGTTCAGTTGGAAGTCTATTTGTTATCAGGGCATTCAGGTACCCGTATTTATATTTAAGTATTTTAGAGATAGGCAAAATTAAATTTGAATAAATTATGGAAAATATGACTACTTTTGATAAAAAAAAGCTCGATAACCAATTTACAGACCTTTTTACGGACCTTCAAAAGGTTATTAATAGGCAAAAACAACAAAAGCTCAGAGGGTTAAATGACTATAACCTTTTAACAGCTGTACTAAAAGCCAGTGATGAAGTTAAGTTACATAGCCGCTTTATTTATTCCATGATTAATAATAAAGGTGTGCACTACCAGTCGACTTTGTTTCTCGATCATTTTATTAAAGATGTACTCGAAAGTGATATTCATTTTAAAGACCAAAAGATTGAGGTTTTTAAAGAATGGCAGGGTGGTGGAGAAAATGGTGGCGTAGATTTATTTATTACTGATAAGGAAAATTTTTTTATTATTGAAAATAAATTGTATGCGGCTGATCAATACAGACAAATTGCAAGGTATGTAAGAGCCGTAAAAGAAGAATATAAATTAACCACCGAACAACTTGCTAAAAATGTCTTTGTTTATTACTTATCACCAATGGGTAACAAACCAGATTCTTTAAGCTTAGGTAAGTTTGTACTTGATGCTGACAAAACAAAAATTTCCTACACGATAGGTAATCAATGCTATGTAAAGGAAAGTTATAAACACTTAGAGGAAATACTAGATGGTAAGTTAACAGGCGACTCAGCTAACTTTAAACTTATTTCATATAAAAAACACATTATGAAATGGGTTGATAATTGTCTCAAAGAAACTGAAAATTTAACTAATCTTAATCAAGCATTTTTAACCTATAAGGATGTTGTTGAACGGGTATCAAAACAGAGGAAGTCTAAAGTGGAAACAGCCGAAAATTATTTATCCCCAAGTCTCAATGATGGAGAGTACAAAAAAAGTGATCTTGAAAAGCTACTGTTAGCTAGAGAAGTTGAAAAGGCAATGCCTTCAATAAAAGGAAAGTTACTCTGTGAGTATTTTAACTCTATTGTTTCAGAATTTGAAGGTATGGGTGCTAAGAAAATTGACTTGCCCAAAGTTACTGAGTTCACTGAAGATAATTGTAAAAAATGGTTTATCCCAAGGAAAAAAGACAGAAGCTTTATTGGAGTTGTACTTGAAGTGAATGAGGGTGATGTATGCATATGCGTCCTTGCAGCAAGTGTCTATCTTCATGTAGGATTAATTTCTAAAACTAAGAATGAAATAGATAATCCTGAGCTGATTAAATTATTGAACCTTGAGAAACAAAATTGGGGACCCAAATGGTACTCACGGGATATTCTTAGGGATGCATCTGATTTTGATAAAAAAACAATTAAGTTTTTTCTCAATAAAGATTCAGATGAAAGAGAAGATGCTGATAAGTTGATTTCTAAAATTTATAGTGCTGTACAAGATAATAATGCTTAATTTGGGTATACATTTCATAAATTGATACAAAATGATTCTCAAGTAGAGCTTGTAAGTAATGCAATGTAAGAAATACTTATTTTCTTCTTGGAAGTAGGGTTATATGGTGGTTTTCATTATTATGGTCAAAATATACAGTGATTTATATAAGCTCAAAAGATTTCCTGATTACCCATAAGCTTCAGCCAATTTCAAAAGCCTCCCAGGCATAGGTGGTGTTCTTACAGCAATGTACCCAAAGCGAGGCAGCATATCATCTAGCTGGAACCGTCTGTTATG
>Ga0209395_1004176_pt1 | contig 17185 bp, 16 predicted proteins | sample GOMGulsemesocosm_3_FD_184635 | JGI IMG/M metagenome (GOLD analysis project Ga0209395, IMG submission 184635) | Methane-oxidizing microbial communities from mesocosms in the Gulf of Mexico - GOM9D Gulf of Mexico (SPAdes) (version 2) | ecosystem: Environmental > Aquatic > Marine > Cold seeps... | reverse complement strand
GTACCCATTGCAAAACCGCTGCGCTAAGTTAATGGCCGAACAAAAGCAGGCTGAATTCGAAATATTCAACCTTGCCATTAATCAAATTTTATCTGAAAGCTCAAAACATATTGCAGTACCAAAACGATTTACTTTAGGCGCCCGTGACATTTGGCATATTCAGCAGCGTATGCCTAGGCGCACAGGTCAACGTCCATTTAGATTAACACAGCAACCGAGATTTAGAGCTTCTTATGACTTCTTATTATTAAGAGCAGAGATCTCTGGTGGCACACTTGTTGAGCTTGCTGATTGGTGGACTGGTTACATAGATAATGATGCTCAAGTACAAAAACAAATGGTGCAAGAGCTAAGTGCTCCAAGTAAAGCGGATAGCTCTGATAAACCAAAAAAACGTCGCAGACCACGTCGTCGTAAACCTAACAATGATAATATAAAAACTAATAATGAAAATAAGTCTGCAGAATAATGTCGTATTATCAAACGGTCTACTTAGGTTTAGGGGCTAATCTTAATGATCCTATAAACCAACTGAACCAAGCTGTAGCGGCATTGAAATCATTACCTGATACTAAATCTTCAGTTAAAGTTTCTGCTTTTTACAGCAGCAAACCTATGGGCCCACAAGATCAGCCTGATTACGTTAATGCCGTTGCTTGTATTCAAACAACATTACAGCCTTTAGATTTGCTAGCATTAACACAAAAAATTGAGCTAGATTTAGGCCGAGTTAGAAAAGACGAACGCTGGGGTCCTAGAACTTTAGATATCGACATTCTATTATTTGGTGAAACAACAATAGATTTACCTACCTTAACCGTGCCCCATTACGGCATGAAGTTAAGAGAGTTTGTGATATATCCCTTACTAGAAATTGCACCAAACTTGCTTATGCCAAATGGTTTAGCAATTAACGAATTAAAAAACGCAGTGCCATTAAATGGCCTAACAATAATTTAGTTTTAGACTTTTGAGTAAAAAATAGAGAACAAAAATGTCAAAAATCACTGTATCGACTTTAAGAAAAATGAAAAATGAAGGCACTAAAATAGGTGCTTTAACCGCTTACGATGCTAGCTTTTCAAGCTTGTTTGAAGACAATGGCGTTCATGTTTTATTAGTTGGCGATTCAATGGGTATGGTATTGCAAGGCAGTACAGATACTTTAGCTGTGACAAATCAAGATATTGCTTATCATACTAAATGTGTCAGAGCTGGAGCACCTAAAACCTTTGTTATTGCTGATATGCCATTTATGACTTACTCAAATGTTGCTGACACTTGTAAAAATGCTGCAGAACTAATGCGCGCGGGTGCAAACATGGTAAAGCTTGAAGGCGGCGAATGGCTTTATGACTCAATCACAGCATTAACGCAGCAAGGTATCCCTGTATGTGGCCACTTAGGCTTAACACCACAATCAGTACATGTTTTTGGTGGTTTTAAAATTCAAGGTCGCGAACAAGAACAAGCACAAAAAATGATAAGTGATGCTAAAGCCCTAGAAAAAGCCGGCGCACAATTATTAGTATTAGAATGTATACCTTCTCCTCTGGCAAAACTTATCACCGACGCAATCAGCATCCCTACTATTGGCATAGGTGCGGGTAACCTTACTGATGGTCAAATATTAGTAATGCATGATTTAGTTGGCATTTCAGCAGGCTACATTCCAAAGTTTTCTAAAAACTTTTTATTAGAAGCAGGCAATATGCCTGATGCCGTAAAAAAATACATGAACGATGTAGCCAGTGGTGAGTTTCCTGCAAAAGAGCATGAGTTCAGCTAATAGCTCTGCTACGCATCCTCTATTAAGGTCACTTAGTGACTCCTTTTGATTAAAGTACTCCCAAAGTGATTTGGGAGTACTTTAATCAATAAATTCCTTTTATTATCATTTCAGGAAAAAAACGTGAAAACGATCACTGAAATTTCAACTTTACGACAGCAAATAAAAACATGGAAACAAAGCGGCTTAACTGTCGCTTTTGTACCAACAATGGGCAACTTACATCAAGGTCACTTTTCTTTAATTGAAAAAGCCAAGACTGTTGCAGATAAAGTGGTTGCAAGTATTTTTGTAAACCCAATGCAATTTGGCGCCAATGAAGATTTAGATAGCTACCCCAGAACTTTAGAGCAAGACCAACAAGGTCTTGAAGGTTTAGGTACTGATTTATTATTTACCCCTACTCCAGATATTATCTATCCTAAAGGACTCGATGCGCAAAGCTTTGTCGAAGTACCAGGTGTCTCAGAAGGACATTGTGCCGGCACACGTCCTGATCACTTTAGAGGTGTATCAACGGTTGTATGTAAATTGTTTAATTTAGTACAACCTGATATCGCCTGTTTTGGTGAAAAAGACTTTCAGCAACTACAAGTGATCCGCACTATGGTTGAAGACCTATCTATGCCAATCCAAATCATAGGTGTATCAACCAAGCGTGAAGCTTCAGGCTTAGCTAAAAGCTCTCGCAACGGTTATTTAACCTCTGAACAAAAAGACATCGCAAATGTTTTATACGCGAGCCTACAGAGCACTCAACAAGCCTTAGTCAGTGGTGAACGTGATTATGCTTCTCTTATCTCAGCTGCTAAACATACATTATCTAAAGCAGGTTTAAAGCCAGATTATTTTAATATTTGTAATAAAGTTGATTTGAAAATTGCAAAGCCCGACTGTAATAGTTTTGTTATTTTAGCCGCCGCATTTTTAGGTTCTGTTCGTTTAATTGATAATATACAAGTTGATATAAATGACTAATAAATTAATTACTTTAACTTTTATTTTTATATCTTTATTTGTTTTGTCTGCCTGTAGTTTTAATTCAAGTAAAGAAGTGAGTGAATATAAACTTGAGAGTCAACGCTGCGGTCAAAAATACTACCAATGTAATATTGAATGTAAAGGTAAACATATTGGCGAAAATATTGGTTTTGAATTGTGTAATGCAAAATGCATAGATAAACAAAACCAGTGTTTAGAGTTTGCTGAACGCTTAAAAGTTGCTATAGAAAAAGACTAATTTGATATAACAATTCAAAGCAGGTTTTACTCTTCTAAAACCTGCTCTAAAAGCAATATCATTTCATCAAATTTAGGATTAAAGGTTAAACGCGAATGCGCTTTATCCGATTCTTGATAACCCCAAGCTGAATACCATATATCTCCTTTTTTATAACACTTTCTAAAAGCTGTATCTGTCTGTCCATTATCGCAAATACGGAACCCTGATGGATAACCAAAATAAGCATTATCAGGTTTAAATAATATGCCCATATGTGAATAATTACTTACCTGATATTGAGGGTATTTTGAAGGCCAAGTAATAATACGGTTATCATCTATTCCTGAGTTTTTGCCAAACCAAAGTAACCTTGAATTGCTATGAGTAAATTTTTTTTTAAAAAACTTTGCAACCTCAACAACATCAACAACTGAGTCTGCTTCACTTAATACCAAAAATGCAGGTTTTGAAAACTCATACCGTTCTAATTTATTTTGTACATCTCGACTAGTGTAATAATACTGCGCAAACGCATTGCTTGGCACCGGAGAGTATCGTGCAATGTTTTTCATTCTATTAGGAGACTTTAACCAAAGCCATGGCTCATACCAAGGCAATAAAGGACTAAAACGGGCTAACTTAGTTTTGGCTTTAAATGCAGGAGAAAACAAAACTAAGCCTTTAATAGCATCATCCGTTAAAGCAGCGCTTGTTACTAAATTAGCCCCAGTTGAAAAGCCTCCCAAATATACATCATCAACTTTTGCTTTTAATGCATTGATTTGTATATCAACTAATCTCATCCAACTCTCTGATGAAACAGATAATAAATCAGCAGGTCGAGAACCATGTCCTGGTAATAATAATGTTCGAACTAAAAATCCTTGTTTTCTTAACTCCTGAGCAATATCTGAAAAATAATAAGGGGAATCACCTAAACCATGTACTAATAGAATACCCTTAGTTTTTTCATCATTTATATTTAATTTAGGCAAAAGCTCAAAGGGCGCATTAAATTTAAGTTCTTTTATTTTATTTTCTGTCAGGAATACACGATTATCAGTCAACCAGTTTTTAGTTGCTACTTGATATGCTGAAAAGCTTTTAAACTCTATGGGTAATTGAGTCGCTGACTTTTGATACACAGCATGGTTAGGCACATTATTTTTTGCACAACCCAATTGCATAATAATTAAACTCACAATTATAAAGCGAGGTAATTTATCTATCATTTTTTTCATGAACACAATACGAATGCATACTCTATTTTTTACTGTGGAAACAATCATATAATAATTTAAAAATAAATGTATTTTTATCACCTTTGATATATTGACTAAAAAGCGTTCGTATATATACTTAAAATTAGCTTGAAAATACGTTTAATATTTATGCAATACTTTATCGATGTAACACTTAATAATACCTCGTCCTGTTTTCATAAGTAATAGCACTATCTTTCAGCAAAACCGCTGTTAAGTGCTACGGCCTAATTTAACCAAATAAGTCGTTATCTTAGTAGCAAAATTACTCTTGATTAAAATAGGATCGAACAATGTCAAATACAACTACTGGTACTGTAAAATGGTTTAACGAATCTAAAGGCTTTGGATTCATTGAACAAGAAAGTGGCCCTGATGTTTTTGCTCATTTCAGCGCCATTGAAAGTACTGGTTTTAAAACGCTTGCAGAAGGTCAACGTGTACAATTTACTGTTACACAAGGTCAAAAAGGCCCTCAAGCAGAAAAAATCGTAGTTATCTAATACTGCTTCAGACTCAAGGTAATACCAAGCAGTCTGATAAATATTAGTAATAAAAAAGGGATGCGAAATAAGCCTCTCTTTTTTAATGCTTCATATCTCATTTTAAGCTAAAGTTTAAGTATTACTTTTAAATTGCATTGCTTAATGTTTGTTACTTCTAGTTTATTTTCAATCATAATTAACTTAGCTATTATCACATCTCCAACTGTGACATTTAATGCATTAATAAAAGCCGAAGAAAATGCGTTAAATCATCCTAGCATGGCAATAAACAGCTACCATCAATATCTCCCCCATTTAGATGAATTACCTGATTCAATACAATTGAGATGGCATACAGCCGCTATAAGGGCTGCATTGAATAGTTCTCAGTTTTCATTCGCAGAAAAGGTGTTTAGCAATATGCAAAAAAGCTACGACACAGCGGGATTAAATAAAGCAGGTTATTATTTCAATCTTTCAGGTATTTGGTTTAGAAAATCAAGTTACTTTATCCAAGCAGAGCAAGCTTATAAATGCGCTTTTAAAACAACGAACAATACAATTGAAAAAATAAAATATCTTAATAATGCAGCTATAGCAGCTCGGTATACCAACAACTTAGAAATCTCAAAAAAATACCTTTTACAAGCAAAAGCGTTATTACAAAAAATGCCTCATACAATATATGAAGCAAGTATTAACAATAGTTTAGGCATGTTAGCTCTGAGCCAAAAAGACTATTTATTAGCTAAAAAAAAATTCTCTCGTTCATTATTTTTAAAGGAAGGAAAATCAAGAGCTTCTACACAGCTAATATCCGCTCTTAACTTATTAAATAGCTTATTATATTTAGAGGATACCTTACTATCGGAAAAGGTAATGGAAACAGTAAAAAGGCTTATCGCACAAAGTAATAATATAGATCATCGTGTTTATTATCACTGGCTTCAATTTAGTCTTGCCAAATTACAACAAAAACAAATTGATATAACTCAAGAGTTGATAGTTAAAGAATTTAAACTGTTAAGTGGGAGTAGTTACATTGCTCTGATAAGACAAAGAGCTGAATTTTTAAATATAGCACTACCTAAATATAGAGAAAGCAAACAAAAAATGCAGTATAAAGGCCCTATACTGCATTATTTAAAGTCGTGTAAAACAAAGATATAGAAGAAATTAATCATCTTCTATATTATCTAGACCTTTAGTGCCTTTTTTAGCATCTAATTTATGATGTATCGCAGCCTTAATAAGCATATAGCCTGTGATAGGCGCGGTGATCAATAAGAATATTGAAATTAATATTTCTTTTAAGCTTATGGTATCTGTCGTTACGCTGAAATAAACCATAGCTGCAATCAAAATACCCGCCATGCCTAAGGTCGTTGCTTTAGTTGGTCCATGTAAACGCATAAAGAAATCCGGCATTTTATTTAAGCCTATAGAGCCGATTAAAATAAAAATGCCCCCGAGTAATAATAATATAGATACTATCCATTCAAAAATCATAGTTTACCTTTATTCTATAATATCGCCACGGAGCAAGTATTTACATACAGCAACCGTGCTTACAAAGCCTAACATAGCAATCAAAAGGGCAGCTTCAAAATATAAAGCCGTATCCATTTGTAAACCATATAAAATAATCAAAGCGATAGTATTTATATACATAGTATCTAAGGCTAAGATTCTATCTGGCACAGAAGGTCCTACAATCAAGCGCCAAAGATTTAATAATAAAGCGATGCCGATCATAGAAAATACAATCAAAATTACGGTATCTAACATTGAAAAATCTCCTTTAAAGGGGCTTCATACCTGTGTTTAATCATTTTAATTAATGCTTCTTCATCTTCTAAATCTAATACATGAATCAGTAAATACTTCTGAGCTTCTTGAGAATCATCATTAATACTTTCAGGAATTGGATATATTTCCGCGCTTACAGTACCAGGCGTTAATGACACTGTGCTTGCTAATATTGTAATAGGCATTTCATGGGATAAATCCAAAGGCACTTTAACAAATGCAGGACGTAACTTCTTAGTTGAACCTAAGATTAAAATTGCAACTTGAACGTTTGCAGTCACAATATCGTAAAGTACTAATAGAAAATGCCTAAACGCTAAACCTGGCTTTAAGATAAGCGGTTGTGGTTCTCTAAATCTAAATGTTAGTAGCGGGATAAAAATAGCTAATATCGTTGCTAAAATTAAATGACCTACAGAAACACTATTATTTAAAAGTAACCAAACAAAAAATAATAAAACGCTACGAAATGGCGTTGGTAGCCAAGATACCTTAGCTTCTAATCTCATGATTTCACTCCCTCATTTGATATGGCTAAAACAGTATTTATATGATTATTGACATCATGTAATTGTTCAGCCGCAGCTAATGTAAAATCAGTAATTGGTCCAGAAAAAATAACCATTAAAGGAGAGCATAGTAATAAAGTAATGATCACATTGGTTTTTAATGGTGCTGCAACTTCTTTAGTTGCTTCATTATTAGAGTGACGCCAAAATAAAAAACTCCCCGCACGAGATAATGCAATTAATACAACAAAACTTGCAATCAAGTACACAGGCCAAAATATAACCGTACCATTAATTTGTGAAGACGCTTTTAATAACCAAATCTTCCCTATAAATCCAGACATAGGTGGCATCCCCATTACAGCTAGAGCTGCAATTAAAAAGCCACCACCTAAAATATAAGGCTGGGCCACTGGTTTACCTTCGACTAAGCGATCTGATGCTTTACCTCTTTGCACTGAAATTAAATCAGCCAACAAAAATAAAACAGCAATCATTAAAGTTGAATGAATAATGTAATAAAGCGCTGCGGCAGTTGCCATAACTGAGTGCATACTAATTGCAGCAACTAAAGTCCCTACAGAAATAATAACCAAGTTTGCAGTTAACTTTCTTAAATCTTCACTGGCTAATACGCCTAGCGCACCGATAGCAATTGTTAATATTGATAATGGCCATAACCATGACTGCGCCATAAATGCTAATTCACCTGCTTGCTCACCAAAGATGATGGTATAAACTCTGAACATGGCATAAACACCGACTTTAGTCATAATAGCAAACATAGCCGCAACAACGGGTAAAGCCGATGAATAAGTTTTAGGCAACCATAAATGAAGCGGTAAAATAGCTGCTTTTAAGCCAAATACGATTAATAGTAATAAACCTCCGATTTTAGCTAAAGCAATATCATCACCTGTCAACTGAGATACTTTTACTGCCATATCGGCAATATTTAATGTACCTAATACCCCATATAACACACCTAAACCAATTAAAAATATACTTGAACCGATGAGATTCAAAATAACATAATGTAGTGCAGAACGGGTTTTATGCTTGTCTCCAGCATGCATTAATAAAGAATATGAAGCGATTAATAAAACTTCAAAAAATACAAATAAATTAAATAAATCTCCTGTTAAAAATGCACCATTTACACCCATAACTAAAAACTGCATAAGAGGATGAAAAAAACTGCCCTTTTCATCATCACCAGCACTTGCGTAAGTAATACAACATAAAGCCAAAAATGATGTTAATGAAATCAAAAGTGTTGCTAACATATCGCTAACTAACACGATGCCAAATGGTGCACTCCAATTTCCAAGAGCATAAACTTCAATATTATTTGTAGCACTGTGCATTAACAGCACTAAAGAAGCGATTAACGTGAATAAAGCAAATGCTTGAGACAATGCACGTCTCATTTTTAGATTTTTTCCACAGGGCGGCAACAATAATAAAATTGCACCTAACATAGGTAATAATATAGGCAAGGTCACTAAGTGGCCCATTAACGAATCTCCCTTTGAGATGCTTTATTTTTATTCGGAATTATTCCATCTACGTGATCATTGCCTAAATCAGCTCTACCACGAATAGATAAAATAACCACAAATGCTGTCATCGCAAAACCAATTACAATTGCAGTTAATACTAGCGCTTGCGGTAAAGGGTCTGCATATTGTGTTGATTGCCCTAAAACAGCAGCTTGATTTGAGTTAAGTCGCCCCGACGCAAACAAAAATAGATTTACGGCGTAAGACATCATAGTCAAACCTAAAACAACTGGAAAAGTACGCGCTCTTAAGATTAAAAAAAGTCCGCATGTTACCAATACACCGACACAGGTCGCATATAAGATTTCCATTATTTACTCTCCTTAGGTTCTGTTCCTATGGTGAGCTTTCCTAAGCTCGCTAAAATCATCAAAGTAGCACCGACCACTGTAATATAAACACCTAAATCAAAGGCAATTGCGCTGGCCAATTCAACTTTCCCAACAAGTGGTATTTTAAAGTACTCAAACCAACTGGTTAAAAATGGACGGTCGAAGAACCAACTGCCAACACCTGTCGCCAAGGCGATTAAAATACCTGAAGCGATTATTTTTCTGTAGTTAGCATCAAATCGAGACGAAACCCATTGTGAGCCATGTGCCATGTACTGCAATATAAATGCAGTTGCCGTGACCAAACCTGCAATAAAGCCGCCACCAGGGAGGTTGTGCCCCCTTAAGAAAATATATACCGAAACTAATAATGCTAAAGGTAATAAACTTTGAGAAACACTCGCTAGTAAGATTGGATGACGCTCTCTAGCCCATGGACGCCCTTCACCATCACTTGATGGCATAAATAAAGGTAAATTTGTTAGAAGTTTATAAATACCTAATGCTGCAATACCTAAGACAGTAATTTCCCCTAAAGTATCAAAGCCTCTAAAATCAACAAGAATCACATTAACAACATTAGTACCTCCCCCGCCGGTTTTTGCATTAGCTAAGAAAAAATCAGATATTGATGATAATGGACGTGTCAACATCGCATAACAGATGCTGCCCACAACGATTCCTAGACTTGAGGCAATTGCTAAATCTCTTAAAATCCGTGGAGAACTCGATTCTTTTGGTGTTTTTTGAGGTAAAAAGAATAAAGCGAGCATTAATAAAATAACAGTTACAACTTCAACAATTAATTGAGTTAACGCTAAATCTGGCGCTGAAAAACGAGTAAATGCTACAGATACCATCAGGCCAACAATTGAAATACTGATGAGTGAAATAATGCGAACTCGATGCCAGACTATCGTTGCCAATGCCCCCGCAATTAACAGGCCTGCACCCACAGCATTTTGTGGTGATATTGGCATTAACGCTTCAGAGCCAGCAAGTTTTATCATATCAAATAAAGGCAAACCAGCTAATACAAGCACGCTAATCAAAAATAAAGATATGTATCTTTGCAATGATCCATTTTCAAAAGCATTAATAAACTTAGAACTAAATTTAACCGAAGTTTGAACCCAAAGTTCAAACCACGCTTTTGCATCAATACTGGGTAAAGAAGCTTGAAACTGGAAAAGATACTTGCGTTGTGTATAAACAAATAACCCTAATACAACAGCGATAAAACTCATCAATAAAGGTAAATTGAATCCATGCCAAATCGCTAAACTATATTCAGGGAGTGCGTGACCTACTACAGCAATTGATGCCGATGTTAAAATACCATCCACTACAAAGTTAGGCACTACGCCAACAATAATACAGAGCGCAACTAATATTTCAACTGGAACACGCATATATCTAGGTGGCTCATGAGGTGTTTTTGTTAAACCTATTGGCTTGCCATTAAAGAATACATCATGAATAAATCGAGCTGAGTACGCGACAGCAAATACACCTGCCAATGTTGCCAGGACAGGGATCAACCAAGACATTGAACCTAAAACTTGTTGGTGAAGGGTTTCAGCAAAAAACATCTCTTTAGATAAAAAACCATTCAATAGTGGCACACCTGCCATAGAAGCCGATGCGACCATAGCAAGTGTTGCTGTATAGGGCATAAATTTAAATAAACCATTTAATTTACGCATATCACGAGAGCCGGTCTCATGATCTATAATGCCCGCAGCCATAAATAACGATGCTTTAAAAATGGCGTGGTTAATAATATGAAAAATTGCAGCTACGGCTGCAAGTTGTGTATCTAAGCCTAATAACAAAGTAATTAAGCCTAAATGACTAATCGTTGAATAAGCTAATAAACCTTTAAGATCATGTTTAAATAATGCGATGTAAGCACCAAATAATAATGTGGCTAAACCCGTTAACCCAACAATTAAAAACCAAAGGTCTGTCCCTGCTAAAGCGGGGTAAAAACGAGCCAGTAAAAATATCCCAGCTTTTACCATAGTAGCTGAATGTAAATATGCACTCACAGGTGTAGGCGCACTCATCGCATGGGGTAGCCAAAAGTGGAATGGGAACTGTGCTGACTTAGTAAATGCACCTAATAAAATAAGTACTAAAGTAACAGGATAAAGTGCATGGTTTTTAATTAACTCACCACTTTTTAGCACGACACTTAAATCGTAACTTCCAACAATATTACCAAGTAGAATCAATCCAGCAAGTAAAGCTAAACCACCTGCGCCGGTCACTGCAAGGGCCATTCTTGCACCTTTTCTAGCAGCTGATTGATGCCACCAAAAGCTGATCAATAAGAATGAACTTACACTGGTTAACTCCCAGAACACCCACAGTTGAATAATATTATTAGATAATACGATGCCTAACATCGCCGTCATAAATAACATTAAAAAGGCATAAAATTTAGCCATTGAATCTTTGGCACTTAAGTAATATCTCGCATATAAAATGACGAGTAGACCTATGCCTAAGATCATAAATACAAATAATAAAGCGAGACCATCAAGTCTAAATGATAAATTTATTCCCATTGCTGGTATCCACTGAATGGAATACAGCAAGGTTTCACCAGCAAAAACAGCAGGTGTATAATAAATTGCAATACCTAGCGCAATTGCAGGCATTATTGCAGTTAACCAAGCGCTTATTGTTCTGTTTAAGTTTCCAGTAACAGATGCAATAACACTAGCTAATAAAGATAATATGGGGATCCATAGCAAAGCCATTTGTATATTTTATTTCCTGAATCTAAATTCAAATCTCTGAAATCATATCATTTATGCACTACAGCAGAATAGCTATTAAGGACTAATTCTGATGAAATAACATAAATAAAAGCCTAACAGCTTAAAAAATAACTTATTGATAAAGCAAAGCTAAATTTATCTTAAAACACTTTGTAATTTTCTACTCTGGTAACTTAATCTCTATATATTAAAGTGATTTTTTATTGTTCAGATACCGTACTGCCAAAGGATTATTTTGTGCTGCTGATAACTTAAAATAGTGCATAGCTGCTTTTTTGTCAGCTTCTCCACCAAGGCCACTTAACAACATTTTGCCATAAAAATACTGTGCAAAGCTGTCATAAGATGAATTACTCGCATCTAGATAGTAGCTTCTTGCTTTTTCAAAATCTGATTTCTCATAATAAATACGTGCTAAGTGTGATTGTGCAAGAGGCCAATTTTTTGCTTTTTGTAAACTTGAGATAGCCAAAGGGATCTCTCCTTTGGATTCATGAATTAATGCCAATTGCAATAATGCACCTTTAAAACCAAGATTCGCTGCATATTGATACCAATACTGGGGATCTGCATATTTCGAAAATGCCATAGTGAAAACGGGAAAATCAGCTAAATGGTGCTTAATATTCAAGTTTAACTTTTCTTGATAACTTGTAGGAAAAGTTTTATCTAAATATTGCATGAGAGTTAATTCTTCTACCGTTTTATATGCTATAACTTCACTGCCATTGCAACTTGGTACAGCTCTATACTCTTGAGGCTTTGTTATTTTTTTAGCAACTAAAAAGAGCTGGCTATGTTGTAAATTTACTGCGGTTAACTTACATCGCTGTTTTTGTTTTAATTGTGACAATCTATATTCATCTTCAAAACCAAACAAATGCATAAATTCGTGTTTAAAAACATTAAAATTGCTATCTTCAGCTAAATACATCACTCCGTGATTTACATTCGCTTTTCCTTTATCAGCGATTATCATCAAGTGACGGATACCATCTTTCCAACTTTTAGAGCTTGCTAAATGTGTTAAATCGCATGATATTGCTCTATTTATTTCTGTAAAGCAGTCTAACTTAGACTTTTCGATATAAAGCGGTTTACTAAAACAAACAGGTAAACTCGATAAATAAACATGTTTGTCAAAATCATTAACAACAGATATGGCCTGAGTAAGTCCAGTATAACTACTCGCGATTGGCACTATATTAATTTTACATGCTTCTATATTTAACTTGTTTTCATTTGTCACAAAATCAATATCGGATTTTAATATGTTTTGATTAACATTCTTAAAATGCACATATGAAGGTGTAACAGATAAAGATTGAGAATTATGCAGCTGAGATAAGTAATGCCATTGTGCACTGTCTTGGGATACCAAAAAGTCATTTATCTTAGACCATTCATCTTGATTTTGATAAAACTGAAGGATATTCTGTCTTGCTGATTTTATATCATCAAGTGTATTCACTTGATTTAATATTTTGAAGTAAAGTTTTTCAGCTAATAAATAATTTTGCTGTTTCACATATTCATTGGCTAACAGTCCCATTGCTTTAAAATCATTATTTAAAGATAAATATCTGAGACTCTCAACACTCACATAAGCGGCATCTGCTAACGTCCCATTTTCTTTTATTAATTTTTCAAACTGATAACTGCCATTGGCATAATGATAGTTCAGGGTCTTCATTGATAAATTTGATGAAGTTAATACTAAAGCAATTATGGATAAAAATAAAAGCCGAAGCATTTGCTTCGGCTTGTTATATAAATTAAAAAACATAATTAATGATCGGTTTTTGCGGCTTCTAAAGCTTGATTTTGCAATACATGTAACTCAAGTCTTGCATATTTATATTCAACAAATTCATGAACATTCGTTGCCAATGCAAGTTTGAAGTACTCTAAAGCTCTTGCATTATTTCCGTCGTATTGATGTTGTTTTGCTAAATAAAAATAAGCTTCACATAGACGTTCCGCATATTGCTGATGATTATCTATATTTTTATCTAAGCCAGCTAAAAAATCTTGCTCACTTAAATCTCCACTATATAAAGAGACTAATTGGTATGCCCAGTTATCAGAGTTTAATTTTTTAGCATGTTGTTTTAGATGTTTTACAGCATCAGGTTTAGATATTGCCTGCTCAGCTAAGTATAACCAAACCACACGATAGGCATCATCGGGGGCATAATCTAAAAATGTTTTAAAATCAGACTTAGCAAGCTGTGCTCTGTCGCCATAATAAAGCGCAATGCCCCTATTAAGGTAAGCATATTCATGTTCTGGTTTTAAATCTAAAACAGAATCAAACATTTCATACGCTTTAGTATATTGCTGCTTAAGCGTTAAATGAATGCCTAAAAAGTTATAAACTTCAGGTAAATCTGGTTTTAGTTTTATTGTACGATTGAAGTCTATCCAAGCTAATGTTTGCATGCCTAAACTATCAAACAATACACCTCTATCGTAATAAAGTTGTGCTTTTTGTGCATCAGTTAAGTTAGCGCGATACAGTAATTCGCTGTATCTAGCAATGGCGATTTCACTTCGTACATCTGACTCAAGTGGTGTCGTAAAAGCAACATTCACGATAGGAGTTTCAGTTTTTTCTGGTGTCGATTGACATGCCATTAAACTTAAACCTAAAAATGTACCTAGTAACATATGTTTAAATTGCATCGATTTCCTTAACATTAATAACCGATTAAAAGAGTCTACTCGTTAGAGTATAGCCTATTCTTTTGGTTCAATTAAACCTATTAAAATAAAAATAACCTTTTACTTAAAACACAAAAAAGGGCCTAAAGGCCCTTTTCTAATAAACTAGTTTTTAGTTTAAATTATTCTGCAGCAGGTGCTTCAGTTGGTGCAGCCGGAGCCATCGCTTCTTTGATGCTTAAGCGAACACGTCCTTGACGGTCAACTTCAACAACTTTAACTTTAACTTCTTGACCTACTTTAAGATGGTCAGCAACATTATTAACACGCTCTTGACAGATTTGTGAAATATGAACTAAACCATCTTTACCCGGAAGTACATTTACAAATGCACCAAAATCAACGATACGTACAACTTTACCGTTGTAGATAGTACCTACTTCAAGCTCAGCAGTGATTTGTTCGATACGTTCGATTGTAGCACGTGCACTTGCGCCGTCAGTTGCAGCAATTTTGATTGTGCCATCATCTTCGATTTCGATAGTTGTACCGAATTCTTCAGTTAATGCACGGATCACAGCGCCACCTTTACCGATAACATCAGCAATTTTCTTCGGTGGGATGTTCATTTTGTAAATGCGCGGTGCAAATTCAGATAACTCTTCTGAAGGAGCTGAAATCGCTTCGTCCATCACAGTTAAAATGTGAAGACGTGCTGCTTTAGCTTGAGTTAAAGCAATTTGCATGATCTCTTGATTGATACCTTCAATTTTGATATCCATCTGAAGTGCAGTAATACCGCCTTGAGTACCGGCAACTTTAAAGTCCATATCACCTAAGTGATCTTCATCACCTAAGATATCAGAAAGTACTACAAATTCTTCACCTTCTTTAACCAAACCCATCGCAATACCAGCAACAGAAGCTTTGATTGGTACACCTGCATTCATAAGTGCAAGTGATGAACCACATACAGAAGCCATTGAAGATGAACCATTTGATTCAGTGATTTCAGATACAACACGAATTGAGTATGGGAAGTCAGTTAACGTTGGCATTACAGCTTTCATACCACGTTTAGCTAAGTTACCGTGTCCAATTTCACGACGCTTAGGAGAACCTACAAAACCAGTTTCACCAACACAGAATGGAGGGAAGTTGTAGTTAAGCATGAAATGATTCTTTTGCGTACCTAAAAGGTCATCGATAAGTTGCGAATCACGTTCTGTACCTAAAGTAGCAGTAACGATTGCTTGTGTTTCGCCACGTGTAAAGATTGAAGAACCGTGAGTACGTGGAAGTACGCCAGTTTTAACATCTAATGCACGAACAGAAGCAGGATCACGACCATCAATACGCTTTTCACCAGCGATGATGCGGCCACGTACTGCTTTCTTCTCTAATGAACCAAAAAGCTTACCGATTTCTTGAGAGTCTAGCTTTTCACCTTCAGCAAGTTCAGCTGTTAATGTTTCGATTACTAATGCTTTAGTTTCATTAAGAGAATCTTTACGCGCTACTTTATCAGTGATTAAGTATGCAGCACCGATTTTTTCTTCAGCGATTGCAGCAATTTTATCTGCTAATACAACATTCTTTTCAGGAGCAGTCCAATCCCAAGTAGGCTTGCCTGCTTCTGCTTTAAATTCACTTACAGCAGTGATAATAGCTTGAGCTTGCTCATGACCATATACAACAGCACCAAGCATAACGTCTTCAGCTAATACTTCAGCTTCAGATTCAACCATTAATACTGCATTTTCAGTACCAGCAACAACTAAGTCTAATTGGCTGTTTTCAAGTTCAGTTACTGAAGGGTTAAGTACGTATTGACCATCAACATAACCAACACGAGATGCACCGATTGGACCATTAAATGGGATACCAGAGATAGCTAATGCAGCAGAAGTACCAATCATAGTTACGATATCAGGTTGGATTTCTGGGTTTGATGACATTACAGTAGCAATCACTTGTACTTCATTCATGAAACCAGCTGGGAATAAAGGACGGATTGGACGGTCAATTAAACGTGCGATAAGTGTTTCGCCATCGTTTGGACGACCTTCACGCTTTAAGAAACCACCTGGGATACGACCAGCTGCGTACATACGCTCTTGGTAGTTAACTGTAAGAGGGAAAAAATCTTGACCTGGTTTAGTCTCTTTTTTACCTACAACCGTTACTAAAACTGAAGTATCACCGATGCTTGCTAATACTGCACCACATGCTTGACGTGCAATTGCACCTGTTTCTAGGGTTACTTCGTGTTGACCTAGTTGAAATTTTTTAATAATTGCTTGCACTTAATATTCCTTAATAAATAAGTTTGAAATTGTTGTTTTGCTTTAATCTGGAATCATCAATTGAACTCGTGGAAAGAGTGTTAGCCAATGGCGCGATTGGCGTAGCGAAAAAATTCGTAGTCACCTTATTGGTAATGAGTAATTTTTTCGTATAGCCAGGTGCATCAGTGGGTGGCGCTATTTTTCGTGGTTCAACTGATTAATCCAGGTTTCAGTACCAATTCCAGTAGTTAATTGTACTAATAAATCACAGTTCTAACGCTTTAAAAGCAAAACCCCTTAGATCAATTAACTACTACAATTGGCATCCGCACTTAGTATACTTTACAAAACACATGATAGTAATAAATAGACATAAAAAAAGAGGCTAAAAGCCTCTTTTTTTAATCAAAATCTTAGCATCGAATTAACGACGTAGGCCAAGCTCTTGGATTAACGCTGTGTAAGACTCTACTT
>Ga0209395_1004175_pt1 | contig 17185 bp, 14 predicted proteins | sample GOMGulsemesocosm_3_FD_184635 | JGI IMG/M metagenome (GOLD analysis project Ga0209395, IMG submission 184635) | Methane-oxidizing microbial communities from mesocosms in the Gulf of Mexico - GOM9D Gulf of Mexico (SPAdes) (version 2) | ecosystem: Environmental > Aquatic > Marine > Cold seeps... | reverse complement strand
GCGTCTTACCGCAACCGGCACCCCCGGCCACGGCTCCGCGCCCCAGGTAGAAACAGCAGTCACTCGACTGCTACGGGCCGGCCACCGCATCACCACGACCCATTTCAAGGCCAGGGTCATAGCGCCGGTGCACGCTATGTTCAGTAGTATCGCCCAGTCCCAACCTGCAGCGTTTAGGACCCAGTACACTGATATCGCCAAACACGTGGATAACAGCGAATTTATGCTGGCCCTACAATTACAAAATCCGGCCCACCACTCGCTGCTGCGCGACACCTGCTCCGCCACCCGCCTACGGGGCAGCGCCAAGATTAACGTGGTTCCTGCTGAAGTAATGATGGAGTTGGATTGTCGCTTGCTGCCGGACCAAGATCTGGATCAGTTTCAGCGCGACTTGCAGGCCTTAATCGCCGATCCCAATATCAGTATCGATCGCATCATGGGTTTTAGTCCCGCCATTAGCGATATCAACACGCCGCTGTTCGAGCATATCAAAGCGGTTACCGGTAAACACTACCCCGGCTCTGTTGTCGTACCCAGTGTGTCTACCGGTTTTACCGACAGCCACTTTTTCCGCGACCTAGGTATTGCCGCCTACGGCTTTAGCCCCTTTGTCGCCCAGCCTCAGGATTTTAAAGGCATACACGGCAACGACGAAAAGATTTCCATCGACAATATGATTCGCGGCACCGAGTTGCTGCGGGAGCTGTTGGAGTCTTTTGCGGTAAAATAAGCCTTTCAGTTAACCTCGGCCCTATTACTGCGCCATATCAACCAGACCGGTATTAGGGCCGCTAAAAATACCAGCGCCGAGACTAAGAAGCTGTCCTTAAAAGCTGACACCATTGCCTGTAAATGCAAACTCTCGGACAGATACTGCATCGCTGTTAGTTTTTTTTCAATTGCCGGCATGCCGGTGGCAGTTAGCTGCTGCTCTAAAATAAAAATAGAGTGCAATGTTTCGCTATTGTCCGCTCGCTGGGTACTGAACACCGCATCGGCGTGAAACTCCGTGCGCTGGGCCAGAATTAACGAACACAAATTTACCCCGAAGGCGCCGCCCAATTGACGCATAAAATTCAACACCCCCGAGGCCTGCCCCACCAGCTCTGCTGGCACCGAGCGCACCCCAGCCATACTCATCGGCGGAAACGCAAAGCCAATACCAATACGGCCAATGGCCATCCACCAGGCAAAGGTGAAAAAACTGGTATTGGCGTCGGCCCCCACCATTAACAGAAAAGAGCCGGAAAACAACAAGGTGCCCCAGGCAATCAATAAACTGGGATCGTAGTGATCAGCCAGTCGCCCACAAAAGGGCGCGACAACCGCCATCAGCAACCCTGCTGGCATGGTCAGCAAGCCAGAGTCAGTAGGACTCATACCTTGTACCAACTGCAAAAATAGCGGAATTAAATAGGTGGAACCATACAGGCCGGCGCTAAAGACAAAGCCGATAATAGAATACATAGCGAAGCGGTAGTGGCGAAAAATGGCTAGGTTTAATAGCGGTGTGGGATTGCGCAGCTGCCAATAAACAAAAGTGAGCGAAGCAGCGATACCAGCACCCAGGTTACACAGGACCAAAACCGACGCCCAACCCTCTCGACGGCCGTTGCTGAGACCCACAAACAGCAGCGATATGCCCAGCGATAACAGCACCAGGCCCCTCCAGTCAAAAGGAATATTCGGTTTTTCGCCGTCTCGATCAGGCAGGTAAATCAACGCCAGGGGAATACACAGCAGCGGTGCCACTAGGCAAATATAATAGACATAGCGCCAATTAAAGGTGTCGGTGAGTACGCCACCCAAAGTAGGCCCAAGCGCCGGCGCCAACATCACGCCGATACTGGATACGCCCATCACCATGCCTTGGCGGTTAAGCGGAAACAGCAAAAATACAACATACATCGACAGCGGGGTAATAATACCCGCGGCAATGCCCTGCAATACCCGGGAAAAAATCATCAGCTCGACATTGGGGCTTATACCGCCGATAACTGTACCGAGCAAAAACACCAGCATTGAACAGAACACCACCAAGCGAATGCCCCACACCTGTACCAGCCAGGAGGTTAGCAACATCGCCACAGTAGAAGAGGCTAGATTGGCGGTCGACAGCCACTGGGCCTGATCTTGACCGATACCATAAGCGCCCATAATGCGCGGAATGGCAACGTTGACAATGGTGCTGGACAGCAATGTCGCCAGCATCGCCAGGGTAATGACGCCCATGGCTATCCAGGAATAGGCCACTCCGTGCTGACGGAACAATGCTTTTACCGTGTCGCTAGTGTTGAGACTGTCGATATAGGACTCGACTTCAGCGGACATCGATGGCCACCTCCACCATCATGCCCGGCTTCAACAGCAACTGTTGTTGTTGCAGGGCAATTTTCACCTTCAAACGCTGCGTTACCTTTGTGAAATTGCCGCTGGGGTTGGTACTTGGCAGCAGCGAAAATTCGCTAGTGGCGGCATGGCCAATCTTTATCACCTGGCCACTAAACGCAATGTCGGGGTAGGCGTCCACCTTGATGGCTACCGACTGCTTTGCCTGTAAAAAGCGCACTTCAGTCTCCTTTACATTGGCGCTGACCCAAATGGCCTCGGGATTGTGCATTAACAACATGCGCATACCGGGCAGCACGTGTTCACCCGGCTCCATATAAAGCCCATCGATAATACCGTCACTGGGGGCGACAATGGTGCGATTGTTTAGGTCAACCTGCTCTCGCTGCAGCTCTATTTGCAAACTCTCTCGCTCAAACTCTAGCTTCGCCAGCTCCCGCGCCATTACCAGCAACTGTGACTGATCGGCTTGGGCTTGGCTCAGCCGCGCGCGGGCGCTGGCGACATTGGCCTGGGCTACATCCCGGGCCTGGCTGGCCTGGTGATACTGACTCTGGGCCGCCTCGAAGTCCTGCACTGAAATAATCTTCTTATCCCGCAGCGCCTGCGAGCGTTGCCACTCGCCGCTGCGAAAGGATTGTTCGGTGGTAGCCGAAGCCTGAGCCGCCAAGGCCGCGCTCAGCTGCGAACTGGCGGCAAGATAGGCCCCACTCGTCTGCTGCTCTACCATTGCAATTTCGGCCTGCTGGCCCTCATAGCCCGCTGCAAGCGCCGAAGCACGAGCCTGTAACTGACGTAATTTCAAGACCGTGTCCTGGCTGTCGACAATAGCCAGGACATCACCTTGTTGCACTCGGTCGCCACTGGCAATGGCAAAAGAGACTATCCAACCGGAAACCTTGCTGCCAATATCGATCATATCAGCAGCAATACGCGCGTCATCGCTATAGACATGGGTCATTCGCAGATGTATCCAATTGGCGCCGGCGGCGAGCGCCGTAAGTACCAGCACAAGTAGAAATACTTTGCGTGCAACAGTGTAAAAAGTCATGGTAATTCAAATCCCTGTGTTGTCATAAGAACAGTGTCTTGATGGTGTTTGAGCGACAACAATGCCTCTCGAAGCTGCTGTAACCCCTGCTCGAGGTCACGTTGCTGCGCCTCTGGTAAATGGCCACTCAGAGCCCGATGCAGATCGCGGTAGCCCTGGGCAGAGCGGGCAATCATTGGCTGCGCATCGCTTAATAAATACAGATGTTTAAGGCGCTGGTCCTCGGCGCTGGGCACTCGCCGCAACCACTGTTTTTGCACCAACTGCGCAACCACCTTGCCCAAGGGCCCGGTCGGTAGGTCGAGCATTTGAGCCAAGTCTCGCTGATAAACACCCGGCCGATGCTGTAATACTGACAACACCAACCACTGTGACCGACTGGTACCCAGCTTTTTCAAGGCCCCGTCAAACTGTCGGCGCAGCTGCCGGGACAAAATACCGACAAGGTATAAACTGCTACTCAGGGTCACCCGAGTAAGTGCTTGCTTACTCTCAGGAGCAGTAAAACCAACAACCAGGTCCGCTAACAGCTGTTGTAATCGATCCCATTGCCGGGGTTCAAACTCGCCCCGTAGCTGCCCAATCAAGGTCTGTACACGCTGATCGATGAGTGCAGTTTGCGATTTCGCCCGGGCTGGAATAAATAAGGTATTAGACCGACGGTCGCTAGGATCTCGCCGCCGCTGCACCCATCCTTGTAACTCCAGACGGTCGAGGTGCTCTCCCAGAGGCGCCTTGTGAACGCCGATCAGCGCCGCCAACTCTGTCTGAGTGAGGCCTTCGCTATGGCTTAATAATGAAATCACTCGCCACTGGGCATCGCTCAGACCAAAATCGGCAATACGCTGGTCGAAGCGCCGCCGCAGCAAACGACTGCAGTCGTACAGTAGGTAGGCGAGATCCTGGGGCCAATCGAGTGCCGAGATTTGACTCATCACTTAGTATCACTGCATTACTATAATGCACTAATACTATTATAAGAGTCAGGTAATTAATAGCCCGGGGCACTCTCTAGGCCGCTGGCAATTAACAACCGCACACCAATGGTATAACCACCTAGCTGTGTTTTATCAAAGACTGTAAGGGGAATATACTGGACAAAAATGTAAATCGGCCGATAATCATTATTCGACCTACCGTTGCTAGGGCATCTATCGCCCTCAAAATAGCTTTTGTAGGCTCATTTATACACAGAGGCAACTCTATGCAGCGCTGGCATTCGCACTCTATTATCGCCGTTCTATTTATCGCCTCAGACCTGGCATTATCGTCTTTTTATGCGGTCAGCCCGGTGGTACTGATTGTTAAAGACCTCTTATTATTGGTCCTACTCTACGCACTTAATGGCCACATAGTAGCCCGTCAAATGCAACTATTCACTGACGCTATGGCCCAAATAGTGGGCAAAAAACAGTTGGACATGACCTACCGCATGCCCGCCTCCGACGACAGTGACTGGCCTTTAGCGACTAATATCAATAAATTGTTACAGCGAACCGAGCAGGGCCTGGGTGCCTTGGGCCAGCCAATATCACGCTTGCTGCCCATGTCAGAGGAACTTGCCGACACCTATAACGATTTCACCCAAAAGGCGGTGTTGCAAAATACCTACTCGAACAATGTCGTCATCGCGATGCAGGGGATTTCTGGTGGCACTGAAGAAGTCGCCAGTCAAGCAGGCACCATTGCCGTCGAGATTGATCAAGGGCAACTGGCAGTCACTACTTGCAAAGACTCGATGGCGGAAATGTCCCAGGTTGCCATCGAGTTGTCGAGTCACATGGCAGGCTCACAAAAAGTATTGGACAACTTAAAAGCCGAGACCGATCAAATTGGCGATATCGTCAAAGTGATCAACTCTATCGCCGAACAAACTAATCTATTGGCTCTTAATGCCGCCATCGAAGCGGCCAGGGCCGGTGAACAGGGCCGCGGCTTTGCTGTAGTTGCCGACGAAGTTCGATCCCTCGCTGAGCGCACCCGTCAGGCGACCGAAGAAGTGCACGGCATGTTAACCAGTATTCAACAGGAGTCGGGTAATCTGGTGGGGGTTATGGAACAAAGTAGCCAGGCCAGTAGTGAAAATGCTGAAAAAGCCGAGCAAGTTGATGCACAACTGTCTGAACTGGTACTGGTAATTGAGTCTATCAATCGATCCGCGCTATCGATAAACAACGCAGCTAGTGAGCAGCTTGCCAGTGCCGAACAGGCCCATCAGGCCACCAGTGGCTTAACCGAGCTGAATAACGATGTGTTAGAGGGCTCGCGTATTCACACGGTATCGAAGAAAGACATCGAAAATATCGCGACGATCGTCGCCAAGGAGCTGGACAATTTTAAACTCAGCACCGATAGCTGGGACATCGACCGGCGACAAAAAAACCGCTCGGGCAAGGTAGAAATTGAAGTAGCAAAAGACGACGTGGAGTTGTTCTAATTAGCAGCCGACTCCAATCGGTGTAAAAAGGCTATCTGAAACCCAGCACATCCTGCATATCAAACAGCCCACTATCACGCCCCGCCAGCCATACCGCCGCCCGCACCGCACCGCGGGCAAAGCTCATACGGGAACTGGCCTTGTGGGAAATTTCAACACGCTCGCCATCCGCTAAAAACATCACGGTATGATCGCCAACAACATCGCCACCGCGTATGGTGGAAAACCCTATTTCGCTGTCGGTTCGGGCGCCTACAATACCTTCCCGACCGTACACAGCAACCTCAGACAAATCCCGCTGCAAACCCTCGGCCACAGCCTCACCCATACTCAACGCGGTACCGGAGGGGGCGTCGACCTTGTGCCGGTGGTGGGCCTCAACAATTTCAACATCGTAGTCGTCGCCTAAAATCGCCGCGCTCTCGCGTAGCAATTTAAAACACAGGTTAACTCCAGTGCTGTAATTGGTGGTCATACAGGCGGCTGTTTGGGTAGCACATTGATCGATAAGTTGTTTCTCAGCAGCACTACAACCGGTGGTGCCGATAACAATTTTTTTGCCCGCCACCGCACAGGCCTGGGCGTTAGCAACAGTGGCGGCAGGGGCGGTAAAGTCCACCAATACATCGAAGTCGTTGATGACTTCGCTGATGTCCGCGACCACGGTAATACCATTTTCCCCCAGCCCCGCCAATTCTCCCGCATCAGCGCCAATAGCTGGACTTTGCGACCACTCGATGGCAGCGCTCAGTTCAGCGTCACTATTGAGCGCAATGGCCTCTATCAGTATCTTACCCATACGACCGGCGGCACCGGTTACAGCAATTTTTATCGTCATCGTAGCTACCTGTGGTCTGCGGGCGAGAGCGGCTGTCGAGCACCGCGCGGGCCGTGTCTGTTATATTTTCATATCGTCAAAAAAACTCTTCACACCTTCAAACCAAGAGGCCTTTTTCGGGGACTGATTGCCCTCTTTCTCGAAAGACTCTTTCAGCTCTTTCAGCAGCTCGCGCTGGTGCTTGGTCAAATTGGCTGGCGTTTCAACCGCCACCCGGCACAGTAGATCACCGGTGGAGCCACCGCGAACTGGTGATACACCCTTGCCACGCAGGCGGAACAGTTTTCCTGTTTGGGTCTCTTCCGGTATCTTCAGTTTGACCCGACCTTCCAAAGTAGGCACTTCAAGCTCACCACCAAGAGACGCATCGATAATGCTAATCGGCACCTCACAGTACAAGTGCTTGCCGTCGCGCTCGAAAATAGCGTGATCGCGAACATTGATCTGCACAAACAGATCGCCACTGGGGCCGCCGTCTGGACCTGCCTCGCCCTCGCCACCTAGGCGAATACGATCACCAGTGTCGACACCGGGAGGTACTTTAACCGATAGTGTTTTGGTTTCTTCAACCCGACCCTGACCACGACAACTGGTACACGGATCACTGATCATCTTGCCCTTGCCACGACAGTTGGGGCAGGTTTGCTGCACAGAAAAGAAACCCTGCTGCATTCTGACTTGGCCAACACCGCCACAGGTAGTACAGCTAACTGGGGAGCTACCTTTCTTAGCGCCGCTGCCATTACAGGGTTTGCATCCCACCAGCGAGGGAATACGTATTTTAACTTCGGTACCCTTTACCGCCTGCTCTAGATCGACATCGAGGTTGTAACGAAGATCACTGCCTCGGGCCGGGCCGCGACTGCGACCGCCACCACCACCGCCAAAAATGTCGCCGAATACATCCCCAAAAATGTCTCCAAAATTGCCGTTGCCACCGCCACCTGCGTTGCCACTAACAGCGTCGTGACCGTACTGGTCGTAGGCGTTGCGCTTTTGCGCGTCAGACAACACTTCGTAGGCCTCAGAGGCCTCCTTGAACTTATCCTCCGCGTCTTCATCGTCTGGATTGCGATCCGGGTGAAATTTCATCGCCACCCGGCGATAGGCTTTTTTAATGTCTTTTTCCGACGAGTCCTTGGCTACTCCGAGGACCTCATAATAGTCACGTTTGGACATAATAAAACTCAATTCCAGTAATATGGCGATGCCAACAGCTGGCTATGACAGCACAGATGCGGGCTAAATATGATCATAAAATTCGGTGTTGCATTAATTTTGCGCTAATACGCAAAGGCGCGGGACATGCCCGCGCTCTGGTTGTACCGCGGGGCATGGAACACCCCGCTATAGCCGATCAACAAGCCTACTTGTCGTCTTTAACTTCTTCAAACTCGGCGTCTACCGCGTCGTCTGCAGCACCACTGGACTCTTGCTCACCGGCGCCACCAGCAGCCTGTTCAGTCTCTGCCTGTTGCTCGGCGTACAACTTTTGAGCCAACGAGCCAGAAGCTTCGGTCAGTTTCTGAGTGGCCGCATCCATAGCTTCTTTGTCCTCACCAGTAACCGCTTCTTCCGCTTCTTTCAGAGCCGCTTCGATAGCTGTTTTCTCTTCGTCAGAGGCCTTGTCGCCGGCCTCTTCCACGGTTTTCTTGGTGGCGTTAATCAAACCTTCCAGGGTATTGCGGGCGGTAACGAGTTCCTCAAACTTCTTGTCTGCCTCGGCGTTAACCTCTGCATCTTGTACCATTTGCTCGATTTCTTCATCGGACAAACCTGAGGAAGCGGTAATACGAATAGACTGCTCTTTACCAGTAGCCTTATCTTTGGCTGCAACGTGCAAAATACCGTTAGCATCCAAGTCGAAGGTCACTTCAATCTGTGGCATACCGCGCTGTGACGGGGGGATGTCCGCCAGGTCGAAGCGACCCAGTGACTTGTTGCCCGACGCCTGCTTGCGCTCACCTTGTACCACGTGAATGGTCACCGCAGACTGGTTGTCTTCGGCGGTTGAGAAGATTTGTGACTTCTTAGTCGGAATAGTGGTGTTCTTTTCGATCAACGCGGTGGAAACACCACCCATAGTCTCGATACCCAGAGTCAGCGGGGTAACGTCCAGCAACAATACGTCTTTAACGTCGCCGCTTAGTACACCACCTTGAATAGCTGCGCCCATGGCTACCGCTTCGTCGGGGTTGACATCTTTACGTGGCTCTTTGCCAAAGAAATCGGCAACTTTCTGCTGTACCAGCGGCATACGAGTCTGGCCACCAACAATAATCACGTCATCGATATCGCCGGTAGAGAGATCGGCATCCTGCAACGCCTGCTTAACCGGCGCCAATGATTTGGCAACCAGGTCTTCAACCAGCGATTCCAGCTTGGCCCGAGTTAACTTAACTACCAAGTGCTTGGGACCGGAGGCGTCGGCGGTAATATAAGGCAGATTCACCTCAGTTTGCTGGCTACTAGACAGCTCGATTTTGGCCTTCTCGGCGGCCTCTTTCAAACGCTGCATGGCCAGTGGATCACCGGTCAATTCCATGCTGCTTTCTTTCTTGAACTCAGCGGCCAGGTAATTGATCAAGCGCATATCAAAATCTTCACCACCGAGGAAGGTATCACCGTTGGTAGACAGTACTTCAAACTGGTGCTCGCCATCGACTTCGGCAATTTCAATGATAGATATATCGAAAGTACCACCACCCAGATCGTAGACCGCAATGGTGTGATCGCCCTTGGCCTTGTCCATGCCATAGGCTAGTGCCGCTGCAGTGGGCTCGTTGATAATACGCTTCACTTCCAGACCGGCAATTTTACCGGCGTCCTTAGTGGCTTGGCGCTGAGAGTCGTTGAAATAGGCCGGTACGGTAACTACCGCTTCGGTAACAGGCTCGCCTAAAAACTCTTCGGCAGTCTTTTTCATTTTCATCAGCACTTCGGCTGAAATTTGCGGTGGTGCCATTCTCTCGCCCCGGGCCTCGACCCAAGCGTCGCCATTGTCGGCGCCAACGATTTTATAGGGCACCATGGAGATATCTTTTTGCACGACATCGTCGGTAAATTTACGACCAATCAGACGCTTAACCGCATACACAGTATTCGTTGGGTTGGTAACGGCCTGGCGCTTGGCACTTTGCCCCACCAAGATTTCTCCGTCTTCGGTATAGCCGATGATAGAAGGGGTGGTGCGATCACCCTCAGCATTTTCAATGACTCTGCTGGTGCCGCCGTCTAATACCGCAACACACGAGTTAGTGGTACCCAGATCGATGCCGATGATTCTACCCATTGTCTTTCTCCTGATTCTAAATGCTCTCTACGTTGAGCGATGTCTGGATCCGCCCTGTTGTGCATAGCGCACATTAAAGCCGGAGCGTTCTATTGGTTGTGAGCTCAGCAAGTAATCTGCCGAGACTTGTTCCTTCACCTGCGAACAATATTGGTGCAAAATTGCCGTTTTCAAGTCTTTCGCTTAATAATTAGTCACTATTCGCTGGCTGCAGCGGGTGCTTTTGCCACCATTACCATCGCCGGACGCAGTAGACGACCATTTAGGGTATAGCCTTTTTGCATCACCAACGTTACTGAGTTGGGCTCTGCGTCGGGGCTCTCCACCATCGACATAGCCTGGTGTAACTGTGGATCAAAGGGTTCGCCCAAAGGGTTGAGCTGCTCAACATTGAATTTTGCCAGCGTGTCCAACAGGCTCTTTTGCGTCAGTTCTATACCATCGGTTAGTGGTTTTAGCTGCTCGTTTTCGCTGTCAGCTGCCTCTAATGCTCGCTCCATATTGTCCGCCACGGCCAATAGATCACTGGCAAACTTCTCCAGCGCGTATTTGCGGGCGTTCTCGATGTCCTTTTCTGCACGGCGCTTGATATTTTGCGCCTCGGCGACCATACGCAGAGCGTTGTCTTTAGTGCTGACCAACTCTTCCTGCAGCGCTTCTATTTGCTCCTCGGCATTGAGCAATGGTTCGACCACCACTTCAGTCTCCGGCTGCTGGTCAGCAGCTCCGGTTTCGCCAACGGCTTCCGCTGCCGCTTCACTGTTTTCATCAACCTCGGAATTGTGTTTTTGATCAGACACTGCGCTCTCCACTGAGTAGTTAGATAATAAGGCCCACCAGGCTTGGCCACTCGATGCCTGCTATATGGGGTTGATGCAGATTTTTTCAAGGCGCTTAGCCAAATTTGTTATCCCACAGCACACAAATTCCGCCGTTAGCCGAGCCAGGCCCTTAACCCTACATTCCGCAATGTTTAATCTACTTACAACCGCTCCTACCAAGACCTTGTCACTGCAGCACCGTCGCTGCCGGATAAAAACTGGACAAAACACTGTATATACATCCATAATACTGTACAAATAAACAGATAAAGAGGGCAGCGGCCATGCTAGTTCATTTGAGCGTCAATAATTTCACCATCGCCAGCAATCTCGACATGGAATTTGATCCCGGCATGACGGTTATCACCGGTGAGACCGGTGCGGGAAAGTCGATTATGCTCGATGCCCTGGGCCTCGCCCTAGGCGACCGGGCCGACTCATCGATAGTGCGCGGCGGCGAAGAGCGCGCCGATATACACGCCAATTTTGACATCAGCCAGATCGAAGAGGCCAAACGCTGGCTTGGCGACCAGGACCTACTCGACAATAATGACTGCCTACTGCGGCGGGTCATTACCCGGGAGGGTCGCTCTCGAGGGTTTATTAACGGTCGCCCGGCTACCCTGCAACAGCTAAAAACCCTGGGTGAAATGCTAATCGACATTCACGGCCAACACGCCCACCAGTCACTACTCAAAAAAGACCAGCAGCGGCGTCTACTCGATGATTTTGCCGGGCTCGGCCGGGAAACTGCCCAACTAAGACAGAGCGCGCAGCAACACCACAAAACACAGCAACAGCTCACCGCGCTGTCAGCCAATCGCGGCGAGCAAAACGCGCAGGCGCAACTGCTGGGTTATCAGGTTGAAGAACTGGACAATTTAGCACTGCAAGAGGGCGAATTAGTGGCTCTCGAACAAGAACAAAAAATGCTGGCCAATGGCGAAGCCACGCTGCAAGCCACCCAGCACACCATTGGCCTGTGCAAAGAAGGCGAACTCAACGTTAGCAGTATTTTACATCAGGCGATTCGCTCACTGGCCGATATTCCCGGCAAAAACAGGCCGCTAGAAGAAGCTGAACAACTGCTCAATAGCGCCCTCATTCAAGTCGAGGAAGCCAGCAGTGAGCTGGAGCAACATCTCGACAACTTTGAACTCAACCCAGAACGCTTATTGTGGGTCGAAACACGTCTCAGCGCCGTCTATGAAACTGCCCGCAAGCACCGTATCAACCCAGACCAGTTGACTGATTTGCAGCAACAGTTGCAAGCGCAACTGGCCAGCCTGGCGGGCAATGATGAAGAGATCGACAATTTGCAGGCGCAGCTTGTCGAATGCAATGAACAGTACCAACAGCTAGCCACCGCACTCAGTAAGAAGCGCAAAAGCGCCGCCACCAAACTGCAAAAAATGGTGGGCAAACAACTACAGCAGCTGGCTATGGCCAATTGTCAGTTAACCATAGAGCTAAGCCCGCGAGACACTGCGCAGCCCCACCCCAGCGGCAATGAAGAGATCAATTTTTTAGTGAGCACCAATCCCGGCCAGCCACCGCAAGCACTGGCCAAAATCGCCTCCGGTGGTGAGTTATCACGTATCAGCCTGGCCATTCAGGTCATTACTGCCAAGACCAGCGCCACGCCAACACTGGTATTTGACGAAGTTGACGTGGGTATTGGCGGCGCCGTGGCCGAGGTTGTGGGAAATTTGTTGCAAGAGTTGGGGCAGCGCGGCCAGGTTTTGTGTGTTACCCACCAGGCGCAGGTTGCCTCTAAGGGCCACCAGCACATTCTGGTCAGTAAGATTGCCGCAAAAAACAGTGTTTCAACCCATCTCGAACGCCTCGATGACGGGTTAAAAATAGAAGAGATAGCCCGTATGTTGGGGGGTATATCGATTACGGATCAATCGCTGGCGCACGCGCGAGAAATGCTTTCCCACTAGTACAGCAGCGGCTTGATTATTTAGCTTTGGGACTAGCTTTAGGTCGAACGTATAACACCATGCTGTGGTCGACAATGTCAAAGCCGTGGGCAGCGGCGATCTCATGCTGTCGCTTCTCGATAGTCTCATCGACAAATTCGATCACCTGATTCGTATCGAGGCACACCATGTGGTCGTGGTGTTCCTCCTTGGCCATCTCAAACACCGAGTGACCGCCTTCAAAGTTGTGCCGTATGACCAAACCCGCCGTTTCAAACTGAGTTAACACCCGGTAGACCGTGGCCAGTCCCACGTCTTCGCCAGCCTCCAATAATGCCCTGTACACATCTTCGGCACTGAGGTGGCGGTTATTTTCCTCGGCATGCTCCATTAATTGTAGAATTTTAACCCGCGGCAGTGTCACCTTGAGCCCTGCATTGCGTAATTCCTGATTTTCCAATGCCATGTGCTTTCCGCCCTTAGCGTTAATTGCTGGTATAGGTTATTATCCCCTTCCCCGAATAAGAGTGATACCGAAAATGTACAAATTTCTCCTCATTGGCCTGATAAGCCTTGTCAGTGCTTGCAGTAGTCTGCAGTTTCCCGGCGTTTACAAGATTCGGGTCGAACAGGGCAATGTGATCAAGCAGGATATGGTCGACCAGTTAAAACCCGGCATGTCTAAAGATCAGGTTGAATACGTTATGGGCACCGCGCTGCTGAAAGACTCTTTTAACAGCGATCGATGGGATTACATTTACTACTTGCAGCGGGGCGAGACCATCAAGAAAGAAAACCGCATGTCGATCTATTTCGAAGAGGGAAAACTCACCCACTTCAGCGGTGATTTTGTGCCCAGTGAAAATACCGAGGCCAGCGAAGCAACTCCACAGCCGGCCGAAGCAGCGCCACTACAGCAAGACAGTTAAAACACTCAACTTGTCGCGGTTTTTGCGGCCTTAATTTTGGCCGCTCGCTCCTTGCGCACCTCTTTGGGGTCGGCGATCAACGGCCGGTAGATTTCCACCCGATCACCCGCCTTCAGTACCTGCTCTTTTGGCTTGGCCACCACCTTGCCAAATATCCCCATCTTGGATGTGGCCAAATCCAACTCCGCAAACTGTCGTTCCAGACCCGCCTGTTGTGCGGCGGCAAAAACGGTGCAGCCTTCGGCAACCTCCAAGGCGACAATTTGTTGCTTGTCAGGCAGTGCATAGGATACTTCAACGGCGATCATTGCAGGGCTACTCATAGCGGGGTCTCTGAATATGCGAAGGGGCTATCTGACTCTATCTATTTTTGATACAGGTAGTTCGCCCGCTTAACCAGCGCCTCTACCAAGTTGTCCGCCATCGGGTTAAATACCATTCTTGCAGCCATCGACATCACCCGGCTAATAAGGACAAACTTTAACTCCAGACTAACCTTGCAGGCACTCTCGTTCAGCACTGTCACCTGCCAGCGGCCCGTCAACGCCTCAAAGGGCCCCTCAACTAGCTCCATATTAATTGACAGCGGTGGCTCCAAACGATTGCGGGTAACCAAAGAATAGCGCATCCCCGAGCGCGCCAGGTCCAGTCGCGCCTCCATATAGTCTTCTGTTTGCTTAAGCACTTCGGCGCCCACACAGCCGTCCATAAATTGCGGATAGGCAGCCACATCGTTAATCAGCTCATAGACCTGAGCTGCGGGATAAGGCAACAGGGCACTGCGGGTAATATCTGTCATAATTCGAAAACTCTTGCAACGGCGCGGACCGGTGGCCCGAAAAGGCCTTTACCAAATCAAAAAAACCACCGGCAGCAATATACCTTAAAAACCCCGGCACCGCTAAAAAGATCCTCTCTGTAAAAATTTTGCCGCGATCGATACGCTTTGCCAACAACAACCGCTATAATCCCCGCCATGGCCAAAAAGAAATCAAAAACTCCAAGCACGACTATCGCGCAGAACAAAAAAGCGCGGCACGACTATCACCTCGAAGAAAAAATGGAGGCGGGACTAGTCCTACAGGGCTGGGAAGTCAAAAGCCTGCGCATGGGTAAAGTGCAAATCACCGACACCTACGTGCTGATGAAAAACGGCGAGGCATGGCTGCTAGGCACCCATATCGATCCGCTCAACACCGTGTCGACCCACCATATCAGCGACCCTACCCGCACCCGCAAATTACTGCTTAACAAACGCGAGCTGGCTAAGTTGCTGGTTGCTATTCAGCAAGATGGGCGCACCGCCGTGTGCACAGCCTTGTACTGGAAAAAGCACTTGATCAAGGCGGAGATCTGCATCGCCAGCGGCAAACAACAGCACGACAAGCGCGAGACTGAAAAGCAGCGGGATTGGAATAAGCAAAAACAGCGGGTGATGCGGGACGGCGTATAGCGGCCCATTAACCTTGGGGGGTAATAAACGCCTTTTTTTTGCTCCCAAACTCTCTAAAAACCACCTTGCAGCTTCTTCTCCAGTACATCATAGTGAAGGTGGTACTAGATACCGCGATGCCCTCCCTCAGGGAGAGCCTGGGAGGTGTGGACAGCAGAATTGTTGGCCACACCTCACTTAACGATAGCGTATTAAACTGTATCGCCCTCCACCCGGAGAGCCCACGAGCTCAGACAACCTCCCGTTGCCTGAGCTCCCTGCATTAGACTAATCCACCTCAAAAGCCTACCTAAAAAGCCCTTGCCGGGGTACAATGTGCTCGTTACACAAGAGTAATCGATTTTGGGGCCGATTTGGATTCGACGCCGGTTACAAAACTTATGTGTGCATGCCGTGATGGTAGCCAATCACGTTAATCCAAAGCTGCAAACTATTAGTTGCCAACGATGACAACTACGGTGCACAACTAGCTGCGTAAGTAGCTTTTTGTAAACCTTCTAGTGGTTCGCCGCTAGCGGTCTTTAACAAGGTGCCAGTATCGCGTTAATGACCGTCATATAGAACTGGATCGCTGTGAAACCGCGCCTGAGGTGGATCCGCTAAACATTAATCAGGATCGCCATCTACGTCCTGCCCGTCGGGCTGTAGCCAGCTAAATCAATTGACGGAAACTAAGCATGTAGAGCGCTAAGCAGCGGACGGGCGGACGGGGGTTCAATTCCCCCCGGCTCCACCAGAAGAAGGTCCAACTAGGACCAAGGACGACCACTAAAGCCGCACCCCACAAGGGTTTGCGGCTTTTTTGTGTCCAACGAAATCTAATGCGATCCGACCAAATCCTAGCGCTTTAGTAGTACAGGTAGTAGTATCGTCTCCAATAGCCCCTATTTGGTACTACTACACATGCCCAGAATCACCAAACCACTCAGTAATACCGAAGTGAAGCACGCCAAACCCAAAGAGAAGGTTTACAACCTAGCAGATGGCGGCGGCTTACAGCTACGCGTTAAACCCAACGGCTCAAAGCTGTGGCTGCTGGATTATTACCGCCCCTATACCAAAAAACGCACAAGCCTGAGCTTTGGCAACTACCCCGAGGTAACCATCGCCCAGGCGCGGCGCAAGCGAGAGGCGGCAAGAGAGCTACTGGCGCAAGACATCGACCCGCAAGAGCACAGAGAGGAGCAAACACGAGAAAACGAGCTTGCCCACAGCAACACACTCAAGCATATCGCCACAAACTGGCTGATTGTTAAACGGAGCACAATTTCGAAAGACCACGCCAATGACACCTGGCGCTCACTGGACCTGCACATCTTCCCCCATCTGGGCAAATTACCCATACATAAAGTCACGGCGGTTAAAGCCATCGAAGTCATCAAACCCATTGCCGCAAAAGGAAGCCTCGAAACCGTAAAGCGCCTGTGCCAACGCCTAAACGAAATCATGGTGTATGCGGTGAATACCGGTATACTTGATCAAAACCCTCTAGCGGGTATTAGCAAAGCCTTCCAAGCCCCAATTAAACAACATTTACCAACCTTAATGCCCGACCAACTCCCCCTGCTGATGCAAACACTCTCAACAGCCAGTATTAAACACGCAACCCGCTGCTTAATAGAATGGCAGCTACACACCATGACGCGACCCAGCGAGGCCGCAGGTACCCGCTGGGCGGAACTCGATATTGAAAATGCCCTTTGGAAAATCCCCAGCGAGCGCATGAAAAAGAAGAAACCGCATAATGTGCCGTTAACCTCTCAAGCGCTGGCACTGATCGAAGTAATGCGACCTATCAGCAGTAACAGTGAATTTGTATTCCCATCTGACAGGTCCAATAAAAACCACATTCATAAGTCTACTGCCAACATGGCCCTTAAGCGTATGGGGTTTCATGGCGTGTTAGTAGCTCACGGTATGCGCGCATTAGCCAGCACCACCCTTAACGAGCAAGGTTTTGATTCCGATGTAATAGAAGCTGCCCTCGCCCACACTGGTGATAATGAAGTGCGCAACGCCTACAATCGCGCCGAGTACATAGAACGAAGAAAACCGATGATGAATTGGTGGAGCGAGCATATTGGACA